>Ga0247611_10011700_pt1 | contig 10078 bp, 9 predicted proteins | sample 177DNAGHGhighgp2_FD_192422 | JGI IMG/M metagenome (GOLD analysis project Ga0247611, IMG submission 192422) | Sheep rumen microbial communities from Palmerston North, Manawatu-Wanganui, New Zealand - 1770 DNA GHGhigh gp2 | ecosystem: Host-associated > Mammals > Digestive system > Stomach > Rumen ... | reverse complement strand
CCAAGCGCGACTCCGCCTTCTCGCTGTTCTATATGGCCATCAACATCGGCGCGATGTTCGCTCCCGCCGCCGCCACGGCCATCACCAACCGGTTCCTGGGCAAGGCCGGCCTCATCTACAAGGCCGACATCCCCGCCCTGGCCCACCAGTTCCTGGGCGGGACCATCACGCCCGAGAACACGGATAAGCTCACCTCCCTCGCCAGCCAGATGCCGGACGCTTCCATCGCCTCGATGGACCTCGCCGGCTTCAGCCAGTACTACATCGACCATCTCTCCAGCGCGTACAACATGGGATTCGCCGTCGCCTGCCTGTCCCTGATCGCCTCCATCGCCATCTACTTCGGCTGCCGCAACTGGTTCAAGCACGCCGATGTCAACGCCAAGCAGGCCGCGGCCAGCTCCACGCCGGTCAAGGAACTCACCAAGGAGCAGGAGAAGAGCCGCATCACCGCGCTCATCCTCGTGTTCGCCGTGGTCATCTTCTTCTGGATGGCCTTCCACCAGAACGGCCAGTCCCTGACCTGGTTCGCCCGTGACTACACCCAGAGCTTCGCCGAAGGGTGGACCCGCATCGGCTTCAACATCTGGGCCCTCGCCCTGATCGCCGCCTCGGTCTATACCCTCTTCGCCACCTTCCAGAGCGAGAAGAACTCCTCGAAGATCATCTGCGGCATCATTACGGCAGCCCTCTGGTTCGGCGCCTACGGCATCTACAAGGGCCTGGACAACCCGCTCGAGATCTTCCCGCAGCTGTTCCAGCAGTTCAACCCGTTCTTCGTCGTCGCCCTCACCCCGGTGTCCATGGCCATCTTCAGCGCCCTCGCGAACAAGAAGGATGCGAACCATCCGAACGGCCGCGAGCCTTCAGCCCCGGTGAAGATCGGCCTCGGCATGTTCGTCGCCGCCATCGGCTACCTGGTGATGATCATCGCTTCCCGCGGACAGGCCTCCCCGTCCGAACTCGCCGGTACCGTCTCCCCGGATCCGGTCGTCCCGACCTGGCTCATGGGCACGTACCTCATCCTGACCTTCGCCGAGCTGCTGCTCAGCCCGATGGGCATCTCCTTCGTCACGAAGGTGGCTCCGCCGCGCCTGAAAGGCCTCATGATGGGTCTCTGGTTCGCCTCCACCGGCGTGGGCAACTACCTCAGTTCCATCCCCGGCCTTCTCTGGGATGCGGTTCCGCTGTGGGCCAACTGGGCCATCCTCATGGCACTCTGCATCATCGCCGGCGTCATCATGTTCGCCATGATGAAGAAGATCAACGCAGCTACGGCGGAATAAGCACGCATATTGCCCCGGATGTTCATCATATCCGGCTGTAACGGTTCCGGGAAGACGACGGCCTCCTACACGATCCTCCCGGAACTGCTTGATTGCAGCGAGTTCGTGAACTCCGACGAGTTCGCCAAGAGTCTCGCGCCCTTCCATCCGGAGACGGCCTACATCAAGGCGAGCCGGTACATGCTGGAGAAGACGCAGTACCTGTTCGGACGGCGGGAAGACTTCTGCATCGAAACGACCCTCGCGACCCGCTCGCTGCTCAAGATAGTGCGGCGAGCGCAGGAGCAGGGTTACTTCGTGACCGTGGTGTACCTGTGGATCGCTTCTCCCGAGCATGCCATCCAGCGGGTCGCCTCCCGGGTGAGCGCCGGCGGACACGACGTACCCGAGGAAATCATCCGGCGACGCTACTACGTGGGACTCCAATACTTTTTCAAAGACTACGCCCCCCTCTGCGACAAATGGATTCTGGTGGACAATACCGTATCCGCCTTTGAGATCATCGCTGAAGGTACCCACCGGAGCACGACCGTCCGGAACCGGGCGCTGTACGACCATATCCAAAGCATGCATGATTCACCCTGAACAACATTATCTGGAAATCTTCCGGGTCGATGTTCCCCGCCTGGACGCGCTCATCGCCGAAGCGCTCCGCCAGGGCGGTGACTACTGCGACCTGTATTTCGAGAACACCACCTACGGCAACCTCGTCCTCCGGGACGGCGCCGTCACCTCCGGCGGCCGGCACATCGACTTCGGCGTAGGCGTACGCGTCCTCAGCGGCGAAAAGACCGGCTATGCCTACTCCGAGAGCACGGCGCAGGCGGACATGCTCGCCTGTGCGCGGGCGGCGTCGGCCATCGCCGACGGGACGTCCGCCTTCTACGAGCACAGCGTTCCGGCGTCAGCCAACGGTTCCCGCCTCGTGGGACGCCGTTTCCGCGGCGCCCCCAATCCCGCCGCCGACCGCTATCCGGTTGAAATCCACTGGCGGACAGCCGAATCCGCCACGCTGATCCCGTACCTGCAGAAAATGGAGACCGCCATCCGCGCCCGGGACTCCCGCGTGGTGAAGGTCATCGGCGCCATCTCCTGGCAGGTCACGGACGTGCTCATGTACAACTCCCTGAAGGAGTGCAAGTATGAGACGCGACCCATGGGTTCCTTCTCCGCCACCGTCATCTTCCGGCAAGGGGAGAAGGTGGAGAACAAGACCGTTTCCCGGAGCTTCCGCACCGGCGTGGAAATGCTGTCGGACCAGCTCGTTACTGAGATGGCGCAGCAGGCCGTGGCGGGAATCGACCAGCGGTTTGAAGCCCGCCGCCCCAAAGGCGGGCAGATGCCGGTCGTCATGGGTGCCGGCGCTTCCGGCATCCTCCTCCACGAAGCCATGGGCCACGCCTTCGAGGCCGATTTCAACCGCAAGGGGACGTCCATCTTTTCGGATAAAATGGGTCAGCAGGTCTGCCCCAGGGGGATCCAGATCATCGACGACGGCACACTCAAGGGGAACCGCGGCGCTCTCAACTTCGACGACGAAGGGGTACCCGCCCAGAAGACCTATATGGTGGAGGACGGCATCCTGACCTCGTACCTGCACGACCGCATCAGTGCCCGCCATTACGGGGTCTCCCCCACCGGCAACGGGCGCCGCGAATCCTTCCGCTACGCGCCCATTCCCCGGATGCGGGCCACCTACATGGAGAGCGGCGACGCCCTCCCCGCGGACATCATCGCCTCGGTCCCGAAAGGAATCTATGTCGATGAGTTCTCCAACGGCCAGGTCCAGATCGGCGAAGGCGATTTCACCTTCTTCGTCAAGAGCGGCTGTCTCATAGAAAACGGGCGCCTGACGGCACCCGTCAAGGATATCAACATCATCGGCAACGGCCCGGCGGCCCTCCGGGACATGGTGGCCGTAGGAAATGACCTTGTCATCGACCCCGGCACCTGGACCTGCGGGAAGGAGCAGAGCGTTCCCGTCTCCTGCGGCATCCCCACGGTGCTGATCAAAAACCTGACGGTAGGAGGAGAATAAGATGTTGACAGAGAAAGAAATCGCCCTTGCGAGGGCATCCATGGATTTCGCCCTGCGGAACGGGGCACAGAAGGTTCGGGTCACCCTGAACAAGAGCCTGATGGAACTTTTCGGAATCCTGAACGGAGAGCTGGACAAGGTATCCCATGCCTTGGACCGGAACCTGCAGGTATCGCTGTGGGTGGACGGCCGGTTCGGCAGTTTCTCCTCCAACAGGCTGGAGGAAGAGGGCCTGGAGGCATTCATCCAGGGAGCCATCGACACGGTGCGGTCCCTCCAGCCGGATCCGGCGCGGGACCTTCCCGATCCGGAAAGGGTGGTGAAGGATGCCTTGACCGGGAAGGAGCTGGGCCTTTATGACAGCACCCATGAATCACTTACCTCCGACCGCCGCCGGGAACTGGCCCTGGGCACGTCCGTCTGGAACCGGAAAGAGGAACTGGAAAAGGGATTCCGCATCCTCTCCGAAGAGGGAGAGTACTCCGACAGCATCTTCGACTCCGTGGTCATGGACTCCAACGGACTCTTCGCCCGCCATACCGAGACATCCTTCGAGATCGGGTATGAAGTCACGGTGGAGGACGGGAAAGGGAACCGCTACTCCAGTTACTGGTGGGACGCCTCGCCCCGGCTGGAGGCCATCCTCCCTTCCCTCGGAAACTGCTGCGAGACGGCCGTGCAGCGCGCCGCGGCGCAGATCGGCCCGAAAGAGCATCCCGGCGGGAAGTGCAACATCGTCGTGGACAGCGAATGCGCCGCCAAGTTCCTGACACCGGTGCTGAGCGCGCTCGGCGGGTTCGCCATCCAGCAGAAGAACTCTTTCCTGCTGGACAAGGCGGGCACACCGGTCTTTTCCCCCCGCCTGACCGTCGTGGACCGGCCCTGGAACAAGGGAGAATCCGGCGCCCGGCTCTATGACAGCGAGGGCGTCGCCACCCGGGAATTCCCGATCATCGACCGCGGCGTTCCCACGCGGTATTTCATCAATACGTACATTTCCAACAAGATGGGCGTGGAACCCACCATCGAGGACGCCACCCGGCCGCAGGTACTCCCCTACGGAGGCTGCAAGACGCGGGACGATGTACTCCGGAAAGTGGGCCGGGGCATCCTCATCACCGGATTCAACGGCGGCAATTCCAATACCTCCACGGGTGATTTCTCCTACGGGATCGAGGGATTCGCCTTCGAAGACGGAAGGATCATCCATCCGGTCCGGGAGATGCTGGTGACGGGCAATTTCATCGACCTTTGGCAGAACCTGACCGACGTGGCCGACGACGCCCGTTTGTGTATGTCCAAATTAATCCCGACCTTAGCGTTCCAAAACATAGACTGCAACGGATGAAGATCGAAAAGAACAAAGTCGTAGCCGTGACTTACGACCTCACGGTAGATGGGAAGATCGTGGACCGCGCCACGGAAGAATCGCCCCTGGAGTACATCCAGGGCATGCATATGCTCATTCCGGCCTTTGAGGCGGCACTGGATGGACTGCAGGAAGGCGAGGGTTTCGCCTTCACCCTCCAGCCCGAGGAAGGGTACGGCTCCTATGACGACAAAAAACTGATCCACCTCCCCCCGAGCGCCTTCACCATCCAGGGCGAGGTGCGGAAGGACCTGATGCAGGTAGGCCGGATCCTGCCCATGGTGGGCGCCGACGGATCCGTGGTCAATGCCACCGTCACCGAGGTGAAGGAGGACGGGGTCCTGATGGATTTCAACCACCCGATGGCCGGCAAGATCCTGAGTTTCAGCGGGAAAGTCGTTTCCGTCCGGGATGCCACCGAGAAGGAATTGACCGAGGGCCTGCACGGGGAGTTCCTTCCGCCCGAGGAGCATCACTGCTGCCACGGCAAGGGCCATTGCCACCATCATCACGATCACGGCGAAGGTGAATGCTGCGGACACGGCGAAGGCCACTGCCACGAGCACGGCGACGGCGAGTGCTGCGGCCATGGACACTGCCACCACGAGGAAGAATAAGTGAAGACAGCCGTCGTCATACTAAACTGGAACACAAGGGATTATCTCCGGAAATTCCTTCCGGGGCTCATCGCCTCCACGGAAGGGATGGATGCGGAGGTCATCGTCGCGGACAACGCCTCCACCGACGGTTCGCTGGAAATGCTTGCCGCCGAATTCCCGAAGGTACGCCGGATTTCCCTGGACCGGAACTACGGCTTCACGGGCGGCTATAACCGCGCCCTGGCGCAGGTGGAGGCCGATTACTACGTCCTCATCAACTCCGACATCGAGGTCCCGGGGGGCTGGCTGAAGCCCCTGACCGACTGGATGGACACGCATCCCCGCTGCGGGGCCTGCGGTCCGAAACTCCTCTCCTATCAGGACCGGGAACGCTTCGAATATGCGGGGGCGGCCGGCGGCCTGCTGGACCGCTACGGCTATCCCTTTTGCCGGGGACGCATCCTCCAGAAGGTGGAAAAGGATGAAGGACAATATGATACGCCGGAAGATGTCTTCTGGGTAAGCGGGGCCTGCCTGCTGGTGCGGAGCCGGCTCTGGAAGAAGCTCGGCGGCCTGGACGAGCGGTTCTTCGCACACATGGAAGAAATCGACCTGTGCTGGCGGATGCAACTTGCCGGCTACACGGTCACCGTCGTCCCCGAATCGTTCGTCTATCACATCGGCGGCGGCACGTTGCCGAACGAATCCCCGCTCAAGCTCCGGCTCAATTTCCGGAACAACCTCCTGTTGCTGGAGAACAACTTGGCGAAGTCTTTCCGGGCGCAGGGATACAGCGTGGACGGCGCCCTGGGAAAGGCCAGGCGGCGCATCCTCGTACGGATGCTCCTGGACGGGGCCGCCGCGCTCAACTATCTCATTACCAAACGATACAACTTCTATAAGGCCGTCGTCCAGGCCCATCGGGAATACCGCAAGCTCCGCCGGAAACCCACGCCGGACGACGTGGCTATGCAGAAAGACGCGACGATCCATGGCTGGTACGACGGCTGGATCGTACCGAAGGGATTCATCGGAAAATGAAATACAAAGTTATCCTCTTCGACCTGGACGGCACGCTGCTGGATACGCTCCGGGACCTGGCCGCCGCCGTCAATGCCGCCCTCCGGAAACGCGGACACCCCCTGCACAGTCCGGAAGAATACCGGAAGATGGTCGGCCACGGCGTACGGAACCTCGTCACCGTTGCCCTCCCGGAGGCGTTCCGGACCGATGAAACCTACATCGACAGTTGCCTGGCCGATTTCAAGGCCTACTATACGGAACATATCGACGTCCACACCCGGCCCTATCCGGGTATCCCGGAACTGCTGGCCCGGCTCCACGGAAGCGGCACCCGGATCGCCGTCGCTTCCAACAAGTTCCAGGAAGGGACCGAAAAGCTCATTGCCGAGTTCTTCCCCGGCATCCCCTTCGCCGCCATCCTGGGCAACCGCCCCGGTTACCCCCTCAAGCCCGATCCCGAAATCGTGGGCGAAGTGCTGCGGAAGGCCGATGCCTCCCCCGCCGATGCCATCCTCGTCGGCGATTCCTCCACCGACATGCTTACCGCCCGGAACGGCGGCATCAAAAGCATCGCCGTCACCTGGGGCTACCGCCCGATGACCACGACGCCGGAGTACCCGGCCGTCTCCTCCGTGGAAGAACTGGCGGCCCTTCTGCTCGGATAAATCGGGTAAAAACAGGCTTATTTGCCCGAATTCCAGGCAGATTTCCGAATAATCGGGCAAATCAAGGGCCGTCTGCCCGAAAAAAAACGAGGCCACCGAAACGGCGGCTTCGCTATCTTGCAGAGGTGCGATTACTGCTCTTCCTTGAGCCGGAGCTGCTGGACGTACACGGCCTTCTGATGAGCAATGCGATTCTTCACGGAAGGCTTCTCGAAGTTCTTGCGGGCGCGGAGCTCGCGGATGGTTCCGGTCTTCTCGAATTTGCGCTTGAATTTCTTCAGGGCTCTCTCGATATTTTCTCCTTCCTTAATCGGGACAATGATCATGCTTTTACACCTCCTTTTTTCATTGGGACTGCAAAGGTAGCAATAATTTGCTAATCTGCAAGCGCCTCGATGAATTTTTCCATCCCCTTGGTGGCCACGTCCTTGATGTGGGTGATCCGGGGATCGTGGGCAGGGACGTCCTTCGGGTCAATGATGTAAATGGGCGTTTCCGCGGCGGCATAGCGGTACAGGCCGGCGGCCGGATACACCTGCAGGGAAGTGCCGACGATCAGGAGGATGTCGGCCTTCTCCACCAGGGTGATGGCCTTCTCGATGTTCGGAACGGCCTCGCCGAAAAAGACGATGTGAGGCCGTAACTGGCTTCCGTTCGGAGCCTTGTCGCCGAGGACCACCCGGTCGTAGCCGATGTCGATGACCTCGTCCGTCCGGTAGGTATTGTCATAAATGCCGTTCTCCGGACGTACCTTGGTAAGCTCTCCGTGCAGATGGAGAACGCGGGTTGAACCGGCCCGTTCGTGGAGATTGTCCACATTCTGGGTGATGACGTCCACCGTATAGTCCTTCTCCAGACCGGCGATGGCGTAATGCGCGGCATTGGGCTTGGCGTCCTTGAGCTGCGCCCGCCGCTGGTTGTAGAAATCCAGGACCAGTTTCCGGTTTCGGTACCAGCCCTCGATGGAAGCGACGTCATTCACGTCATACTGCTCCCACAGGCCACCCGTATCGCGGAAGGTGGCGAAACCGCTTTCGGCGCTCACTCCTGCGCCGGTCAGCACGACAATCTTCTTTCTCATGGCTTATTCCGGTATTTCAAAATAGTATTTGCGGATCCAGTATTCGAACAGCGGGTCCAGGAATTCGGGTTTGTCCTCGCTGTCGAAGGTCAGGATTTCCTTTTTCATGAGCGCATCTTTCACCCGCTTGACATTGGCCGACGAATTGAGGCTGTATCTGCGGATGACCTCGGAGGCACTGAACCGGGTGTTCCCCTCCACCGTGGCGCGCAGCAGGCTTACCTGGAAGGTCGTGAGCCCGTTCATCATGGCCCTGAAACGGGGCTCATGCGCCGATATGAGGCACGACAGGGCATCCACCAGCACCGGTTCCATGATGTACCCCTTGGACATGGAGTTGCAGATGGCGGAGAAGTGGTTGATATACCAGAGGTTGTTCTTGAACAGGCGGCAGGCCCCGATCAGCAGGTTCTTCTCCATGACCTTGCCGCCGGCCAGGAACCCCTTGATGACGTGGTCGGAGATCTCGCGTTCATCGACCTGGGAAAGCGGGACGCGGGTGACGCGGCGGTAGAACAGGCGGCTGGACTCGAAGATTTCCTTCATCGCATTCACCATGGATCCGCTGAAAACGAAGGAGAAACGCTTGTGGCCGGCATCGGCTTCTTCCCGGATCACCTCGTCCAGGGCACGCAGGACGCGGTAACCGTCCTCAGTCAGGTTCACATTCTGGAATTCGTCGATGATCAGCAGGAGGGGATTCGTCCTTTCCTGGGACAGAAGGAACGGAAGGCGGAGCACCGCCTTCACGTCGGCCGCATCCAAGTCCCAGCCGCGGGAGAGAAGCTCGTCCCTGTCGGCAAAGGCGTTCCGGTCGAAGACGAAATGCGTCCCGGCAAGATACTTTTCCACCACCCGGGCATACTCGTCCGGGGTCGATGCCACCAGCCGGATGACCGTGGAACCGTACCGGAGCAGGAAATCGTCCACCGTGCGGATATTCAGGACCGAGAACTGCCCGACGGTGAAAACCTTCGTGGAGAAGCGCATGGAATACAGCGCCTGCTGGACCAGCGAAGTCTTGCCGCTGCGGGGCGGCTCGATGAGAACGACGTGCTCTCCCTGCGAGAGCAGGTTGGAAAGGATGGTACAATCACTTTTCCGGCCGATGAAATCCTTGCCGGTCACGAATCTGTCATACGGAAAGGGTGTGTCCATATATTCGTAACTTGTTTGTTACAAATATAGGAATTCTTTCCGGAAGAGAAAACCCGGAAAGCCGTTTTTTGGTTATCTTTGTACGATTGAAAAAAGATGAACAGTTTTGAATATATCGAGGTGTCCGTCCGCCTGGAGCCCTTCTCCGAAGAGACGGCCGAGATGCTCATGGCGGACCTGGCCGAGCTTCCCTACGACTCCTTCGTCACGGAAGAACCCTTTCTGAAGGCCTACATTCCGCTTTCGGAGTATCGCCCCGGAGACCTGAAAGTGGTCCTGAGCGGTTATGCCGATGTCGCCGGTTTCGAGGCCGCCCCCATCCAGGGACAGAACTGGAACCGCGAGTGGGAGCAGCGGTTCGAGCCCATCGTCGTGGACGGGAAAGTCACCATCAAAGCCTCCTTCAACCGGAATGTCCCCCGCACGCGGTTCAACATCTGGATCGACCCGGAAATGGCTTTCGGCACGGGATCGCACAACACGACCTATATGATGATGCAGCGGATGCTGGGCATGGAAGACGCTATCCGGGGGCACGTCGTGCTGGACATGGGCTGCGGCACCGCCATCCTGGGTATCCTTGCCGCCAAGATGGGCGCCCGGAAGGTCTTCGCGGTCGATATCGACGCCGTCGCCGCCCGCTCTGCCTGGGGCAACGCCCGCTGGAACCGCGTAGGCACCCGCCTGGAGATCGCCTGCGGAGACGCCTCCCTCCTGCAGATGGGCTCGTACGATGTCATCCTTGCAAACATCCACCGGAACATCCTCCTGGAGGACATGCCCACCTACGTCCGCTCCTTACGACACGGCGGCCGCCTCCTCATGAGCGGCTTTTACGAGGCCGATATTCCCGCTTTGC
>Ga0247611_10011699_pt1 | contig 10078 bp, 7 predicted proteins | sample 177DNAGHGhighgp2_FD_192422 | JGI IMG/M metagenome (GOLD analysis project Ga0247611, IMG submission 192422) | Sheep rumen microbial communities from Palmerston North, Manawatu-Wanganui, New Zealand - 1770 DNA GHGhigh gp2 | ecosystem: Host-associated > Mammals > Digestive system > Stomach > Rumen ... | reverse complement strand
CCTTCCAGGCAATATTCTGGTTTGTACGGAAGTCCTTACTATAAATCTGAGACCATACGTCAACATCACCGTCAACGAGATCTGGCGCGGGCTTGTCGGCAAGAAGCTTTCTCAACCAACCGTTTGGCTGCTGTGAGTGCCAAGCGAGCGTGTGGCCATAGACGTTAAGACCAGCCTTGGTAGCCGCATTCACGTAGTTCTTCACCGTCGTGAAATTCATGTTACCATTGCCGTCCACGCAACTCGCCATCTTCATGGCGTTGCCCGCAACGGTCTCGGTGAAGTTCTTGTTAATCAAGTTCTTGAACAGAGAATTGTTGAGATAGTCGTTGACGGTCGTACCAGCCCCCAGTTTGAAGTTAGGATACTTTGAATAGTCAATGTAATCTTTGAGCGCCTGATATTCATCCAAATATCGGTACGCATCGTTGTTAGGCTTCCCCAACTCGAATTTTTCCTGTGCCATAGCCCATGTCGAAAGACTGGCCATAAGCAATAGTAAGTATAATTTCTTCATAAACTTTTATTTAATCTGCTGCAAATTTAGTCATTATTTTATATTTGCAACGAAAAAGCCCGATAAACTTTGGTCTATCGGGCTTTAATATAAATTATGTGTAACTTCAAGTAAAAATCTTACTCACTCCAGTCGCCTCACTTGTCACATCCGCCAGTATCGTATCCGGATATATCTTCAGTAACGTGGCAGGCTTTAAAACTGAAGCGTACGATTAACATCTCTGTTCCCTTCACGTCGAACTACCGAAATTTTCTCGGTAGTTGCCTTCTTCTTCTTCAATTCCTGAGTATCATAGATATTCTGCAGATGCACACTTATGTTGTCAGAAGAACAGTCAAACAGCATGCCCATTGCCTTCTGGGTACACCATACCGTTTTGTTCTTATAGTACACTTCTACGCCTTGTTCCTTTCCTTCGATTTGGAATATCAGGAACTCAGCTGTACTATTTCTTATTTCTTTTCTTTTTGCCATGTTCATTCTTTTCGTTTACAATTCTCTCAGCAGTGTTGAGAGTTTTCAATTGTAAAGATACAAATATTTATTCACATATTCTTGCTTATAACCATTTTTACATCTTACTTCTTCTTTCTAACATCTTCCATCATTATATTGTATGCAAAAATGGGGGTTGTTACATTCTGAACTGAATAATAACGGAATCATTTACTTCAGTCGTTGGAGTCAACCAATCATTAAGACCTTTTATCTTTCGTAGATAAACGCCATCATTACTCTTAATTATTATTTTTCCAAACTTTAGCTGAATATCGATATCAGACAAACAACTACTTGACTTTAATGGTTCAATAGTGTCTACGATACAAAAAAGTGTAAAGAGTGGATAATCATCAAAGTCGATTTTATAATCAACATTTAGGCCCTCATTATCCAACTGTAGAATTAAATCATCTAATCCTGCATTATGATATTTTTTTAGAGTATCCATATCTGCCTTATCTTTTCTTATCATCCAAATATTATGTGCCAATATTATCCATGCTACATAATGATACAAATCTTCGAGTTCTACCCTCCAACTTAGTCCCATTTCATTAGTTCCTTCTTTTGATCTGCGAATCTCACACATATCTTTGTCAAAAGCTAGGCCAGCAAAAATACCATGTTCTTTTTTCTCTCGATAGTTATAATATGAATCATAAATATCATTATAAAAAACAGGAACACTTTTAACATATGGAATAAAAATAGAGGGTAATTCTTTCCCTTCTTGACAGTCTTCTGCTGGATATCCCAAATCATGGAATAGAGAGGCCATAAACCAAATATAGGAAAATTGTCTATCAATTTCCTTTGAATCCTCATGGAAACAATCAAGCATTTTCAACTTATTAGTTATTGATCTACGAATAAAACTTGTCTGTTTGTTGTGAAACAGCCATAACCCCAAGAAGAATGTAGATACTATATGAGATAGGCGTTGTGGAGATTTTTCTTCAAGTTTTTTAATATTTCTATAAAGACTGTTGTTTGATTTTTCAGAACATTTTATAAAATCTTTGATAAAGCGTCCACAATCTTTATAATCAGTCAAGACTGGTGCAATGATATTAGAGTTATAATAATCCCAAACATCACGTCTATCCATTATGCATTTATACAATTGTCTTATCTTCATATATTTTCTCTTATTCAATCACTCTATAAATATCCTCTTTACCTTCACGACACAAGGTCACTAACTTTGCCGTTTTCAAATTTACGGAGTCACCTACAGTTAAAGAACTGGTGCTGAGAAGAGGAATATATGTTTTACCTCCAGTATTCATAAAGAAACAAACACTATTACCATATTGCGAGACCATTACCTCGGCTCTGGCAACAGCAGCGATTTCTTCAGGACTAAAAGGACGCGTCTCTTTTACTCTCCACCCTCGGTTTTGTTCTTCAAGTTTATCCTTGTATTCTGGCAATAATTTTACAAATATATCTTTTGTTCCGATGGGAATAATAATATGTTTAAGTTCATCACATTCATTAAAGAGACTATCACCTAATTGTTTTATAGATTTAGGGAGACGAACAGACTCTAAAGAATAACAGTTTGCAAATGCCCCGTCTTCAATCACTTCAACAGAATTAGGAATAACAATCTGTTTTAAAGATTCACAATAATTGAAAGCATTACAACCAATTCTAACTATAGAATTGGGCAATTCAATTCCTTCAAAAGCACAACCACAGAAAGATAGATTACCAATCTCAGTAACTGAATTAGGTATAATAACCCGTTTTAAGGCAAAACAGTCACGGTATTTGTATATAATTTTATATCAGCGGTTTACGTGTTAAACGGTAGAAAAGTGAGGACGCAGATTCTGTGAGCGATAAAAACGTCGAAGATTTAACACTTTTAACTTTACTAAACCACAAAAAACACTAAAATGTGCAGAATTTGAGTTGTTATTATGACTTAAAGTGGATGTTTCCTTCGATGGAGATTTTAAACTGCGACGGTCTGTCGCAGTTTTACTTTGGACAACCTACCAGCTTTGATAAGTAAGTTCAGAGACGATGTTTAGACCATATTACATTTCGCGCGTGTGAATACATCAAGAGGGGAATCGCGAACTTCTACCAATTCAGTCGTGTTACTGATGTGCAAGAGGGGAAAAAAGCTATCGGATAACAACTTCGGAGCACAAACTGGTGTCAATTTGCTATTTCGGCATCTATTTTATAGTTAAATATACATAAAAACGTATCATAATTACGGAAGTGAACGATAAATGCAGTTTTAGTTTCAAAAATTATTTGTATTTTTGTAGCAAAATTACGATAACAAATAAAATATTGGGGTATGATACGAGATTTTTGGGTAAAGAACTATCTTTCCATTCGCGACAAGCAGGAATTAAGCTTCGTGGCAAAAGGACCATCTTCAGAACTTGTCACCGAAGTTGCTGATGGTGTGTTCTTGTACAAGTTAGGCATCCTCTATGGTTCAAACGCTTCTGGTAAGTCAAACATGCTGATAGCCATGAACGAGGTGTTCCGTCTGTTGGTCATGCCAAAGTCTGATGCGACAGTCGAAATTGGAGGCTGTATTCCATTTGTGCTCACTAAAGATGAGCCAACAGAAATGCATGTGTCATTCTATGCCAATGGCACCCGATATGACTATGATGTCAAGTTCAACAGCAAGCACATTCTGAATGAAACCTTGTACTATTACCCAAATAAATCGAAATCGCTGTTCTATGAGCGTAGTTTTGTGGGCGAGAATGTGCAGGCAGACATCAAGTTTGGTGCGAGTCTCAAACTTCAGGTCAAGACGCAGGAAAGCATCCGCGAGAACACCTTGAACAACCACAGCGTGCTGTCCGTTTGCCGAAAGGCAGCCTTGAAAGAAGACATAGCTCCATTCAACACGCTTCATGCTTGGATTATGTCCAATTATCACGATGTAGATGGTGATGTGGAAAAGGGACTTGTTGAAATCTTGAAGGATGCTTACGGCAATCCTAAGAAGCGTAAGTTCTATAACACAATGCTCCAGAAAGCCGACTTGAACATTTTGGAGTATCGTCCTGTTGTAGAAGACCGATTTGTGCCCAATGATTTCCGTGAGCGCATCCAAAAAGAGAATATTCCAGAGGAGATGAAAGATGTTCTGTTGAAGCCCACAACAGATTCCATCACCTTCTTGAACCATTCCGACAATGGAGATTTTGATATTCCTCTCAGGTGGCAGTCAAAGGGTACTCAGAAATACATCCGCATTCTCGATGCATTATACGACTTGATAACGAGTCCTCATGTGTACTATCTTGATGAACTGGGCGAGGACCTGCACAACGACCTGCTGTACTACTATCTCAATGTCTTCATCTTCAACTCCGACAAGTCTCAGCTGGTTATCACGAGCCAAGAGACCACCCTTCTGTCACAGGATATGATAAATGAGAACCGAGGTGTGGTGTGGTTTGTCGAGAAGAATAAAGAGACAGCTTCGTCCGAATATGCTCGTGGCGACTCCTTTGGCTTGCACAAGAATCTCTCGCTTTACAATTCATACCGCATTGGTAGATTGGGAGCCAAACCAGAACTGGGTAGTATCTTTATCAACTTGGAGGACTGATATGGGAAAGCTACGACAGACAGCACTCATTCTGGGCGAAGGGCCGACGGAATTCTTCTATTTCAAGTCCTTATGTGACGTGTTCAAGCGTCTGACCATCAAGCCCGACTATCCGAAGCATACCAACATCAAGGAACTGGATGCCAAGATAGCAGAGGGTGTGGCAATGGGTTACAGCCATATCTTCTGCATCATCGACATGGATACGAAGGACAAAGAGCCTGAGCGTTCACAATACCAGAAGCTAAAAGCAAAGTATGCCAAGCCTATCAATAAACCCAAGAAAGGCATCTACTGCGAGGTGGAGTTCTTCGAAACTCACCGCTGCACCGAACTGTTCTTCCTCTATTATTTCCGTTACACCTCACGTCCATACGAAACACAAGAGCCATTGCTCAAAGACCTCAACCAATGTGTGGAGTATCGGAAGACGATAGAGTTCTTCATCAAGACCAAAGGACTTCACGGTTACTTTGAGCGCAATGGTGGTTCTTTGGCATCTGCAACAGTTAATGCCGATCACTCTATCGAAGAAAAGCAAACGAGTGGCAGAGTCTACACTTTCTCTGAACTTGGGCGGCTAATGAAGATTTTGAAAGAACTATCTATTTGATTGTTGAAACTAAAACCTTCAATACAGCAATAATAGTATATTGGTAGTAATAATTGATAGTCTAAAATAAAATATAGCATATATGGATAGAATTTCAGATAAGCGGAAATGCATGGCCTCATTGGCTGTGTTTCGTGATTTATACAATACAAAAAGAGACATTTATAGTGTTATTGCTGAATTTGCAAAATTAGCTTTAGCAGAAAATGCGTTGTCATCTTTTAATTTACAACAGATGGTAAATATTATTAATCAAGAATATGGTTTTGATTTACCTGTGGCAGTTGTAAAAAGAGCATTGGGCAAATTAAAATTCCTCGATAACGACAAGTCCTCATATGCAATAAAACAAGATGCAGTCTTTAATGCAGATGATATTAGAAATAACACAATACATGAAAATGCCGAGAATCAAAAGGCAATAGACTCGCTTTGTGAGTACGTACAAAGGAAAATAGGGACAAATCTTTCTGAGAAAGAGAAAAAGGATTTGTGTAATGATTTCTGTGCTTTTATCATAGATGATACTACTACATCAAAATATGGAGAGCATATCTTGCAATTCATAATTGAACAGTCAAATGATAAGGATTTCATAGAGCAGTTAAATCAAATAAAACAAGGTGTTGTGATTTTTGTTGGCTTAAATTACAATGCAGATTATAATACTATCGATAAACTTGATACTCCTTTGCATATCTATTTAGACACGGAAATTATATTTCACATGTTTGGGTTAAATGGTGAATTGTATAAAGGTTTGTTTGATGAGTTTTTCGAGTTGGTTCAAGAAATAAATAAAAAAGCGAAAAATCCAATTATCAAACTAAGATATTTTGCAGAGAATCGAGATGAGATAGATGCGTTTTTTAAAATAGCTGAACGGATTGTTCGTAAAGAAGAGCAACTTAATCCTTCAAAACAGGCAATGTGTAATATCGTGAATGGATGTATTGATGCATCAGAAGTTGTGGAGAAAAAAGCGGATTTATTTCGAATGTTGTCCGAGAAGAATATTACAATAGACTCGCAAGAACATTATTATGATAAGGAAGTGAATTGGGACTTCTTGATTAATAGCGAGTCTTTTTATGAATACAAGGATGATGACACCTCTGAAAAAGACATAGATAGAAAAGTTAATCTTTTAAATTACATCTCAATCAAAAGAGGATATAAGAGCCAATCTATATTTAGAAATGTAGGTCACATATTGCTGTCTGCCAATAAGGTTACGTTCAATATTGCTTTTGACCCGAATGTTAAAATTGACAATTGTGTTCCATTGGCAACAAGCCTTTCATTCTTAACCAATAGATTTTGGATGGTCTTAAATAAAGGGTTGTCAAATTTGTCAACACTTCGTTCAATAAATGTCATAACTAAAGCCCAAATAGCTTTGTCATCCCGCATCAATGATAATGTTGGAAGGCTATTTTCTCAATTTATAGAAGAAGACAAACAGGGAAAATTTGACACAGACAGAAAGAAGGCAACCTTAGCAGAATTGCATAAATCATCAGTTAGCCCAGACGATTTGAATGCCGATAATGCAGATGCCTATGTAGACGTATTGAGTGTTACTGATATAAACACCTTCATTGCTGAGAAAGAACTGTCCGAAGCGAAAAACAAAAAAGAGCATCAAGAGACTCTCAAAAAAATGGAAGAAATGAAAGAACAATATGATGCAGCTTTGAAAGAACGTGACATACAATCATCGGAAAAAGATGTCGCTCTTAGAAAAGCAGCATTAGAAATACAATCTGCCAGGAATAGCGAATATCAAAACGAATACCAGAAACAAAATGAAGATTATATAGAAAAGAAAAACATCTATATCAAGAAGAGCCAGATAAAAGATTGGGTAAATAGCGTTAAGATAGTATTTGTTCATTTACTATTAGTCATAGTTCTATTCGTAATAAATTGTTTCATAAACATCAAAAAGAATGAGGCTGTAGATAATAATTCATGGATTAGGATTGTTATAGCCATATTTAACTTCATTGTCTTCATGATTCCCTTTATGCGTCCGTTATGGAATCATGAAAGGGTTTCTAAGGCATACAAATACCTTCTCTGTCGATCATACAGAAAACAAAGGAATATAGAGTATGAAAATGAATATAGGGGCAACAATCCAGAGCCAATACTGAAACAAATATCAATAGAAGAGATTCTGGAAGAACTGAAGAATAACAAATAAATACATACAAGTATCAAATAAGTTGATTATCATTATTGTGCCACAAACATTTCGGGCGGAAAACTGTATATTTCATCAGTTTCCGCCCGAAATCATATACACAGAACTACTTTGTCGCAATATCATACAATGACTTGTAGTCTTTGGCGACATCGTAGATGCAGCCATTGTCGCTGATGGCTTTGAAGTGATGCTGGGTACACTATAACTTGCTTTCTTCTCGTTTTACGGTTAGTCTCACCTTCTCCAACCCTTTGATGCTGGCATATAATGTTTCAAGTTTTGTCAATTCACCTCTTATATACTATCTTTCATTAAAAACTGTTTAAGTTCTTGATACTGGTTTTCATCCATATGAATAGTCTGAGTGCAGGTGGAAAAACAAAGCGCACATATTGAAACGGCAACTGCAATTGTTGATATTATTACAGCCCAAGAAGACCATTTATTAGCAGTCTTGGCCTCCGTTGTTTGCTTAACGGATTCTGCCGTTTGTTTCTCTGCTTCATCAGTTTGTCTAGAACTTTCAATTGTCTGCTTTTGTATTTCTTCTAGTTGCTTCCTCATATAATATTGCGATTGCAATTCCCGTAACATATTGAGAAAATGCGGTAATAAGTTGGGGTAATATTCTTTCTTGGCTTTTTCAGTTGAACTATCATCCCCCACATTAACAGGTGGGATTGTAATATCAATCCAATTCGGAAAAGATTCATTGTTATCTTTACAAAATTCACTTATAGTACATTTAACTTTTTCTATAAAGTCAGCCTTCCCTTTGGGTGTTGAATTCAAAGTGACTTCACCTTCTATAATAAGGGATTCAAGTTTGTCTATTTGACTATCAGTTATTTTCATATCACGCAATTGTTTTATCGTATTCTTCTCTTGTTATTGGTGTCTCTGGGTCTATGATGAGGACTTCATCGAAAGTCAGTCCGTAGAGGTGATAGACATATCTATTAATTCCTGCTTCTAATGAAGATGTGTCAGTCATTGAATCGATTTCTTTCATAGATAATATGCAATCAACTAAGTCTATTATTTCTTGTTGCTGCCTTTGGGAAGCTTCTGGAATCGGAATAGAGCTAAGTTCATATCCGCCAATAGTTGGCATTCTGTATTTATGTGGATACCAATAATTGACAACCTTAGAATTCAGAATTCCACATATATATTTCAAAGAAAAATGCTTATTCCAAGTTTCGTAGTTAGAAACATTTGTGGTATCAAGGAAATAATTTTGCTTATCATCATAAGTTACCAACAACTGCATAGAGCTGTTTACTCGTTGAGTTATCAATTTTTCTGGCACTTCAAAGTATTCTTTAGAATGAGGCAGACAACCAACCTTCTCCCTCATTAAATCGGGACGATACCAAATGTATTCATGAGCCCAGTTCATGGAATACGCTTTAATATTTCTTCCCCGATAAACTTTCTTATATTCACTATTGACGCATTCGGTTGAAATAAAGCGTCTGTCATCACTCGTTTTAATTCCTCTAGAAAAAGAAATTACATCTGATAAACGATATTTGCATCTTTCTATTGATTTGAATAAAGTCTTTTCTTCTAAAGTGGATTCTGAATCTATGGATAAATTAGGATCTGTCTTAATCTCTTGAACATTAATAGTGTACTTAAATTTTCCTATACCATCAAAGACGTCTATATTGTAGTTTTCATTAAACACATTCTTCAATAGTATTATCATGGGATTAACGACTGCGTCAAACACTCCCATCTTCTGGTTCACAATTTGCACCAAACTATGGTGCTTGAATATAATTTCACGCAGATTTTTGAAACTATCGGTTGCTTTCCATGTATGAGGAACTATGTAACATTGAACGCCATCTTTATTAAGCAAACCAAAGCCCTTCTCTATAAAGAAAGAATACAAATCTGATTTGTTTCTATTCGAATAGAATAAACTCTGCAACTGTTTCCTATAACTATCAGGTTTGATGTTTGCGATGTTAACATATGGAGGATTTGCAATCACAATGTCAAAACCTTCTTTGACTCCAAACATCCATTCGGCATCGAAGAAAGAAGAAGAAGCATTTTGGTCGAACATGTCCCAATTAGCCAAGAGTTGTGCTGCACCCTGACTAACAAAGCCTGTATCCTCTATTGCCTTTGCAAGTTCATGACGTGTATCTTTAATTTCCTTCTTCAGCCGCTGCTTATCAACGTTCCGTTTTGCGAGGAATATCTGATGGTTCAACTCTTTAAGTTTTGTCTTCTTTGACAAGATTTCTTCCGTTGACTCAAAGAGGCTTGCATCATAGCCTACAGGGATGAGTGTGTTCGCTGCCACAAATTTTGATTCAAGATTAGGCAGTGGGCGTATACCAAAGTTGAGAGAAGCATCGTTGGTTGGCTTCTGGTCAACCACAAGAGAAATGAAGAAACGAAGTTTGGAAATCTGCACAGCTATGGGCTGGATGTCAACACCATAGATGCAATGCTCTATTAAATATAGTTTGCGAGCATAGTCTGGGTCATTAATACTCTTGTTGAATGCTTCCTCGATGTCAGCCAGACGTGCCTTGCGTTCTGCTTCCTCGTCCTCGGCGAAAGCGAGCTTTGACTGCTCAATGGCAAGGTCTATCATGAAGTCCTTCC
>Ga0247611_10011698_pt1 | contig 10080 bp, 12 predicted proteins | sample 177DNAGHGhighgp2_FD_192422 | JGI IMG/M metagenome (GOLD analysis project Ga0247611, IMG submission 192422) | Sheep rumen microbial communities from Palmerston North, Manawatu-Wanganui, New Zealand - 1770 DNA GHGhigh gp2 | ecosystem: Host-associated > Mammals > Digestive system > Stomach > Rumen... | reverse complement strand
TTACTTATGAATAATCCCACATCTGCTAAATATGTAGCAGAAATCTGGAAGAGAGCAAGAAAATGGGCTGGTGCGCCTTGTGCAATTACCCAGAACGTACAGGATATGCTTGCAAATGAAGATGCTATGACAGTTATAAATAACTGCTCATTCATCTGTTTGCTCGGACAGGCTCCTATCAATAAGAACCAGTTAAGTGATATGTATGATATCTCTCCTGCAGAGGCTAAATACATTTCAACTGCAAAGCCTGGTATGGGACTTTTAAAAATTCAGGATTACCTCATCCCTATGGTTGACGAATTCCCGAAGAATACAAAACTTTACAAGATTATGTCCACAAAACCTAACGAAACATAATTTCATCAATAAAAACGGAGTCCATCACAAACTTCGTTTTTATTTAATACAAAGGATATAATTTTCAAAAAAGGAAAAGCTAATATGAATCTATATCAAATATTAAATCATAAAAACAATTTGACAAAACCCTTACCCTGTAAAACTAATGATTTAATTATAGGGCAGACAAATTCCGGGATGAGTTATTCAACAAGAATGAAAATTATTAAACTATTAAGTGAAAATCCTTTTAAGAAAGATATAACTGAATGATAAGAGGTATATGCATATGAATATTAAAGATCTAAACCAAAGACCTTTACCTCCCAAATACACAGATGAGACTAATTCAACAATTAATCTCTTATGGTTATATGAGGTAATAAGTAGTTACGAGGATCACGCAACTGTAGGAGCATTACTTACAAGAAATCTCGTAAGTAAGGAAGAATTTAAGACAATAAGAGAAGTCTATCTGGAAGAAGCAGCGATTAATATATTTAGTTATGGTGGAGCAACAGTTATTCAGGCAGACTTTACTCCTGATAAAAAAGCATCCTTCACTCACGCAACAAATCTATGTAAAGAATGGATGAACTGTGTTCCCGAGGACGAAAATAAGAAAGACATAATCAATCTAATCTTAGTCCCCTTGCTATTTGAGGCTAAACTACAAATAGTATTCACAAACCTAATTTACTACGATTCACAATTTAACGGTGGAAATTTAAGACTAATATTGGTTTTTGATGAAACAGCAACCGATGTAATCCAAAATGAAGATATTAACTTCGAAGAAATCTTCATAGAGACTGAAAGAGAAGTAAAATCCGAAATCAAAAAGATAGAAGACGAAAACTTTGCTTTAATGAAAGAAATCGAAGAAATGGAAAAGAGCCATGACTTCGAGAATAAAGTTAAAGCAGATATGCAAAATATTGCTGATCCCACTCAAAGAATACTTGAGCAAAAAGCAAAAAATGCAACAAGACGAGAGAATAATCCATTTATGAGAATAAGAAAGGATGAAGATGATGAATAAATTACAAAAAGTATTGTTAACGATACTTACCTTTATTTCTGCAGTTATGATTCCGATGACAGCCTATGCTGCTAACGGAAAATGCAATATCAATGTAAAGTATTCAGACGGAGTAACTCCGGATAAATCAGATAAATTTGAAATAACAATAAAAGATGCTAAAGATAATGTACAGTCATTTGAAATAGATGCATATAGTTTGGCAAATGCTACAGGTTCAATTGAATTGCCTGCAGGAGTATACACTGTAAACGATTTGACATATAAAGGCGAAGCCGATTTGAACTGGTATGGCTTTTCTATTCAAAACTATTTCATCGTTTCAGAAGACAATTCATCTAAAGGCATTGAAATAGCGGTAGGATATAAGCAAGTAAAAGCAATGTTTGATGAAATTGGTGAAGATTCAATATTATTATGCCAACAGAACAGAAAATTACCTGGATTAAACTTATTTTTAAATAACGACGATGATCCATTAGATGATCATGCAACAGAACGTTCAGGAGATGAATATGATTTGTATGATGGCAAGATAGTTGGTTATGAATATGAAGAAGGAGAAATCGAAGAAGATCCCGATTTATCCGAAATGGCAGAAATGGCAGTAAAAAAAGAAGAAGAAACCGGAGAACCTACAACATTAGAAAGCCTTGAAACTCCAACCATAACAACAGACGAAAAAGACAACATTACTCAAACAGAGAAAGAAAAGCCTCAAAATAAAGAAGCACATAAAAAGTCTCTTCTCGCAAGAGTAGCTATATTGGGAATGCTTGTAATTATAGTCGGTATTCTCCTTCTCGTCTTAAAGAAAAAAGGCAAAATTTAATTAACAATGGGAAAAAACAAATAAGGACATAGAAAAATAGTCCCATAAGAAGTAGAGAGAAATCTTTACTTCTTTTTATTTTTATTAATTCATATTAATAGTAAGACGGTGTGATACGGGTGATGCAAATGAGAACCCTCTGAAACAGCGAGTATAGGTTGCACAAAACTCCTTAATGAGCAGATAATGGACGGACCGCACTGCCGCCGTCATAAATAAGAAAAAGGAACAGAATATGTATTTCTTAAACATTTATACAGACTGTCCTAAATCCTGGCTATTAAAATACGATCTAAAGGAAAAATACTATAAGGACAGTCTTTATTATCAATTAAAAGGTGAATACAAAGAGCTTGAATCAATAAGAAAGCGATTAATCAGATGCAAAATCCGTCATAAAATGTTCGAGGAAAGGTATCAAAAATCAAATGATTATCGTAAAATATTCTTAGAAAATACAAGCGGTCCTTACAGATGCAGATATTGTAATAGACCATTGAAAACGGAATATATGCAGGTTGACCATATTATTCCCGCAAGTAAAGTCAAAAGCAATACATATCTTCAAATGTGGCTTTTCTTAAATAAATGCGAGTCTGTAAATGATTTAAAGAACTTAGTTCCCTCCTGCTTTAAATGTAATCAGGCAAAGGGAAGGAAAATAGGACTCTGGCCCCTAAGAGCATATCTTGGACAATTTGAATCCTATTGGAAAATAAAAAAAGGCGTAGATATAGGACTTTTAGTTACTGGAATCGGTCTTATAGCCTTTTTAGGAGCATATTATCACGAGGAAATCATAAACATATTTCAAGGCATAATCAGATAAGTGGGAACTGAGTTCCCACCTGATTTCAAAGAAAGGTTAAGATTATGGCAGAAAATGAAGAGAAAACAACAGTAGAAGAAGAAAAGACAATGGAAAATCCAGAAAATCCCGAAAAAGAAATGGATGGCGAGGCTCCTACTGAAGAATTAAAGAAGGAAGATGCTCCGGGACAGGATTCAGATCCAAAATCTAAAGAAAAAGACGATTCTTTAGAAAAACATATGAAGAAGAATCAAAAGGATAAGTCTGTTCAGCAAAAGGTCAGTGAAGACATGGCTAAACAGAAGGAAAGAAAAAGCCTCTTAGCAAAAATATGGGGCTTAATTAAGCATGTTGTAAAAGAGGTTGCAAGTCTTATTGCGAGTGGAATCGCAAGGATTATCTATGGAAAAGCAGCCGTTCAGGATATTGAAAAGATGGAAGAGATGATGTCATCTCCCATAAATAAAGAAAAAGTTCAAAAGGAGAAGAAAGAACCGGAAGTTAAAAAAGAAAAAGAAGTAGAAAAAGAAAAAGCTGTTCCTGAGAAAGAAAAAGAGCAGAAGCAGGAACAAAAAATAGAAAAGAAAAAAGATGAAATCGTTAAGGTTGTTGAAGATAAAGATAGAGAAATAACGGAACTTGATAAGAAATGCCAGGAATTCTTTAATAAAAACGAAAACAAACAGCCATTTCAGGATCTTATTAGAAGATTAGGTTTTGAATACGAAAATAACCCTGAAAAGCCTGGTGTCATAACAATCGTAATGCCTAATGGAGAAGGAAAAGCAGTTAAATGCGACATAAATCTAATTGATATAATTAACAAGCCAAATATTAAGCTAATAACAGAAACATTAAACACAGCAAATTACATATTACCTGTACACAGAGATGAACAAGGAAAAATACAATCCAAAAATTTTATAGACAAAAACGAATTGCTCTTCAAAACCGCAATTCTTTCAGCTGGATTAAACCAGATAATGGGCGGAAAAGAAACCTCATTTGAATTTGAAGCATATAATCAAAATCTTAAAATGGAAATAACCCACACAGAGACTAACGATTATGCTAAAATAATTGATGAAAAGGGAAAAGAACACGAAGTATTCAAGCCTAATGGTACAGAGTCTTTTATCTATAATAGTACAGAAAGAATACAAGAGTCTCTTTATAGTAATATGATGGATAAAGAAGCGCAAAAAGCGCTTGATGAAATGAAGGCTTTCGAAGAAGAACAGGCAAGAAAGAATTCTATTTCCTATAAAATAGAGCAGATGTCTTCAATCACAAATCCGGAAAAGAATGCCTGGGATGATCAATTTGATAAGATATTAAACGGAGAATCTTCTGAAGAAATAAAAGAAAATGATGAGATAATCGTTGAACCATTAGAAGTCAGAAACGAGAATCAGACCTATGATGTTCAAAATGAGGATGATATTTCTATTTAAATCGTTTTATCTCAAAAAGAACTGAATAAAACAAAATATAATACAATAAATCCAAAAGATACATATTTAAATAAAATCTTAAGGCCAATGGTCTTTATGAGCAAAAGGAGGATTAAAAATGCATAAAGAAAAAAGATTAAAAGTAACAATATCATACGAGGAAAATGGAAATTACAAAACCACAGAAATAATAAAAAAAGATCCCGCAAAAATCCTTGATACTTTACCCGTATACGCAAATGGAAGTGATAGCAAAATACTTTGCATATGTCCTATGGAAGAAACTGAAGTAGACGTTATGGATGCCGACGATATTGAGTTTCCTGACTTAAATTGGGGACGCAAGCCTGCACCTTCTGAATCCGATTCAAGCGAAAATAGCGCTGACAGATAATAAAGAAAGTTCCATACCAAATAAGATATGGAACTTTCTTTATAATATGCTCCAAAGTTACAAGTACAGTAAAAAACAAATAGGGGAATAAGTATGGGTTCATTAGAAGACTTGCATGAAGCTACAAATAGGCTGATAATTAAGAATGAATATTTTACTTCGGATTACATTCCTGGTATAAAAGCAATAAAAAATTACACTGGTATAGATGTTGCAGCAGATTACACCTCTAACGGAACAATTAAGGTTTCCTTCACAAACAAAGAAACAGGAGAAAAATCCGAACCTTTTGAAGTGGATTTATACGATCTTGCTGGAATCCCTGATGTAAAGAAAGTAACCACCAAGTTCATTAATGCTAATCTAAAGCCTATATCGTTTGACGAAAAAAATATGCCTTATACACCTACAATAATGAATTATAATGAATTAAGAGTAAATATTGCAAATTTCATTGCTTTAACAAATCTATTATTAAGTAAACAAGACTTTATAAAGGGGGAAGATCTAAAAATCGATTCCTTTGATTTTAAAGCATATGGTCAGGAACTAAAAATTCATTATAACAGAATATTTGATACACAAATTAACTCTTTTGAACATAATTCATCCTATGATAATTTTTTTAATGTCCAAATTGAAGCACCAAATGGAAAAACATTTAATTCATTTAAAAGAACTTTTGAAACTTACGGACCAGAAGGATCGCGTTGGAGTACATATCATTATGAAACAAATCCGAATTTATACAAACAATTACAAGATAATTATCTTGAAATTGAGAGTAACAATCTCTTAGAAGAGATGAAAGAAGTCGAAACAGAAATATCTGGACATTATACAGCCGGAGAGTTATCATCCAGAGATTTTCTAAGACGAGATGATATAAAAGAACCATCAAATGATTTAGTTGAGCAAAATATGGAAAAGCTTGAAAATATGCCAGCCATGTCAACACCGCAGTATAAAGAGCCTGATTTAAACGATGAATTTGATTTTAGATAGGAGGTTATTATGAAGGTAAAGAAATTAATGACAAAAGTTTTGTATATAGACGAAACAGGTAAAAGGCAGGTCGAAGAAATCTATGCTGATACAGTAAAAGACCTGGTATTTGAGGAAAGAGGAATCGTCGGTGTGGGTGGAAAGATAATCGGACTTGATAACCCCGTAGAAGTGGAGGTTGAAGTAGAAAATGAATGATGAATACTTTAAAATGGTCAAGATGTTGAATCTACAGGAGCCTTCCATTAAAGATAATGTGGACAATAGGATAAAACAACTTAAAATAACTGAAAATTCCAAAATTCATCCATCCTTAATATCTGATTTTTCATATCATTACTACGAGAAAGGCTTTAACGAAGGGGCAGCATCAATGCTTGAGGCAATTCTCACAGATATAGAAAAAATAAATCCTGAAAAATGGGAATTATATTTTGAAAAATTATTAAACATTAAAAACAATTAAGATGTCTCAACGAGCAATGCCATTAAGTTAAGTAAGCGGTTTCTAACGAAATCGCTTGTTTTTGTTATTTTCACGCCAAAAACATAAAAAAGTTATATAATTTCAAAATAATCCGATAAATTTATAAGAATTTTCCTTGATTAGAAAAAAATATATCATATTATATGTAGAAGGATTATTCAAAAGGAGACTATAAATATATGGCAACACATAATCATGTACTTACAACTGGGTATATTAAGACAGAGCCAATGATCGTCGGTGAGGATACCGGGGATGTTAAATTTATCTGTCAGATCAGAACTACCCATAGAAATACAGACGGATATTACGATAAGAATTTCGAGGATCTTCTCATCTATTATGATGGTGAAGAGCTTATGCCTAAGCTAAGAAAGTTAAAACAGTACGATGTAATCGAAGTTAAAGGCGTATTTAACGTAATGACAATGAATAAATTAAGCATTTGTCCTAAATGCGGTCATACAAACGTTAAAGAGAATGCCACTGCGACATACATCTATCCAATTGCTATATTAAAGCTTAATTCATTATCTACAACAAACGAATGGAACTCCGCAGCTCTTGACGGAATCATTACAACTCATTATGAGGAGTGGTCAAATAACTTATTCCTTGTAGGAACTGTCGCTAAGGAACCTGAAATGATTGGTACCGAAAAGCATCCTTGTTGCAGATATATGCTTGGTATTGATAGAAAATATTATATTAAGACTCAGGATAATATTAAAGCAGATTATCCTTGGGTATATTCCTACGGACAGCAGGCTGCATGGGACTACATGCATCTAAAAGTCGGCTCAACAGTAATGATTGACGGCTTTATTGAAAATAGAAACTGCCAACCTAAGATAAAGTGCGAGAAATGTACTACAGAATACGAATATGATGATGTAATGACTTCATTTATCCCTTATTCGGTAGAATACCTAAAGGATTACATTACAGATGAAGAAATTGCAGCGCATATGGCTGGACAAAATCAGTAAAAAGACTTTAATGGCGGTCAATTTAATTTGACCGTCTTTTTTTTATGCAAAAAACTATATTCTATTTAGTTAATTTTAAATTATAAATGGAGACAGCAATAACCTGTCTCGGAAAGGAGACAAAATGGTTCTAAAGAAAGGTAAAGACTTAGACGAACTCAATGACTACTTAAAAAGAGTAGAAAACTACGAGAACGATTTTAAAGTCAAAAACATTTTTTCCGAAAACCATACAATAGAGCTTAAAGCAGACGTTAAGTTTGATGAAAACGGAAATCCTAACTTTCATTCCTGGGCTATAACCTCTAAAGTTGAAGGTAAAAAGAAACTTTCTTCAAAAAAGACATTTAATTCGGTATTAAATGCCTTAGAAAATGTCAAATTTGAAAAGTTTAATAATACTTTCGCTACAATTACACTTTACTCAGTAGCACCTTATAAGAATGAAGATGGAAAATTCGTAACCAAATGGGTACAGTTTGATGCTGGTAGCCCATTCTGGTTTGATAAAGACGGAAACATTCAGGTATTTACTGAGACAATATTACTTTCAGAAAGTGAAATCGAAACTGTCAAAGGCAATCCGATAGGACTTTATGATGGAGAAAGTATATATTTACTTTCAGAAAATGCACTTATAGATATAGCTCGTATGTACGATGCCAAAGGTAAGAAAGATTTTGCTTCACCTATAGGCGCATACACACTTCGTCATTTCGATTATCAGGGAGAAAACTTCCAAAGGTCAATCCTGCCAGCTATGGCAATAGGTGATCTTTTATATGAAAAGAAATACGATGTGAACATTATCTATAAGGAATCCGGAAACAGCCAGATTAAGATGTGCCTATCTATAGCAGGAAAGTATTACAGGCAAACTTCTACAAAGAAGTTATTTGACAAGTTATTATCCGATATTGCTGAATATACCACATATCAGTATAAAGAAGGATTTATCGATGGGATTGGTTCTATCGTAAAGATAGTATTAAAACTTCCAAACCTCGATAACAACTTGGAACTTGAGATGGTTGATTCGCAACTTCCCGGATTTTCTGCTTCATTTGCAGCATATTACAGATTTGGCGAATCAAAAATCTTTATAGCAGGACAGTCACTTAAACATAACGACCAACTGCTCCAGATGCTTGAAGAAGATAAACCTATTATCGAAAAGGACTTCTTTACAAAGATTAAGATTTTCTTATGCGAACTTAGTTCCCAGAAGACGGTTACAATCACAAAAGAAAGCTTAAAACCGATAATAAATATCATCGGAAAGCAAAATTCCGAAAAACTTCTCGAATTAGAGAAGAAAAAGATGAACAAGGCAGATGCAATAAGAAGTATTTGCGAGACTTCCTACTTCGCAAAGTACGATACTTTGCCGGAGGCTTGCAGAGAAACTTACGATCTATTGGATGGAAGGAAGTTAGCATAGTGTTAACTTCCTTTTTGGAGGATAATTTATGGGAAACATTATTAAAAAGGAGTGGAGAAACTCCGATGCAACTAGAAAAGAAATCATCCCCTACCTCTTTATGAACCAGGGCGGATTTCTTTGTGTATTTGATACCGAAACCACAGGACTTGAGGATGATGCCAAAATCATTCAGTTCTCAGGTGTAAGATTTAAGATCGAAGAAGACTTTTCTTTAACGGAATACGATTATTTCGATATTTATATAAACCCTGAAATAACACTTGATCCGAAAATCACCGAAATAACAGGTATTACGGATGAAATGTTAAAAGACAGACCTACGGAAGATAAGGTTGTCGATTATATCCTTTCTTACATGAATGGATGTGGCTTATGGTCAGCGTATAATCAAAACTTCGATCTAAAGAAGCTTGAACATATGTGTAAAAGAACAAATAGGGAATTCGTTAAAAAACCTTCCCTTGATGTTCTGGTTATGGCCAGGGACTTAATTCCTAAGTCAGTTACAGGCAATCATAAGTTAGGAACAATTACAAAGTTCTTGTTTCCTAATGATGATAGTCAGTTCCATAATTCTTTAGAGGATGTAAGAGCAACAGCCCGTTGCTTTGAAGTATTCGTAAAAGAATATATATCTTTGCCTCAGGAAGAAGAAAAGACGCAAAGATTCTTGGTATGGGCTTCCCTTTGGGAAAATCCTTATAAGTACGATGTAAGAATAAAACTTAACATCGCAAACGCAGGAGAATTAGGAGATATCTATTTTGATTGTGTTAATCTTTGTTGGGAATGTAAGAAGACAAAAGCTGCAGAAAAACTTTTCAATGATACGGATATATCTGATCTTGAAAGACAGTTGCTTAAAAAATATGGTCCTACATATGATGCAGGAGATATTGATACTCTTGCAAGGAACTGGCAAAAAGCCAAGAAATCGCAGGTTATATAGATAATTAATCACGTTACATTATGTAGCGTGATTTTTTATTTTAAATCTATATGATGTTTTTTTATCTCAAAAATCAAATTAAAAATGTATGTAGTGTAAAGTAATAAAAAAACGAAAGGGGAAAATTGATAGATGAAAGAGAAAGAAATTTGTTCCTTCTGTGGAAAAGGAAAGAAGGATATTAAGATTATGTATAAAGGAATGGCAGAAAACATTTACATCTGTAATAACTGCCTTAAATTTATGAAAGAAATGAATGCTGAATGCGAGCAGGAAATCGAGGTCATGGAAAACCTTACTCCGGAAAAGATTAAGGAAGAACTTGATAAGC
>Ga0247611_10011697_pt1 | contig 10080 bp, 7 predicted proteins | sample 177DNAGHGhighgp2_FD_192422 | JGI IMG/M metagenome (GOLD analysis project Ga0247611, IMG submission 192422) | Sheep rumen microbial communities from Palmerston North, Manawatu-Wanganui, New Zealand - 1770 DNA GHGhigh gp2 | ecosystem: Host-associated > Mammals > Digestive system > Stomach > Rumen ... | reverse complement strand
CTTCGCCTGCTGGCGCGAGATGAGGGTGAGCAGCACGTTTGACGACAGCAATCGCGAGCGTTTCCGTCCTGCTTATCATCACACGCCCGCCTATGGCTGGATGAACGACCCCAATGGTATGTTCTACAAGGATGGCGTGTGGCACCTGTACTACCAGTGGAACCCCTACGGCTCACAGTGGGAGAACATGACATGGGGCCACTCGACCTCGACCGATCTCATCCATTGGACACACCAGCCCACCGCCATCGAGCCTGATGCGCTGGGAACCATCTTCTCGGGCTCTTGTGTGACCAACGGTGATGAGGTTGTGGCCATCTACACCTCGGCTGGACAGAACCAGACGCAGTCTATCGCCATTTCTCGTGACAACGGCTTGACGTTCGACAAGTATGAGGGCAACCCTGTCTTGACGAGCGACGTGCCCGACTTCCGCGACCCGAACCCCTTCTGGAACAGTGACATCAATGCATGGAACATGATTCTTGCCGCTGGTCAGGAAATGAATATCTACAGTTCCAAGGACCTGAAATCCTGGAAGTATGAGAGTTCCTTTGGCAAGGAATACGGTAACCACGGTGGTGTGTGGGAGTGCCCCGACCTGATGAAGATCGATGGCAAGTGGGTGCTGCTGTGCAACATCAATCCCGGCGGTCCCTTTGGCGGTTCGGCAACGCAGTATTTTGTGGGCGACTTCGACGGCCACAAGTTCACCTGTGAGTCAATGCCCAAGGTCACCAAGTGGATGGACTACGGCAAGGACCACTATGCCACGGTATCGTTCTACAATGCGCCTGAAGGTCGTCATGTGGTATTGGCATGGATGTCCAACTGGCAGTATGCCAACCAGGTACCCACCCGCCAGTTCCGCAGTGCTAACTCGATTCCTCGCGACCTGGGTCTGTTCACCGACGGTGAGGAGTCCTACGTCAGCGTGAAGCCCTCTCCCGAGATGCTTGCAGCTCGTGGTGCCAAAGTGAAAAAGCCGACCGAGACCTGCGAAATCGTCGTGGATGTGAAAAACTCGATGGAGTTGACCCTGTCCAACGCTAACGGTGAGAAGGTGGTGATGAAATATGATGCCGCCAAGCAGACCTTTGCGATGGATCGTACTGCCAGCGGCGACGCTTCCTTCAGCGAGGCGTTCCCCGTTGTGACCGTTGCTCCCACCCACGGTGCCATCAAGCAACTGCGCATCTTTATTGACCGTTGCAGCATCGAGGCCTTTGATGCCGACGGCAAGATGGCGATGACTAACCTGGTGTTCCCCACAGCGCCCTATACCGACCTCAAGGTAAAAGGTGGCAGGGCTACAGTTTACCAGATTAACTATTAGTTGCTGGTGGATTCCAACCAAAAACATAAAACTAACAATTCAATACTTTAAATAATGGCTAAAACAAACAAAATTGCGATCATCTCGGTCATGCTGTGCTTCTTCTGCATGGGCTTTGTTGACCTGGTGGGTATCGCATCCAACTATGTGAAAGAAGACCTCCAGCTGTCGGACTCTGTAGCTAATATCTTCCCGTCACTGGTATTCTTCTGGTTCCTCATCTTCAGCGTTCCCACGGGCATGTTGATGAACAAAATCGGCCGCAAAAAGACCGTTTTAGTCTCGCTCGTCGTGACCATCCTCTCGTTGCTGATTCCGCTTTTCGGCAACAGCTTTGCCGTTATGCTGATTGCTTTTTCGCTGCTGGGTATCGGTAATGCGCTGATGCAGACTTCGCTCAACCCCTTGGTATCGACAGTGATGGGTGGTGGCAACTTGGCATCGACGCTCACCTTCGGCCAGTTCATCAAGGCTATTGCATCCTTCCTCGCTCCTTATCTGGCCATGTGGGGTGCCACTGCGGTGATTCCCAGCATGGGTCTCGACTGGCGTGTGCTGTTCGCTATCTACCTTGTCGTGGGTATTTTCTCGGCTGTCTTGTTAGGAGTAACCCCTATCCATGAAGAGAAAATTGAGGGCAAGCCTTCGACTTTCGTGGAGTGCTTCAAGCTTCTCGGTGAGCCCATTGTGCTGCTCTCCTTCCTGGGCATCATGTGCCACGTGGGCATTGATGTGGGTACTAACACCACCGCCCCCAAGATTCTTATGGAGCGTCTGGGCATGACCCTGAACGAGGCTGCTTTTGCCACCTCGCTGTATTTCATCTTCCGTACCATCGGCTGCCTGACGGGTTCGTTCTTCCTGCGCGTTCTCAAGATGAGAACATTCTTCATCATCAGCGTCATCATGATGGCTCTGTCGATGTGCGGCATGTTCTTCGGCACCGAGAAGTGGATGCTCTACGCCGCTATCGCTCTCGTGGGTTATGGTAACTCTAACGTATTCTCTATGTGCTTTGCCACGGCTCTTGAGTCGATGCCCAAGAAGCAGAATGAGGTGTCTGGTCTGATGATCATGGGCCTGTTTGGTGGCACCATTTTCCCGTTGTTCATGGGATTTGCCAGCGATGCTATGGGTCAAGCCGGTGCTGTAGCAGTAATGGCCATCGGTGTCATTTACCTCTTCACCTACATTAAGCAACTTAAAACTAAGGACTAAAAACTAAATAATATGGACAAACGTTATGTAGTGGGTCTGGGCGAGGCCCTGTGGGATGTCCTTCCCGAGGGAAAGAAACTCGGTGGAGCACCCGCCAACTTTGCCTATCATGCCGGACAGTTCCTGGGCAATGACAACGCCATCGCTATCAGTGCGCTGGGCGAGGATAAACTGGCAGAGGAGACCATCGAGGCCCTCAATGAGCATGGCCTCAAGTACCTCATGCCGCGTGTGCCTTATCCCACCGGCACTGTGCAAGTGACACTCAACGAGGAGGGAATCCCCACCTATGACATCAAGGAGAACGTGGCATGGGACAATATTCCCTTCACGCCCGAGATTGAGGAAATTGCTGCCAACTGCCGTGCCGTGTGCTACGGCTCGCTGGCGCAGCGCAACGTCGTTTCACGTGAGAACATCCAGCGCTTCCTCGATGCAACCCCCAGTGACTGCATGAAGATCTTTGACATCAACCTGCGCCAGCAGTTCTACAACAAGGAAATCATTCAGCAGTCGATGCGTCGTTGCAACATCCTCAAGATCAATGATGAGGAATTGGTGACCATCGGACGCATGTTTGGCTATCCCGGTCTCGACATTGAGAACAAGTGCTGGCTCATCCTGGGCAAGTATGACCTCGACATGCTTGTGCTCACCTGCGGCACCAATGGCTCCTACGTCTTCACGCGTGGCCAGATGTCGTTCCAGGAGACTCCCAAGGTTGAAGTGGCCGATACTGTTGGCGCCGGTGATTCCTTCACTGGTTCCTTCTGTGCTGCCATCCTCAACGGCAAGCCCGTCCCCGAGGCTCACGAGTTGGCCGTCAAGGTCAGTGCCTACGTCTGCACCCAGAACGGCGCCATGCCCACCTTGACCCCCGACCTCCTCGCCGCCGCCCAGTAATGCAGTAACCAGCTCAATCTCTAATAGGCCCGGCTGGAACCTTAGGCGTATGGTTCATTTTGCAAGCAGCAAAATGAACCATACGCCGATTATTATCGTCAAATTCAAGTTGATTTCGACCTTCGCGACTTCGTGTGAAATGAAGTAACGCAGATGTTGTCTAACGTCTAATCCTCCGTGATGGGGAATGCTGCTTTGTGCCTGTTCAGGGCCTTGAGGGCGGTTTGGACGGTCTTGTCGTTACGGTTGACGATGGATGAATAGCCCTCTGGACCGAAGATGTCGTGTGCGATAATTGCTTTGATTTTGGTCAAGATCAGATCGCGAGACTTGTTGATGTAGTACCATCGGGGGGCAATGCCACCTTCCGAGGCAAATGCAGCAAATTCTTTGATGATGTCATCATCGATGGGTGTCGTCCGCAAGAATTGCTTGTAGTCGGTCATCTGGTTAAGCGATGCGCGGTTTTTTTCGCAATAGGTGAAGGCAAAACGCTGTAATAGGCCTGCATTTTCAACATCGATATAGTAATTGGTGATTCCTGTCGTGTCACGCGCAACAAAGATGTCGGGGATGATACCGCCTCCGCCATAAACAGTTCGGCCATGCAGTGTTGTGAAGGTCTGGCTTCGGTCAATCCTGATGCTGTCTTGGTTGAAGAGTTCGCCATGCTTGAGGCGTTCCAGCAGTTCGTCATCATAGTAGCGGGCATCCTGGTACTTGTAGTTCTTCTGGATGCAACGGCCGCTTGGCGTGTAGTAGCGCGCTACAGCAAGGCGGATGAAACTGCTGTCGGGAAGGATGAAGTCTTTCTGCACCAGCCCCTTGCCATAGGAACGTCGTCCCACGATGAGGGCACGGTCATTATCCTGGAGTGCTCCTGCAAAAATCTCACTGGCGCTTGCACTGTACTCGTCGATGAGAACTGCAAGTTCAACATCCTGGAATTGTCCTGTCCCGTCACTGTCGTATGATTTATTGTACTGGCTGTGCCTGCCGCGTGTGGTGATGATGGGTTGCCCTGACGACAAGAACTCATTGGCCATGAGCACAGCAATTTCCATATAGCCGCCGCCATTGCCCCTCACGTCAATCATGAAACGCTTGGCACCTTGGGATTGCAGTTGGGTTAAGGCCTGCACAAATTCCTGATGGGTGTTGCGCTCAAACTGGTTCACCTTGACATATCCCGTGTTCTTGTCAAGCATGTAGTAAGAATCAAGGGTTTTCTTGATGATCTTGTTGCGTGTCACTGTCAAGTCAAGGACTTTGGGATAGCCATGGCGTTGCACACTCAGGGTGACCTTGCTTCCATTGGGTCCACTCAAGATGTTGTAGATTTCACCTAAGGTTTTCTTCATGTTGGCGGTCGGTTGTCCGTCAATCTTTACAATACAGTCACCAGGTCGGATGCCGGCAATATCGCTGGGGCCAGCGGGAACGATACATTCCACATGAATCGTGTCGTTGAAGATGATGATAACAGCCCCTATGTCTGGTATGACACCATCGGGATGCTCTCGAGTGATCTTGGAATTCTGGGCATCAAAGTAACTGGTGTGCGGGTCAAGTCCTTTCAAGATGAGTGGGATGCTCCTCTCCATCAAGTCGCCAGGGAGCACCGTGTCCACATACTCGTTGGCAATGAGTTCAAGGACGGCTTTGACCTTGGGGTTCCTGCGGTCAGGCTTTGTCGCAGGGTTCAGGAAACTATGGTCAACCAGCAATCCTGCCGCAAACGCTATCACGGCAATGGCAATGGTTAACCAGATGGGCAGTTTCCTTTTCATGGCAGTCATCGGGACGCCTCGGTTAATGATTCACTTGACTGTTCTGTGCCCCTCACTCTGTAATCGGGAATGCCGCCTTGTGCTTGTTCATTGCCTTGAGGGCTTCCTGGATTGTCTTGTCGTTACGGTTGAGGATGGGATAGAAGGCTTGGTTGCCAAAGATGTCTCGGGCGATGAGGGCCTTCAAGTTGGTGACGATAATATCCTGTGACTGATTGATGTAGTACCAGCGAGGGGGAATATCGTTGGCTGCGGCAAAGTCGGCAAAGTCTTTGATCAATGCGTCATCGCTGGGTGCCATCCTCAAGAACTGCATGTAGTCCTCCATCTTGTTGAGCGAGGCGCGGTTGTTGTTGCAGTAGTTGAAGGCAAAGCGTTGCAGCAGTCCCGCGTTGGCAACTTCAATATAATAATTGGAGATGCCGCTTGTGTCACGGGGAACGAAGATGTCGGGGACAATGCCTCCGCCGCCATATACCGTGCGCCCATACAGGGTGGTGAACACCTGGCTCTTGTCAATCTTCATGCTGTCCCGGCTGTAGAGCTCGCCGTGGGCGTAGCGGTTGAGGAGTTCTTGCTCATAGTCGAGCATTCCCTCCTTATAATCCTTCTGGATGCAGCGGCCGCTGGGCGTGTAGTATCGTGCGGTCGTCAGGCGGATGGCACTGCTGTCGGGCAGGATAAACTCTTTCTGCACCAGTCCCTTGCCGAAGGAACGACATCCCACGATCAGTCCGCGGTCATTGTCCTGCATCGCGCCAGCAAAGATCTCGCTCGCGCTGGCACTGAACTCGTCGATGAGCACGGTCACTTCGGCATCCTGGAATGAGCCGTTGCCGTCGCTCCACACCTCACCGTCATCGCGCTTGTAGCGCCCCTTGGTGAACACGATGAGTTGTCCCTCGGGCAAGAATTCATTGGCCATGAGTACCGCCATCTCCATGAAGCCGCCACCGTTGCCGCGCAAGTCGATCATGTAGCGCTTGGCTCCCTCTTCTTGCAGGCTTGCCATGGCGGTGATGAATTCGTCATAGGTGTGCCTGCCGAACTGGTTGATCTTGATATAGCCGGTATTCTTGTCGATCATGTAGTAGGCGTCAACGGTATTGACGGGAATATCGCCACGGGTGACGGTAAAGGTGAGGACCTTGCTCGTGTTCTGACGCTTGATGCCCAGCTTCACCTTGCTGCCCTTGTCACCGCGCAGGCGTTTCATCACATCACCATTTGTGATCTTCTTGCCTGTCATCACCGAGTCATCAATCATGACAATCTTGTCACCTGCCATGATGCCCACCTTCTCGCTGGGACCACCAGGAATGACTTCTACCACTCCGATGGTGTCGCCCGTCAGCACAAACGAGATGCCGATGCCGCTGAACGAGCCGTTCAAGTCATCGGTAGCAGCTTTCAGATCGTCGGCACTGAAGTAGCTTGTGTGAGGATCCAGATTGCTCAATATCTCGGGGATGCTCATCTCGATGAGATCCTTGAGGTTGGTGGTATCGACATAGTCCTGGGCTATCAGATTGAGGATCGCATTGAGTTTGCGGTCGTTATCGGCAACAGGTTTGTTGGCAGTGAAACGACTGCCGATAAAGATGCCCACCACCACCGCCAGGGCTATAGCGAGGGGTAACCAGATGGGTTGACGTGTGGACTTCTGTTTCATTCTTTTGTTCTGTGTTTTTTAGCTCTCGGTTTCCAGTAGTCAGAATAACTCCTAACTCCTGACTTCTAACTCGTTTGCAACTTCCTGATAGTGGCTCTCGCTGTTGTCGCTGGTGATGACGACGGGTTCGCACTGGCCATCGTGTTGCCACAGGTGGACGATCTCGATGCCCGCACGGCACAGCAGGTCCACGCCATCGTGCATACGGTAGTATTCGCCGAACACGATACGGCGGATGCCCGCCTGGATGATGAGTTTGCTGCACTCGATGCAGGGCGATGTGGTGACATAGAGTGTTGCCCCATCACTGCTGTTGTTGCTGCGGGCTACCTTGGTGATGGCGTTGGCCTCGGCATGGAGGACGTAGGGCTTGGATCGGTCTCCTCCCTCTTCCTCACACACGTTTTCAAAGCCTGCCGGCGTGCCGTTATAGCCGTCACTGATGATCATTTTGTCCTTGACCAGCAAGGCACCCACCTGGCGGCGTTTACAATAGGAATTTTCTGCCCAGATCTGCGTCATGCGCAGGTATCTGGAGTCGAGCAACAACTGTTTTTTCTCCTGAGCGTCCATGTACTTCAATTTCAATCTGCAAAATTAGTTATTTTTTTGCCTATTAATGCATCAACAATCTTTTTTCTCAAAAAAAAGGGCATTATATTTTACATTTTCTACTTCTCGGGTGTAGAAGTGCCCATTGTTGACCCAAGGGAATGTAAAAAAGTGTGACAATAATCGGTTTTTGGTTAAATCATTCAAACAGATGCAACATTTTGACGTTTTTCACGTCTAACAAACAGATATGAGTTAGGCTTTAGCTTTTAGGCTTTAGACATTAAACATTAGACTTAAGTATGAGAAAAAGTGTATTAATGATGACCCTGCTGGCAGGTCTTGTGCTCGTGAGCAGCTGTGCCAGCAAGAAGGATTTGGAAGATTGCCGCCAGAACAACCTCAAGTTGATGGAAAGCGGCAAGGAAATGCTCATCAACTATCAGCAGTCCAAGGAGCAGCTTGCTGCCGCCAATGCCCGTGTGGCATCGCTGGAGGAACAGTTGGCTCAAGCCAAGGCTGATTACAAATCACTGCAGCAGTCGCTCGACAAGAGCCTTGTCAATTCCAGCCAGAGCAACGTCTCGATTGAGAAACTCGTGGATCAGATCAACGAGAGCAACCAGTACATCCGTCACTTGACCGATCTGAAGTCCAAGAGCGATTCGCTCAATCTGGCGTTGACCAACAAGCTGACCCGTTCACTCTCCAAGGAGGAACTCAAGGATGTGGATGTCCAGGTGCTCAAGGGCGTGGTCTATATCTCACTTGCCGACAATATGCTCTACAAGAGTGGTTCCTACGAGATCAGCAGTCGTGCTGCCGAGACTTTGTCCAAGATTGCCAAGATCATCAACGACTATCAGGACTATGATGTGCTCATCGAGGGTAATACCGACAATGTGCCCATCTACCGCGAGAATATCCGCAACAACTGGGACCTCTCTTGCCTGCGTGCCTCATCGGTGGTACAAGCCCTGCAGAACGACTACGGCGTCAATCCCAAGCGTCTCACCGCAGGTGGTCGTGGCGAGTACAATCCTCTGGTCAGCAACGACACGGCTGCCGGCAAGAACCGTAACCGCCGCACCCAGATCATCATCACACCCAAGCTTGATCAATTCCTCGAACTCATCGACGAGGCCCCCGAGGATTAAGCAATAAGAGATAAGAGATAAAAGATAAAAGAGTTGGCATCTACATTCCCTTTTTTAGTCGGGCGTGTGGATGTCAACTCTCTATTGTCCCCAACAAACAACAGGAAACAGGAAAACTTAGCGACTCATCTTTACAATTTCTCCTCCTGAAACGTCTATAGAGTGTAAATTGATTCACGATAATGACAAGACAAGAGACCGAGATACTATTCAAGTCCCATTACGCGGCAATGTTCCGACTGGCGATGTCGTTGCTCTACGACGAGGACGAGAGCAAGGACATCGTGAGCGAAGTGTTTGCTTCGCTTTTGGGAGGCGACATGACGATCAATAGCGACAATGCGCGTGGGTTCCTATTGACGTGTGTGCGCAACAGCTGTATCAACGTGATCCGCCACAAGCAGATGCGGGAACGTTTCCTCAAGCTTCACTCAACATGGGCTGAACCTCAGGACAATGGTCCAGACGACGCGGTCATGCTTGCCGAGTTGCGCAACTATATCAATCATCAGTTGCCACCGCTGTCGCGTCGCATCTTCACTTTGCGCTATCTGCAAGACATGACGTGCCAGCAGGTCGCCGATGCAGTGGGCGTGAGCCGCGTGACGGTCCATCATCACTTGTCGCAGTCATTGGAGAGAATCAACGCCTACTTCTCAAACAACAAATAATTATTATGAACTACGTATTTCACAAATTAAACTAATGGGTGTTTATGGAATTAGTGCAATTAGCGAAATTCGTAGTTTAGTATAATTCGTAAAAATTGAGAGCGGATGCCAAATTAGTTTAATTAGCGAAATTAGTAGTTAGTCAACAAAACAATAGACGTTATGGAACAGAATGATAACATCAGCCGCTTGCTCGACATGCACGAGCACCCCGAGAATTACACCGACGAGCAACTGGCAGCTATGCTTGGCGACGAGACGCAGCAACACTTGGCAGCTGCCAAGCGTGCTATGACCGACATCCCCGTGCCCGACGTGGATGCCGAGTGGCAACGATTTGAGCAGGAGCACCTCAACGCCCCAGTGCAGAACCGTCGTTGGCTCAAAGTAGCCGCCATGATTGCGGGAGTGGTTATGCTCTCGGCCTTCACCTATGCCGCCGTCCAGGCTGTGCGCTACAACGCCGTTGATAAAGATGAAGAAACTGCCGAGGCCGTTGTCACAACATCGCAGCCCGAATCGGCTGTAGGGCCTCGCCTTGGCGTGGCAGACACTGTAGTGACGGTCAAGGAACCTGTTGTGTTTGATAACCAGACGCTTGGCCAGATGCTGGAGGGTATCGCTTCCCGTTACGGCATGCGGGCCGAGTTCCGCAACGAGGAGGCCCGTGACCTGCGCTTCTACTTTGAGCTGCATCCGGGCGAGGAGTTGTCGAGCGTGGTTGAGCGCCTGAACATGTTCGAGCGCGTGTCAGTCAGCATCGAGGGCAATACAATCGTGG
>Ga0247611_10011696_pt1 | contig 10081 bp, 11 predicted proteins | sample 177DNAGHGhighgp2_FD_192422 | JGI IMG/M metagenome (GOLD analysis project Ga0247611, IMG submission 192422) | Sheep rumen microbial communities from Palmerston North, Manawatu-Wanganui, New Zealand - 1770 DNA GHGhigh gp2 | ecosystem: Host-associated > Mammals > Digestive system > Stomach > Rumen... | reverse complement strand
GCCCTGGGGCATCCTCTTAATTGAGAATTGAGAATTGACAGTTGACAATTCGTTATCGTTATCGTCAACGCTTTCCACATCATCCATCTTACCTCTTACATCCGACATTTGCAATGCGTTGAGTGTGTCGCGCAGGCGCTGGGGAAAACCCTCGTATTTGGAGGCCAGAGCATTCTTGATTTTCTGCTGCTTCTCCTCGGGTGTGAAACCGTCGTAGCAAGGAATCACCTGATTGAGCCAGTTGAAATTCTTGCCGCAGATGTGGCGCAAATCGCTTGCCAACTGGAACGTCAGCGTGTCGCGGTCGCCTTTCGTGGGTTCAAAACCCCGGTTGTTCACCTCCCAATACTTCTTCAATATCTCCGTAAAGGGTATGCCGTGATAGTCAGAAGGATAAGCGGCCCCCTCGAGTGAAGAGTTAAGAGTTAAAAGTGAAGAATTAGAGTTACTTTCATTCTTAGTTCTTAGTTCTTCGTTCTTCACTTCTTCGGCTTCGCCGAGCGTGAATACCTCGTCGTCCAGATAAATGAGGTCGGTTTCATCAGCCGTTGTGGTGAAAAAGACACGTGTGATGTCCTTGGCTTTATCATCGAACTTCACGCCCAACAAGTCGCTGGCCCACTTTAAGTTTTCTTCCTGGCTTAACTCAAGTCTGCGGGCAAACACCAGATGGTAGCCCTTGGTGGCCGAGCGTTCGAACATTTGCAACCCCAGCTCGTCTTTCTTGCTCAGCACAAGTTCGGGCACTCCGGCCATGCGTTCTTTAAGCCATGTCTGCCGTTCATCGTCTTTCAGTTCTTTGGGTGCCACAAAATCGATATCCATCCCCACGGTGGTGCTCATACGGGTGCTGCCTTTCAGCGAGCCGTCATCGTTGGGCAGACAGCTGTAGTTCATCTGCTGCAACCTGTTCTTCACACTCTCCTCGCCGCCGCGAATACGCTGCATCAGCTGCTTCTGTTCGCCGCCGCCTCGCAATGCAAGGTATTCCTCTCTCGTGAGGACGGGGCGCATCATCTTCGCCCCATCCTTATAGTATATTACGTGTACGCTCATCTTTGTTAAGTTAAAAGTTAAAAATTAGTAGTTAAAAGTTAACTCTTCACTCAAAAGTTGGGGTATCCCAATTTTGCGTTAAGATAGCGCAGGCCGTCGAGCGTCCATGTCATATAGGTGTGAATCTTCTTCTCACCCTTCAGCGAGTAGGAAACATGTGTGCGCAGTCGCACCAGATTGCGGCCAGACAAAGCGTCAGAGATGTTCCAGTGTCCGCCTTGGCGATACTGTATACCCATGTCGCAGAGCACGGCGTTGAAGTCGTAGACGGTCATGTTGAACGTCTTTGCCACCTGCGTAGCCGTCAGCGTGTCTTCTGCCGGTTCGTTGAGCATGCGCAGACCCTCACCGATGATTTCATCTGCCAAAGCCAGAATCTTCTGCGGACTGGGCAGACACCTTACAGATCCCTGAGCCTGCCGAAGGGCTTCCTTCTCCAGCTGCTCCCAACGGATCACGAGTTTGGCGCGGGCCTCGTCGTTGAACTTCGTTGCGATGTAGAGGCACTCGGTTTTCGAGAGGACATAACAGGGGACTTCCTTCGTTCCACCATTCGGCAACTGGTAGGTTCTAGACGAGAGCTGAAATTTCAGCCCTTGTACTTTTTCCCATGCAGGCTCCATATTTCTAATGGCCTGCATGATGTTCTTATGTTGTTTACCTGTCAGCTCGGCAATTTCGAGCGACGTCATTGTTTGGATGTTTTCGTTTTCGTTTTCGTTTTTATTAACTACTAGTGCTATTGTTTTCATAATACTGAATTGATTTGCGAGAGAAGTTTCAGAAATCCGATGGCCATCTTCACGTGAAGACTTCCTCCGCTTCAACTCAGGTTGGAATAACTTTTAATTTTTAACTTTCACAACATCCGTCGCCAGTACTTCCTGAAACGTCTGTCCCTGATACTCATGCGTGGAGAAACGCATCGTGGCTACCACCACATCGCCGTCGTAGAACCTACATCCAGCCAGATTTCCCAGCATGGAGCAAGCATACTCGTTCTCGAATTTGGAGCCGCCCAGTTCGCGCAACACGATGTTGCACTTCTGCGTCTGACCCCCTTCTGCCTTTTGGCTCGGTACGCTGAAGGCCTCGCTCTGGCGCACCACTTTTAGAATCTTTGTTTCCATAATTTTGTTCCTTTCTTTTATTTGTTATTAATAATGTGAGGGATTGTTCTAGTGGAAAACTGCCGTGCTGTCGCAGCAGGGCAGGTTGTGGCAGTCCGAAGACCGCCGGTTGTTTGTGTTGTAGCAATAAGTCAAAGAGCACCGCCGAAGTCATTTCTAACTTTCGACGGTGCAAAGGTACGGCAAAAGACAAAAAAAAAACTGCTACGTAGTAGGTACGCGTAGCAGGTACGGATTAGTTCAAGGCGCTAATAATCAGTCCAGTATTTTGGTGAGCTTTTCTTGGAATGTCAGCGACTTCCGTTGCTCAAGTGCTTTATTGAGATAACTTCGCAGTGTCTCGGGCTTTTCGTTCCACAAACTGCCGAACACCTGCCACACGTCGCTGATGTCGAGTCTGTCGGCTACGGCCCGTGCCACCAGTCCGCGTTCCGAACCGCTCAATCCGTTGGGCTGCCAGTCCTCCGTCAGGATGCCGTCGTCCACCAAATCCTCCATCAGCAGCTCTGCCTCCTCGGTCTGCAGTTGTTGGGGTATGGCATCTTTGCTAAGGTGCGTGTCGGCATGCTCATTGGCTGGTGCCTCCCCGTAGTAATTGTTGGTGACGTTCTTCACACCACCGGCCTCAATCACGTCACCGTTTACTGTGCCAATCTTAATCATTGGTTCCCTCCCTCTGGTAGTTATTCACAATCTTCCTCCCTCCTTTGTCAATCACGTCGCCCGCCCGTTCGATGTGGATTAGGGGAGCTGGCGCCTCTGCCTCGTCGTCGAGGCTGTCGAGCACAGCCGATACCTCTTCGGGGAAGGAAAGACCGATAGAATTGGCGAACTCCATAATCACCATTTTCACAGTGATGCGCTTGCTCAATGTCTTGCGCTTACTGATGTTGATAAACGTGCGCAGAGCCTTCAGCACTTCGTCCTGCGAGGACTTCTTTGCCACACCCGCAGACAGCTTGCTGAACTCCGTGAGTTGTAGATCCTTTTCGTCCAGTTGGCGCTGCAGTTCGTCCACCTTCTCCTGCAGCTCCTCCACCTGCTGCTGCAAGTCCTCCACCTTCGCGGCAGATGCGTCCGCATACTCCATAAGTTGCAGAAAATTATCCACTTGCTGAAGTCTGTCCGCTGCTTTCTCGCGCTCGTGCTCCAGCTCACGACGCACATCACGAGCCATCTCGTTGTATTCTATTATGTTCATAACTCTACTTGTTTTTTGTGTTTTTCACGCCTTAAACAAACTGGCCACAAAGGTACGAAAAAGGGATGATATAACAAAGAAAAAAATCGAAAATCTTTCAAAAAAATGAGGTCGTCTCCCTATACAGGAACGACCCCATTTTTTTTAACTTTTCCCTCTTCCGTCTTTAGACCTTAGTCATGTCCATCTGCTCTGCACGAATGAGTTTCTGAAGGTAAAAATTTCGTTTAAACTCCATCTCTTATAGCATTTTTCTGTGGAACTCCACGTTTTCCGGCTACAAATGTACCATTATTTTTTGATTCATGCAAGTTTTATGGACACAAAATCACTTTTAATTCTTATCTTTTAATTTCCCACTTGCGTTCGCTTTGCTCCGCCCCATTGCTTTGCAAAGGACCTTCTTACATCTTACATCAATGCCTATTGGGGGGAATCGGCTCAAAAATCATCCAAATTATACATTTTTTTAGCTCACCGTGAGCCGATATTTGAAAAAATACAGTTATATTTGCGCCGATTTTAGTTCTCGAACTATGGATATCTCAAGAGAAATACTACAGTATCTGCACTATCATCCATTGTCTTCGCGTGATGAAATAGCAAAGGGTATCGCCTTCGAAGGAAGTGATGCCACGATGAAACGTCTGATTGCAGCAAGTGTACAAAATGGCGATATTGTAGCTGAGGGTAAGGCCCGTGCCACTCGCTACCGTCTTTCAGATCAAGCCTTTCTTCTGATGCCGCTTAATCTGGATACTTACTTCGCGCAGGATGTTGACGAACGACAAGTACAGACCACTTTCAATTTCGACCTGATACGTCAGCAACTTCCATCTGTGACGCTTTTCACTGATGAAGAGACGGGCAGGCTGCAAGCACTGCAAGCCGAATTTCGTCAGCATGTCAGCGAGATGACTGAAAATGAATATCGCAAGGAGATGGAGCGACTGGGTATAGACCTCAGTTGGAAATCGTCCCAAATAGAAGGTAACACCTATTCGCTGCTGGAAACAGAACGTCTGCTGCGTGAGAGCAAGACTGCCGATGGAAAGACAAAAGAGGAGGCTGTGATGCTGCTCAATCACAAGGATGCCTTGCGTTTCATCCTTGACAATCCTGACTATCTGCAGCACCTGACCCTAAGTCATATTGAGGATATACATCAGTTGCTCACTAAAGAACTCTCAGTTGACAGAGGAATCCGTCACCGTCGTGTGGGCATCACGGGTACCAATTATCATCCGTTGGATAATGAATTCCAGATTCGTGAGGCCATGCATGACACATGCGACCTGATTAACAATAAAGAGAACGTCTTTGAAAAGGCGCTACTCACACTCGTGCTCCTGTCGTATATCCAGGCGTTCTCAGATGGCAACAAGCGCACGGCCCGCATCACCAGCAATGCCATTCTGATAGCCAACGGTTATTGTCCTTTGAGTTTTCGTTCTGTTGACTCTGTTGACTACAAGAAGGCGATGCTCATCTTCTATGAGCAGAACAATCTTTATGCTTTCAAGCAAATCTTCATCGATCAGTTTGACTTTGCAGTAAGGGAGTATTTCTAAAATCCTTCAGACATCATACTTCAGCCATTAGACATCTTTCGTCCTTCTACTCTTTATTGCTTGCTGCTATATATGAGCAGTATTTGCTGAGCAGATTGGACAACGGCAATTCTCCTTTCCGGTATCGGTCGGCATCAAGTCTCAGGATTCTTTCGCATATCGGTTTCTTTCCCCTGAACAGGGCATGGAGATACGGAATGCCATTCTCCTCTGTGATGCTTACCTCTGTGAAGAATTGCGTCAAATCCTCCGCATTATAGACGATGGAGTAACTTGGTCGCTTGGCTCCGGGGATGTCCTCAATGAGGATATTCTTGCTGACCAGATCCTGGATGTCACGTATGGCTGTGTCCTTCGAACACTTGGCCAATGTCGCCCATGTCTTCGACGTTATCTTTGCCTCATAGCCGTCAAGAAAGAGGTTGAGCATCTGCGTCTGTCGTTCTGTCATTGGCACAGACGATGCCTTCTGCCAGAAGAAACTCTTGTTCAAGACCGTGGTGACGATGCCGTCTGCTTCGTCAAGTGCCTCCACCAATTTCTGCAGGTACCACACCAACCATTCTGTGATGTCACCGTCGCCGTGCTGCATACGCTCAAGAATGTCGTAGTAGTGATTCTTGTCCTTGTTGATTTGTGACGAGACATTGTAGAAACGGAACTCGCTCTTCTCTCCGCGAGCCAGCAGCATGTCGGACAGGATGCGGGCCAGCCGTCCGTTGCCGTCCTCAAAGGGATGAATGCTCACAAACCAGAAATGAGCAATCGCAGAACGTATGACACTGCTCACCGGTTCCTCTCCGTCAAACCATCTGAGGAACTTTTCCATCTCCTCTTCAATGCGCTCCGGAGAAGGAGCAATATAGTGAATCTTTTCGCGTCCAAACATTCCGCTGACGATATGCTCCCCGTTTGTTCGATACCGTCCCACCTCTATCTGACTGCCTTCGCTATAGCCGGACGGGAAGAACGCTGCCTGCCAGGCGCAGAGTTTCCCCTTGTCGAGAGGCATATCATAATGCTGAATCGCTTCGAGCATGACGCTGACCACCGAATCGACGTAGTGCGAAGGGGCTGTATATTGCACGTTTTCTATTCCGAGCTTTCTGGCGATGGACGAACGGACCTGATCCACGTTCAGCCGTATGCCTTCAATCTCCGAAGAATACACGACATCATAGGTCAGGTTCTCTGCCATAGCACGCAGTTTGCTGTCAAAGCCCAAAGAACTCAGCCTGCCATAAAGCACACCCTGTTTGCGAAACACTTTCTCCTGAAGGAGCGACACCTGCGATGCGTCCCAACGGAAATTTGTCCAATTGTTTCTTTCGTGTATATACATAACGTCATCCTACTTTGTGCGACAAAATACCACCCATATCGTCGCAAATTCTGCGACAAAAGTACTAAAATATTTCCGAAGCAACAAAAAATCCGAAAAATAACGCATCTTTTGCGACGTTTTTTGCCGAGAGCTATTTATATTCTTCGAACTTCTGTAACACGAGGCATACTTTATAGCCCCTATATTCACCAATCTGTCTTGACATTCCTCCAACTATTAGAGGTTTCATTCCCTCCATGCCGGCAATCATCTGGTCGAGCATTTCTTCTGTGATTTCCAATTTCATTTTTATTTCTCATTTATCATTTGTCATTTAGGGCAACGCCCGCCGCCCGCCATCAGACATCATACTTCAGCCCTCAGACATCTTACTTCTTACATCTTACTTCTTTAAATATTCGACATAAATCCGAACGAACGGGCATTGTTGCCAACAGGCAAAGCTCTGTATTTCTTATAAAAATTATACAGGAAACTCACTTCCATCTCTTTAGACGCTTGCTTTCCCAGACACTTAAAGACATCCACCATACTCCCATTATACCGCATATATTGGTATCTTGATGCCAACTGTTCATTGTTTTTTAACCCATAATCAAGGTCATCAAGAAGAGGTTTTAAGCCTTTACCAAAATGCTCATCTCTTAATCTTCTCAACAAATCATCAGATTTTCCAATATATATTATTGGGCTTTTCTTACCATTGGGGTATGTGTATTTTGTTCCGTCTGTTGCAGATATAACATAGACGCCCATGTCACTATGTTTCAAGCCGCAATCGAAATTCTCTTCGGTAAAGCTATTAAGTTCGAAACTGGCATCAGTCCCTCTAACGGGACGGAAGTTCGGCAAAAATGCTTTGATATAACTTTTCATGTTAGAAGAGATATTATATCATATTGTGGTTTATTTCAAGAATCAGATCTTTTATCTCACTCCCCTTTTTCCTCATCCTCCGCAGCCATTGGGATGGTTTTGTTCATGACTTTTTCTATATCTTCTATTCCCTTTCCGATTTCTTCATCCGGTAATTCTGCAATCATCTTATTGAGCTCCTCCTCTAGGAAATTCAGTAGCTTTTGGTTTTCTCTATAATCAGGGCATTTGTTAGCATCTATCTGTGTGGTTGGTGGAACTTGGTGTCCATGTTTCTTGTATAAAATGCACATATACCTGTCACGATAATCATTATATCTATAAAAATCACAAAGATTACAGTTCCTTATCGGGTAACCCTTTCTTTTGAGATAAACAAGTCCTGCTTGGAAAAAGTTTAACGACTCCTCAACATTCCAAAGATTACTAAAATGATTTATCGAAGGATTTTTCAAATTTAATTCAGCAACGGAATCTTTATGAAGCTTTTTGAAAACATTGTCACAAAAAAGTGAATACCCCATTGCGCTATAAACCTTTGCTGCGCCATTTTTAAACAATACAAAACGGGTGATAGGTACATCTGTCCCTCTTACTTCTGGCAAATCTCGAAGTTGAAAATTGAAAGTCTTACAATTCTCACCTTCTATAAATCCTCTCTTTATAATGTCATCTATGTCATCCTCAGATTGTATCCTTTTTGTTTCAATGATTCTGTATTTTGACTCCTTTTTCTTATCCGTTGACTCATGAGTTTTATATATCTCTATAAAAACAGGCTCATATTCTTTATCCGGATTAGTGAGCAACAGGTCAGGTTTGAAATCACCACAAGGCTTCTCCTCCTCGCAGGTGTTGTAGATTTCTCTCCCTTTCCAAAACTTTAAATCGCTAATAATCTTTAGGGCTTCCTTTTTACAGCTATACTCATCATAAAATGGACATCTTGACTGCTCTTTGCATGAAATGTCTCTTTTGAAAATAATCGGGAATCTCTCTGAGAAGTTGAAATGAAGCGAAATTTTAATCTTTGCCAGCTTATGCAGATAAGTCTCGCTGTTACATGACATATTTGCTTCGTGAGCGAAATGAGACCTTTTGCTTCTTATGCCTCCTCCACTCAACTTCGCAATCATCTCTCGTCCACAACAGAGGCATTTGTATTTGTGGTCATGACGATTCTCCTTATTGATATCATCAATGCAGATTAGCTCGTCATTCTCGTCTTTACAATATTTATACAGAATCTCCGCCATCAATCATCACAATGCTTTTAAATCATTTGTTTCTTTAGAAAAAGAAACTTGATATAGGTCTAATCCATCGTTTGTTGGATTCTACACCCCACTGAACATGCCAAGTACGTCCGTCAACCTTATTCAGCAATATAAACTGATAGATATTCTTGGTGGGATACAATTCAAAGGTCCCAGAACCATAACCCACTCCATAAGACAAATCTTCTGAATTGATGGAAAAGGTTCCTTCGTACGAATCACCTAACGACCATTGAATTTGATCAATTATACCTGTCTTGGTGTCCAGTTTCAGAAGATTGTACGTATTTTCCGTTTGGTAGATTTTGTAGCGCTGTTTCAGCGATGTATTTATATTGATATTATCTAGCTGACGATAACACGAATACACCAAGGTGTCCAACCTTTGCAGTTTTTCCTCTATCTTAGCTTCATGAGATGTAGTTTTAGCTGTTGCAGGAGCCTGCGAAGGTGTATTCTTTACTGCCTGTGAGAAACATGCTAACGAACAAGCGAACATGAGTAAAACAAGATAAATTCCTTTCATAATATTAGTATCCTATCGCGCTTTTAATTGAAAATTTGGTTGCTTCGTTATAGTATTTGTCCGCTGTGACAAAAGCCAGTTCAAGCACGTTTCTCCATTCCTCTTTTGTCTTATAGTCAAGGATGATGTTGATGCTCTGAGTATTGGTGGCAAGGTTATCACAAAGGATAACGGTGGCTCCGCTTTTATCACTTATGGGAGTAAATTTGAATGCTCCATCACATTCGTATCTCTTACAACGTGCTTCTAAAGATTCTCCTATTGTGACCACGAATAAGGTTGGGGAAATCATAAAATCAGGTAATGGTATATCTTCTTTAATATTCGCCTCAGAACAAGTCAAAACGTTTCCATCGACCCCTATCTCGCTCATCACTTCGGGCACAGCAGTCATAAACTGTCCGACAGCTTTTATGATTTGGGCGTCTGTCTCTGCAGGCTTCGCCAAATTATAATTCTCGGATAAAACTTTGAAGAAATCATGGTCTAATACCAAGGAAATATTCCGAAGTAAATCCACATCAATATGATTCTTTTCAAAGATGTTATAACAGGTACGTCTTGCGCGACAAATTTTGTCCGCAAACTCTGTGATAGGCATTCCCCTTTCGTCCATCACTTTCCTAATAATTGAGCCAATTGTTTCCATGTTTCATCAAATTTTTCGGCAAAGGTAAGGCAAAAAAAAATCTTTTGCAAGGAATGAATGTGTGATAATTTCGCACACTTGGAGTCTATCGTCATTTTCACTCTTCACTTTTCTCCTCCTCCACTTCCCACGTCGTGTTCTCATAGCGGCGCATGTAAATCTCAAAGTCCTTCGTGACACACATTTCCAGCGTGAAAACACAGGGTTCGATTTCCTTCTGAGTGTAGTGCAGCGGCAGAGTGCGGATATAGTGCGCATCATTCTCGTCGGCCCTGACAGTTATCTTCACAGGCTTCGGTTCCATATCGCAAAAGACACCGAAAAACGGCTTGAAATACTTCGAGGCGCTGAAACCATCGTAGAGCTCGAACGGCACAGCCGTCTGCTCTGCCGACAGCATCCTGTCGAGGGCAAAGGCCTGCAAACCCAAGCCGCGAGTGCCCATGGGAT
>Ga0247611_10011695_pt1 | contig 10082 bp, 9 predicted proteins | sample 177DNAGHGhighgp2_FD_192422 | JGI IMG/M metagenome (GOLD analysis project Ga0247611, IMG submission 192422) | Sheep rumen microbial communities from Palmerston North, Manawatu-Wanganui, New Zealand - 1770 DNA GHGhigh gp2 | ecosystem: Host-associated > Mammals > Digestive system > Stomach > Rumen ... | reverse complement strand
TCAAAAATAATAGTTTTTATCTTACCACTATTTTCTAATATTTCAGCATTTTTAATAATTAAGCCAAGTGAAGCACCTTTACCTGTTCCAACCATAATCGCTACAGGTGTTGCAAGACCCAAAGCACAAGGACATGCAATTACTAAAACAGTTATTGCAAATCTTAATGATAATTCAAAATCTCTACTAACAATCATATTAACAGCGAATGTTAATAAAGATATTAATATGATAATAGGAACAAAATATTTTGATATTTTATCTGCTAATTTAGAAATAGGAGCTTTAGAATTAGAAGCTTCTTCTACTAAATGAATAATTGTATTAATTGAAGTATCATCACCAACCTTAGTAGCCTTCATTTTAATAAAACCACTAGTTAGAGTTGTTGAAGAATAACAAAAATCATTTATATCTTTATATTTAGGAATAGATTCACCAGTTATATTAGCCTCATCAATAGAACAGTTACCTTCAATGACAACACCATCAACAGGAACTTGATCTCCAGTTCTTATAATTAAGATATCATCAACTTTAATATCTTTAACATCTATTTCTAATTCATTCCCATCAACTAATATTTTACCTTTTTTAGGTGCTAAACTAATTAAATTATCTAGTTCTTTAGTTGTTTTTCTTTTTGATAATTCTTCAAAATATTTGCCTAAAGAAACTAAAGTTAAAATCATACCAGCTGATTCATAATATAAATTATCATGATATGTCATAACTAATTCATGATTATTAGTTGAAACACCATATGAAATTATAAATAACGCAACAATACCATATATTATTGAGGCACTAGCTCCTAAAGCTATTAAAGAATCCATATTAGGTTTTCCCTTAAATAGCTTTTTAAATCCACTAATAAAATATCTTCTATAAATAAAGCATATTGGTAATACTAATAAAAATTGAATTAGCGCAAAGCCAACAGGATTTTCATGCATATCTAAAAATGAAGGAGCCCAGAATCCCCACATCATATGACCCATTGAAAAATACATTAATAATATTAGTAATATAAAAGAAATAATTAAATTTCTTAAAGAATGATTATCATTTTTAACATCATTCTTTTTTTCTTTTGTTATTACTTCATATCCAGCATTTTTAACTGCTTTAAATATATCTTCTTTTTTACAAATAGTCTCATCATATGTAACATCCATATTATTATTTAATAAATTAACATTACATTCTATAACACCATTAACAGATTTTGTTGCCTTTTCAACGTGAGCCTGACAAGCTGCACATGTCATACCCTTAACATCAAATCTTTCTTTCATTATTGAAACCTCTTAAATAAATCAACTATTTCATCTACTATTTCATAATCTTTATTTTCTATATGTTCAATTAAGCATGTATGCATATGATTATCTAAAATGATATTCGCTAATGATTTTATAGATTTATCTACTGCAGATAATTGAATTAATATATCATCACAATATCTATCATTATTAATCATATCCTTTATTCCATTTAATGAACCTATTATTCTATTCATTCTATTTATTAAGTTCTTCTTTTCTTCTTCTGTTCTTTCTTTAACTTTACAATTAGTACAACTCATACTCTTCACCTCGACTAGAGTATATACCCAGATGGGGTATATTGTCAATAATAAAAAAGTAGGAAATTAATCCTACTTCATATATAAAACAAAACTAATTAAATCAGCCAAACAGCATCCTAAAGCCAATTCATTTTCTTGCCATATTCTAATTTGCTCATTAAATAAAACTAAATAACCAAAATCAGTATCTTGCCACTTAATTCTTAAAATTATCATGCTCTTTAAATTATTTTCTCTAATATAGAATCTTAATCTTGATTTTGAATCTAATTTTGAAGCATCATTAACAATAATAAAATCTTCTTTAAAGTTTTCTTCAAATACTTCTTGAGAAGGCTTTGTTACTCTAAATTTATTATCTTTAACATATGATAATGATTGATCATTAAATTCATAAATCATACCACCATCAATACCCATAATCTTAGATATTTCAGCGATTGAATTATATATATTTAAATATTTATCATTCTTATTACTAAAAATAGATTTTAGTCTTGTCATTCTTCTAGCTAAAGAAACATTTGTTTGATAGCTTAAGTTAGAATGCTTTGCATCAACATAAACTATATAACAGTTTCTACCTTTTGTTTTACCTCTATAAAGTGCTTTATCAGCCTTTAAGAATAATTCTTCATATCCGTTTCCATCCTTAGGGAAGCATGAAGCACCGATAGTCGCAGTAACACTAAAGTTTTCAACTCCATCTATCAGAAGAGGCTTTCTGATAGTTTCAATTATAGTTTTATAAATTTGGTACTCAGAATCATAATTATTAACATTTTCAATAATAACTAAGAATTCATCTCCACCAATTTTGCCTATATATCCATCCTTAGGTAAAACATCTGATATTTGTTCAGCGACTAAATATAATATTTTATCACCAATTAAATATCCATATTTATCATCAATATCATTAAAATTATCAATATTGATAATCGCAAGAGTAAATGATGTATTATTTTTAATCAAATAATTAGCATAAGAAATCATTTGTGTTTTATTAATTGTCTTAGTAGTTGGATCAATTATTATATCTTCTTCTAAATTCAATGATTTAAAATAATTATCTAATTTTACCTTTTCTTGCATATTCATAAGAATCACCCTCACATCAATGTTTTATGTTCTTAGCACCAAATATATAATAATCTATAGCTTTTCCATCAATTAAACCAACTACACCTGGTCTTAAATCAAATAGATTACAATTATAATTAGTAAATCTATCTAATTTAATTTGAGTATTATTGAAACTAATATTTTCTATATTATCTGTACCATATATAAATACGCCATGTTCACCAATAGCTTTTATATTATTGAAATTAATATCTTTGATAGTTCCTAATTCTAAATCATTTTCTCTTTTAATTGATGTAATTGCAATTACTTCTCCCTTACCCCAAAAGGCTTTAGGATCAACTAAATGAGAATGAATATTGATATTATCAAAATTTATATCATGAATATTACCACTATCTCTATGTTGAATAGATATACCTCTATTAGCCCATGTTATTTCAATATTTTTAAAATTAATATTATAAAAATCATTGAATGTTTCAGTTCCAATTTTTAAGGCAGCTGATGTAGATTCTAAAATACAATTTGATACATCAATATTATATGTATCTCCATATTTAGTATTAGCCTTAGTTCCTTTTAATACTACACAATCATCAGCTGATCTTATATAACAATCTTTTATTATTATATCATGTGAATGATCAGGATCTATTCCATCAGCGTTTAGCATTTTTAAATTATTTAGTATCTTAAGCTTTGATATTAAACCAAATTGACAACCTACTAAATGAACAGTCCAAAAGGCACTATTTTGTAATGTTATATTTGTAATTTTAAAGTTCTTTACATTTTCTAAAAATATTAATGGCATTCTAGGATAAAATGAACCTTCAATAAAATTTTCTTCTATTTGTCCATAAAATATCTTTTCATTACCATCGATAATACCATTACCATCAATATTGATATTTTCTAAATCAACGCCATAAATAAAATACAATTTAGGCTTGCCATCATAATCGCAATTAATAAATGTATTATGATCAAGTTTTTTTATATTATCATTTAATAAATTAAATTTAGATATATCATCACAAGCTTTTAATAAAGTATTATTACCTAAATAAATATTAATATTTGATTTTAAAAAGATTGTCCCAGACAAATATGTCTTATTATCAGAAAATACTAAAGTATCATTATCCTTCATATTTTTGATAGCCTCATTAATTGCATTTGACCATATATTATCTTTCACTAAATCTTTATAATCATCAACTTTAATTTCCATATATTATAAAACTCTTGCGTAAAATTTTGATTTTAATAAATCTTCATCACTAACATTTTCAATGAATTTACCATTGTTATTTTCATCAACAACATAATACATATATTTGTTGCTTATATTCTTATTAACAACTAGCTTTCTTTCATTCTTGTAATCAATATATGCTCTATTTTCTAAAATAGAAACTAAATCAGAAACAATCGCAGTTGCTGTAGGTATAGAACCTGCACCCTTACCATAGAACATTAAATCTCCATTAGTTGAACCAGTGAATAATACAGCATTAAATTCATTCTTAATAGCTGCGAATGGATGATTAGGCTTAACCATAGTTGGTTCAACTCTAATAACACAATCATCATTAACTCTTAAGCTTGAAGCAACATATTTTAAAACATATCCTTCATTTTTAATATTGTTTAAGATTTCTTTATTAATACCAGTTATACCATAATGATAAATATCATCATTTTTAATATTACCCTTGAACGCTAAAGAAGATAAAATATTAATCTTTCTTACAATATCTAATCCTTCTAAATCAGCAGTAGGATTAGCTTCAGCGAAACCATTTATTTTTGCTTGTTGTAAAGCATCATCAAATGATAAATCATCTTCATCCATTCTTGTTAAAATATAATTTGTTGTTCCATTTAAAATACCATAAATGTTATTAACATCATTTACTTTTATATTATCAATTAAAGGTCTAATAACAGGAATACCACCACCTGCAGAGGCTTCAAAGCAGAATGATACATTATTCTCATGAGCTAAATTAATGAATTCTTCTAAGTGATTTGATACAACTTCTTTATTAGCAGTAATTACACTTTTACCACTTTTTAAAGATCTTGTTATAACTTCATAAGGTAAATCATGTCCGCCTAATACTTCTACTACAGCTTTAATATCCTTATCATTAATAATCTCATCAATTTCAGTTACTAGCTTATCTCCTAATAATTCTTTTTTAATAGGAAGGTCAAAAACCTTAGTTACTTCAACATCATAATTCTTTGATAATTCACCAACTAAAGTATATACTCCTCTACCAATTACTCCATATCCGAATAGACCAATTTTCATAAAATAATCTCCTTTAAAACAAATACAACTTATTATAACAAACTATTTATAATATTTCAATATTATAAGATTTTTGAGAAAAAGAAAAAACTAAGCAACAGCTTAGTTTATTTTTATAATAATGTAATATTATGTTCCTTTAATATTTTGATATCTTCATCAGTCCAAACTGAAGCTTGAACCTCACCAACATGGGCTTTTCTTAACATAAACATACATAATCTAGATTGACCAATTCCTCCACCAATTGTAAGTGGTAATCTTGAATTGATTACATCTTGAACATATGGATTGTTAAGCTTTTCTTCTTCATGATGTTCTTTAATTTGAGAAACGATTGACTTTTCATCAACTCTAATTCCCATTGATGAAATTTCAAATGCTATATCTAAAACATCATAATAAAGTAAAATATCACCATTTAATGCCCAATCATCATAATCAGCGGCTCTACCATCATGAGGCTCACCATTAGATAATTTATTACCAATATTCATAATGAATACAGCTTTTTTCTCTTTAGTAATTAAATATTCTCTTTCTTGAGGAGTCTTATCAGGATATTTTTGTAATAATTCTTCAGAAGTTATGAAATAAATATCCTTAGGTAATTCTACATATAGCTTAGGGAATTTTAAAACAACCTTATTTTCTAATTCCTTAATAACTTCATAAATATCTTTAACTGTATTTTTTAAATAATCAATAGTTCTATCTTCTCTTGAAATAATCTTTTCCCAGTCCCATTGATCTACATAAGCTGAATGCATAGTATCTAAATCTTCATCACGTCTAATAGCATTCATATCTGTATATAAGCCTGTATGATTAACAAAGCCATATCTTTTTAAAGCATTTCTTTTCCATTTAGCTAAAGATTGAACAATCTCAACCTCATCAGAAATATTTTTTATATCAAAACTTACTCTTCTCTCATAACCATTTAAATTATCATTTAAACCACTCTTAGGGAATACAAATAAAGGAGCTGAAACTCTTACTAAATGAAGCTTATTAGCTAAATCTTTTTCAAATGTATCCTTAACATACTTAATAGCTATTTCTGTTTCAAGTAAGCTAAGCTTAGATTCATAGTTTTCAGGTAAAATTAATCTTTTCATTAATATCACTCTTTTCTAAATAATATACGAATATTCTAGCACTTTCTATAAAATAAATAAAGTTATTTTTGAATAAAATTTATAAATTTATAATTTTGCCGAATTTTATTTTAAAAACGGGTTATTTTTTCTTTCAAAACCTATAGTAGTCATCTCATTATGTCCAGGGAATACTTTATAATCATCTGGATAAGTATTCATTATTTTTTCTAATGATTTTTCCATTTTCTCAAAACTACCTGTTGGAAAGTCAGTTCTACCACAAGACATATAAAATAAAGTGTCGCCAGAAAACACATTCTTTTCAAATTGGAAGCAACAACTACCATTCGTATGTCCTGGTGTATGTAATACATTAAATTCATAACCAATCAAATTTAATTTATCCTTATCATGAATAAGTCTTATATCTAAATTATTTGGATCAAATGGAGCAACTCTATCAATCATATCATATAAGCTTGTTTCAGTATCAGATAACATATCTAAATCTAGTTTGTGAATATAAATAGGTAAATCTAAAAAATACATTAATCCATCTATATGATCTAAATGACCATGAGTTAATAATATTGCTTTAGGAATATAATTAGCCTTAATATATTCAGCGGCCTTTTTATAATTTAGACCTGGATCTATTATTACACATTCTTTTTTATCATTTGAAACAATATAACTATTCGTAAAAAAAGAACCTGTTGTATAAGATTCAATCATTATTCTTACCCCATTTCAATATTCTATACATAATTATCAATGCTATGATAGCTGAAATAATAACTAACACATTTATAAAAATCATAATACCAAACATTTCATTATCCATACTACCATAAGCATTTATTAAATTAAACGCTAATAAAAATATTGTATAAAAAGCTAATACTAAATTACTTACTTTTATATCTATTAAATAAATATCTTTTTCAACAAATGTTTTTTTAATATGAATAAATGCAAATACCATTTTTAATGTAGCATATAATGCATAAGCATAAATAAACCAATCAATAAAAAAAGGTTGATATTCTTTTTCTGATAATACATATGCAAGAAGTGATGGTATTAATAAATATATAAATGTTGATGAGATAGCATAAAATAATCCAATTTTTCTTATTGATTTATCTTTTTTATAAAATATAAAAGAGGTTCCTCTTAAGATACTCATAAATAAATAGAATAAAATAGCTCCTATTAAAAATAATGAGCCTCCATTTATAATTAGAATTAAATTTAATATAGCCATAAGCAAATTCCCAATAATCGATGCGATTATATTTAAATTATATTTATGGTATATAGTTATAAAATCTTGATATATTTTATTAATACTCACTTACATTCACCATTTTAATTATACCCAAAAAAAGAAAAAAAGCCATAACTGGCTTAAGTATTCTATGATTACTTCTTTTCTTTATGTACAGTATGCTTACGGCAAAAAGGACAATATTTCTTAATCTCCATTCTTTCAGGAGTTGTCTTCTTGTTCTTGTCTGTATAATAGTTTTCGCTCTTGCAATCAGAACAAACTAATTTAACTAAGTCACGCATTTTTGTTTCCCTCCAGACTTAAAGATTACTTCCGTTGAGATTATATCAAATTAAAACTCTATATGCAAGAATTATTTTTATAAAATAAAGAAAAAGCGAATTGCTTCGCTTTTATGTTCTTGCATTATTAAATGCAGTATTAATTTTATTTACATATTTTCTGTCAAATGTTGCTAAAATATTACCTTTAGTTCCATTTAATTCATAATACTTTAAGAATGATTTACCAATTACATAATCATAAATAGACCAATATAAGGTAGAATCTTCATATCCTGATTTACTAAAATCTTCTAATAAATCTTCAGTAAATTCAGTTTCAGTTAATTCTGTTAATTCAGTATAAGTAGAAATGTATGGTGCATCATAATCAACATAATATGTATTTGTAAATGCTGGATTTAATTCTTCTTCATTTACTTCTACACTACCAGAAATCATAAAATCAATAAATTTATGAGCTAAATCTTTATTAGATGCATCCTTAGTAATAACTAAATTATCACAGAAGGCAACTGTATCAGATGGAATAAATAAATCAAATCCAATTTGATATTCATTACCATTAGCTTCATATATTCTTTCATCAGATGTTAAGATATCAAGCATATCAGCCATTCCATCTAAATCAACATCACCATTAATATAACAATTAGTTGTTACATCAGCCGCACATTCAGCATAATAATATAAGAAATCTCCTGTCCACATATAACCTAAGTCAATGTTTCCAGCAACTATATCCTTCTTAATACTATCAGTTCCCCATGCATCATACTTCATTTTAGCAACTAAATTTCTAATTTCATTTAGTTTACTATCAGCTAATTCAGTATGAGGGTCATATCCTAAATATCTACAAGCTGCATAATAATCATGATTATAAGAATCATACATTGCAACCTTAGTGCCATTAGGAAGCTTACTTCTATCAAATAATGAACTCCATTCATTATCTGATTTTGTTACAGCATCTTCTAATCCATCCTTTAATGTTGTATACATGATTCCCCATGTACCCCATAAATATGGAACAAAATAATTATTGATAGTTCCATCAACATAATCTGATTTCATATTTTTTAAATTAGTGTTCATATCATCATAAATTTTATTAACACCAACTCTAACATTATCTTCATCAAATGATGGTAATTGATTAAAATCAATTTCAGATAGCATATCATTCATATACATTTTTTCAACCATATAATCAGAAGGACATACTACATCATATACAGTTGTTCCACCTCTAACCTTTGAATAGAAAATCTCATTTGATTCACCTAAATCCATTACAACATTACAGTCGTATAACTCCTCAAAGGCATCAAGTAATGTTTCATCAATATATTCTCCCCAGTTTAAGAATAATAAAGTTTGTCTTGAACCACAACTTGTAAGTGTTAAAAATACTAATAACATTAGTGAAAGACTACTTATCTTTTTTAGCATGACCGATACGTCCTTTCACAATATTATAAATTACAATAAGAACTATAAATAATACTGTTAATGCAGTTGAGAATGCATAAACACCTGGGAATAAGCTCTTTCTACCAATTGATGAATAAATCCAAATAGATAATGTATTATAACCATTACCAGTTGTGAAATATCCAACAACGAAATCCTCAAATGAAATTGTAAATGCTAATACAAGTCCTGAGAATATACCACCCTTTACAGCTGGAATAATAACCTTTAATAATGACTTAAATGGTCTAATACCTAAGTCAAGTGATGCATCAAGCATATTAGGGTCAATTTCTTTCATCTTAGGTAATACAGATAAAATAATATAAGGTAATATAAAGTAAATATGAGCTATTAAAATAGTCCAGAAACCAAATATATGCTTATTAATAGGTAATAATAATGAGAATATTAACATTATTGAAATACCTGTAACTATATCTGCGTTAAGTAAAGGGATATTGTTTAATAATGATAATCTTGCTTTTACCTTTGGAGGTAAATAGAAAGCACCAATACCAACTAATGTTCCAATAACAGTTGCGATACCTGTTGCGATAATACTTGTCTTAAATGTGTTGAATATAGCATCATTTAAGCTCTTCTTTTGAAACATATCAATATAATTTTTAAATGTAAAGCTTGCAAATTCAGTAGTTGAATCTGAAGAGTTAAATGATTGTATTGCAATAATTAATACTGCAAAATACAACATAAATATTGCAAATACTAATAATACTTTTTCTACTATTTTCCAAGTAAGTTCTAGCTTCTTATGATTTTTGTAACCATATTCTTCCATAGTTGCTCTTTCATAATTAGCTGGATTATATTCTTTAATTTCTTGAATGTTTTGTTCCATTATATTAAAGTCTCTCCTTCCTTATCAATTCTATTGATAATTAGGATAGAACCTAATATGATA
>Ga0247611_10011694_pt1 | contig 10083 bp, 9 predicted proteins | sample 177DNAGHGhighgp2_FD_192422 | JGI IMG/M metagenome (GOLD analysis project Ga0247611, IMG submission 192422) | Sheep rumen microbial communities from Palmerston North, Manawatu-Wanganui, New Zealand - 1770 DNA GHGhigh gp2 | ecosystem: Host-associated > Mammals > Digestive system > Stomach > Rumen ... | reverse complement strand
TTCCAACGTCAGGGTTGATACAACGACCAATGACAGGCCGGGACTTAAGCTCATGAAGTATTCATGGGACGGTGCAACACCCCTTGCTGATGCTACATTCACTCTTGTATCCGCTGACGGCACTTACCGCAATACGTTTACATCTGACAGCGAAGGCAATATCACGAAAGCATACCTCAATGAAGGGGTTACATATTACCTTACCGAGATCAAGACTCCCGCAGGTTATTACTGTCCTACGGATTCTATCGAGATCAAACTTGTGGGAGGTCAGTTTGTTGTAAGTGGCGATGAGGAATTCGGCAGTCTGCAGGTTCAGGATGAGGCTTCAGGATCTGACAAGGATCTTACGATCAAGAATATCCCGTATACTCTCACTGCAATTAAGACGGATGGAACAAATCCTCTGGCAGACGCTCATTTTGCTCTCCACAAGATGATCAAGGTCGGCAAAGTAGAGATGATCAACTACAATCCTATGCCGGGATACGAAGATCTCGTTTCAGGTGCTGACGGCGTGATCCCGGGAATCGATAATACGCTCCCCGAAGGAACATATGAACTCAGGGAAACTCAATCTCCTACATCCTACAACAGGCTGACTCATTACATCAGGTTTACTATAAGCAGCACAGGCGGCGTAACGCTGGCCAATACATATGCAGATGTAACATTGGATTCGGAACTGACTGCAGGTCACATGACATATATCATGAGTGTTACAAATACTAATAATGGCGGTTATTTGACGGTCAGCAAGACTGTTCAGGGCAATATGGGTGACAAGACCAAGCTGTTCGGTTTCGAGATCAAGCTTAACGATTCCAACGGTAATATCCTTAACAGTATAGATGTGACTTACAGCGACGGCCGAACAGATACCATCGATCTCGACTCGGAGGGCAAGGGCACCTTCTACCTGTCACACGGACAGAGCATCATCATATCGCTTCCGATCAATACGGACTATGTTATTACTGAACTTGATGATGTATACAATACAACTTATAGATATAACAGCGGAACAGAGCATTCAGGCAAAACTGCTGCAGGCGTTTTTGATGAATCAATTACCATAAACTACACAAATACTCTGGGTGCAGTTATCCCGACAGGTATCAATACATCCGTCAATATACTTATAAGTGCTTTTGCTGCACTGCTTGCAGGTATTGTGATCAATTTCATCGGAAACTACAGGAGAAGACTGGCTGATGATGAGCAAGCCTGACAGGATAATCAGACATTACGTTATCCCGTTCTTTATGATCGCAATCGGTGCAACGATCGCGGCTTTTGCACTGGAGGAATTTCTTGTTCCATTTACCATTCTTGACGGCGGTGTCGTAGGCGTATCAATGATCATCAATAAATACATTCCCGTTCAGATCGGTATCCTGACGATAATAATCAACAGCCCGTTCCTTTATATGGGCTATAGGAGGCTTGGAAGGCTATTCCTTGCAAAATCTGTATTTGCCATGGTCATCTTCTCGTTCATGCTCGGCATCTTTGAGAATATGGAAGCTATAACAGACAAAGAGATCCTGGTCGTTGTTTTCGGAGGCGTCATTCTTGGAATCGGTGTAGGCTTGATCCTGAAGAGTGGCGGATGTCTTGACGGAACGGAGACAGTAGCACTTCTCCTAAGCCGTAAGATGGATCTGTCCGTAGGTCAGATCGTACTAGGATTCAACATCGTGATATATGGTGTTGCGGGTGTCCTTTTCGGACTCGACAGAGCACTGTACAGTCTCCTGACATATTTCATCACTTCGAAAGTAATCGACATCATCGAACACGGCATGGAGCAGGCAAAGTCGGTAATGATAATTACTGATCATGCCGAGGAGATCGCTGATAAGATCCACATGCAGCTCGGACGCACATGCACGATGATGGAGGGAACAGGAAGGATCTCAAGCAGCAGGAAGCAGGTTCTTTACTGTGTTATAACAAGAATCGAGGTATCAACGATCAAAAAGATAATCCATGATACTGACGGTTCCGCATTTGTTACGATAAGTGATGTCAATGAGATAATAGGTGAACACATCAAAAAGAAAAAGGAACCGGCGAAAAAACCGGTTCCTCCGAAGAACGATATTCAGCAAAAGCCTCAGCCGCCGAGCGCCTGACCCAATATGATCATGATGAAGGATGCAAAGGCTGCATAAAGGATTACGAGCCACAATGCCCATGAAGCAAAGAATGTCTTGAAAGTCATCTTGTTGTCAGGTGTTACGACAAGATCGATCGACTCTTGGGGAACAGGAAGATTGATCTTGAGAGTATCTTTTTTCTCGTCTATTATGCCGTTTCTCTTGATAAGAATGATCAAAGCAGCGATTCCCAATGCTGCCGTTACGGCATTGCTGATAATGCTGAATCTGTCAGCAGATGCGCTGTCCATACCGTTTTCGATAAATGATGAGATGACAGCGGCTGAATTGTTAGTGATATGCATCAGCATGGCAGGGATAAGTGAGCGGCTCTTCAATGTAACATATGCAAGAATGAGGCCGAGAATGAATGCGTTGAATATCTGTGACAGATTCCCGTGCATGAGTCCGAAGAGAAGGGCGGAGCAGAATATGCCACATCTTGGACTTATATGTGATGTAACGGGAAGAGCACATCCGCGGAGAAGGATCTCCTCTGTGATGGGTCCGATAAGTGCAATATATCCGATGGAAATGATTTTGATAATGATGTTGTCCGAGAACATACCATTTCCGAGGAGTTCTCCCAGTGCTTCTGTAGAAGAGCCAAACACAAAACTGATACCTTTCATAATCAGGTCATCAAAGCATGAGACACCAAGCAGTGCGATGCAGGCGAGGATGATATCGGGAATTCCGATTGCAGGCTTCGTTATATAATCACGGATCCTTCCGGTCTTGGAAGCCTTCATTACGATGACAGCCGTTACAGTATTGGCAACTATATATGCTGCAGCAGTAAAGACCATATTGTAATCCTTGGTTGCTGAAGCAATAGACATTGCACCTCCTTCGAGCAGGCTCCTGTCACGGCTGACTAATATAATGTAGGTGACGATCTGCATGGCGGTGGCAATAACAGTTGCGATAAGGACCTGCATGCATACACCGATGGCGCTCCAGTTATAACGGTCATAGATCTTTGATTTGATCTTGGTTATCACCTTGGGTGAGACTTCGTTGTTTTCCATAAGGCAATACTCTCCTTTTTGTCATGATGTGATAATACACCACTTGGTGATATTTACCATAATTGTTGAGCGAAATGGGCTGTTTTTGTCGTGAAATGTGTAATTCCTGTCACTACTTCACCTTTTTTGCTATTTGTTGTAATATAAACAATTATAATTTTATGAGAGGGGGCGGCAGATGAATTCAGACGTTGAAGAGATGTCAGAATCACTTGTCAGGATCTTCGAGAATGTGCTCCTGACAGAGGAGAAGTCTCTGTCGAGAGGCTATTTCTCTGATCTGTCTATCGCCGAGATGCACACTCTGACTGCCATAGGCCCCTATGAAGCAAGAACGATGAGCCAGACTGCCCAGTCTCTTGGCATCACAACAGGTACTCTTACCGTGTCCATAGACAGACTCGTGAAGAAGGGTTATGTTGACAGAAGACGTGATGACAGGGACAAGAGGATCGTCAGGATAAGCCTTACGCGCAACGGCAAACTGGCCTGTCGTATGCACAGCAAATTTCACAGGGTATTGGCAAAGCGCATACTTGAACCCTACAGTGAAGAAGACCGTACAAGGCTTTTGGTGATGGTCAAGGCAGTTGATGAACACGTTGAGAATCTTCTGGCTAAATATGAAGGAACAGAAGAAGAGAACAAGATCAGAAAAACAGCTAAAGAGATAGCTGATACGAATACTATAAACGAGTAAAAGGAGACAGGAAAATGGACGACCCTTCGGGCCCCCGAGAACGTATGAATGATGATGTCATGAAGAGAAAGGATATGATCTTCGATGATATCGTCAAGGAATTGTCGCAGGCACTTAATATATCCCCTACGGATATCAATCTGGATCTCAGTTTGAGAAATGATCTTATACTTGATTCTCTGCAGCTGTACGAACTGGTTATCGATCTTGAGGAAGCTTATGACATCAGACTTCCAGATGATCTGCTTGACGGCATAGACACGATAGAAGATGTTGTTGAACTGGTTTATAAGTTAACTGAAACAGAAGAATGAACAGGCAGTATATATTTATCATAAGCGGACGTGCGGATCAGAAATCACTCAAGACTCTTGAGTCGGCACTTGCTGCCATTCCTGCTGAAGTCCGTACTCACTTTGAGTTTAAATATACAGAATACCCGGGACACGCAGGTGATATCGCAAGAGAGATCAGCGACAAATACGGCGCCAGGGTAACCGTTGTATCTTGCGGCGGTGACGGTACTATCAATGAAGTCTGCAATTCCCTGGCATTTACTAATACTCCGCTTATCTGCCTCCCGTTCGGAACAGGCAATGATCTGTCCAAGACGATATACGGAAAGATGACACCGAATCTTCGGAAGAGTCTGGAATCTCTCGATACGTTCAAGGCGCGCAAGATCGATCTGATAAGAGTAGATTCCTACGATGCCATGGGCAATCATCTTCCCATGTGGTCAAGATACTGTGTTAACGTTACTTCGATCGGACTTGATACAAAGGTGCAGGCCATGGCAAAGTCGATGGTGCTGGCAAATCCCAAATCACAGTTCGTCAGGAGGACCGCATATATCAAATCCGCTCTCAAAGCTATTAACGGAGAACGTGCTTCGGCATTTAATTACGAGCTTGAGCTCGAATCCGGCGAGACATACAGGAGCGAGTCTGACACCAATACTCTTATAAGTTTGTGTAACGGTAAGTATTACGGTGACGGGTTCTGTCCCGCGCCTTCTGCTAAACTGGATGACGGTATTGTTGACGTGTGTGCGATCGATGATGTTTCTTTCGGGAGAGCTGTAAATCTCATTGCCAAATACCGTTTTGGAACGCACGAAGGGAAGAAGGGGATACATATGTTCCGTGCAACAAGCGGAATCATAAAGAGTTCGGATCCGTCCTATCAGCTTCAGGGCAATTATGACGGAGAGGACTTCTTCGGCCACAGGATAAGATTTGAGATCTTCCCTGATGCGCTGATCATGTGTTTCACGGAGGGAAAAGATGACTGAATTTGAGAATAACAAAAGGCTCACGATAGTAATCGGAGCTTATGGAAGCGGCAAATCCGAGATATCAGTTAACCTTGCTCTTGCAATGCGCAGGAGGGATAAGGAAGGCAAGATCCTTATCGCAGATATGGATATAGTCAATCCGTATTACAGGTCTGCAGATGCTGCAGGCATTCTGGAACAGAACAATATCAGACTGATAAGCCCTCAGTATGCCAATACCAATGTTGATGCTCCTGTCTTGAGCGGAGAAATATATGTCATCTTTGATGATGAGTCATACAGGGGAGTCTTCGATATCGGCGGTGAGGATATGGGTGCCGTTGTACTGGGTTCTCTTAGCGAGAGGCTCAAAGGAATCGATTTTGAACTGCTTATGGCAGTCAATACCAACCGTCCGTTCACATCGACTCCCGAACAGATCGCAGAGATGAGTGCAGAGTTGTCAGCAGCCGCCGGTCTTAAGATCGACGGATATATCAACAATACAAATCTGCTGGAACTGACGACTGCTTCGACAGTGCTTGAGGGGGAGAAGATCATATCTGAAGCATCGAAGATCACAGGTATCCCTCTTGTTGCCACATCAATGATGGCTGATGTTGCCGAAGAAGCGGCATCAAAAGGCCTTGAAATGACATCTCCTGCGGTCATAAAGCTTGACAGGACAATTATCTATAATTATTGAATGGATATTTGATAAATGATATAATCTCTCCTAGCGAGTCAAATCGTAAATATAACTTAGGAGGGATATGAAATGGGTTTAATTTCATTACTTGGCAACGTTCTCAACACAGCCAGAGATGCAGCTGTATCTGAGGTTCAGGATCAGTACATTGAAGTGTTTAAGTGTGATTCACTTGGACAGGATGTATTGGTAAGAAAGGGTGCTACAAGAATCGTTAAGGGCAATAACAAGGGTAATACCGAGGTTATCTCTGACGGATCTATCATCCTCGTACCTGAAGGAACTGCACTTCTGCTCGTTGACAATGGTGAAGTAATTGATTTCACAACAAAAGCAGGCCGTTATCAGTGGGATTCTTCCTCTGCACCTTCACTCCTTGCAGATACAAACGTTCTTGAGAATGCAAAGAAAGTAGTTAAGGATGCCTGGGAGAGAATGAGAGCAGGCGGTGAGCTCACAAAGCAGCAGAGAGTTTACTTCGTTAACCTGCTCGAGATCAGGGACCAGAACTTCGGTACACCTAAGCCGATTCCGTACGCTGACCCTGAGTACAGAAATATCTACATCAGCATGAACGGTAAGTTCTCCTTCAGAATCGAAGATCCTGTTGCTTTCTTCAAGAAAGTATCTTCCAACATCGTAGGCGAGTACAAGGTTCTCGACCTCATGGGTAAGCCGGCAGATATGCTCCAGCCCAGAGTTGAGTTCCTCGATCACCTCACAGAGGTTGTTAACCGTTGCGGCGGCGTAGACAAGATCATGTTTGCTAACCTCCCTACGGAGAAGACAAGACTTAGAAATTACATGCGTGATGCTCTTGACGAGGATTGGCTCCAGGCAAGAGGTATCGTTGTAGACGAAGTTGCTATCGCTGTTATCACACCTGATGACAAGTCACGTGAGAGAATCGAGCAGGTCGACCAGTCCAAGATGTTCGGTGCAGATCCCAATGCTTTGGCAGCTGCAGCAGTTCTTGGCCAGACAGAGGCTCTCAATACAGCAGCAGGCAACTCAGCTGGCGCAGCTACAGGTCTCATGGGTATGGGTCTTGTTGGAGGTGTTGGCCAGATGGGTGCTACAAATGCAGCATTTAATTACATGGGTCAGCAGCAGCAGATTCAGGCACAGCAGGCAGCAGCAGGCGGTGCAGGCGTTGTTGCAGGTGCAGCAGTAGCAGGCGCAGCAGCAGGCTGGACATGTCCTGCATGCGGTAAGGGCGGCAACACAGCTAACTTCTGTGGCAACTGTGGCGCAAAGAAGCCTGAGCCCGCAGCAGCTTGGGTCTGCCCTCAGTGCGGCAAGTCTGACAACACAGCTAACTTCTGTGGCAACTGCGGAACAAAGAAGCCCGAGGCAGCAGGTCCCTGGACATGCCCTCAGTGCGGTAAGTCTGATAACACAGCTAACTTCTGCGGAAACTGCGGAACAAAGAAGCCTGAGTAATCAGCTATTTAGAATTAATCAATTCAGGAGACTGTCTCATATTTATTTGAGGCAGTCTCCTCTTTTTTGCGGTTCTGTCACCTGTTCTGCATTTTATGGTTTTTGCAGAACTACAGACAGAATCTGAAGGCTGATGAAGCATCCGTATATAGAATCGGTATAGTGTTTGTGCCAACGGCAGATTGAGTTATTTTGATTTTTTCCCTACCATAAAACGTCTGGCGATCGGCAAGCCTATCCTGTAATACCAGGGGTTAAGTGCTTTGTCTGCTTCTTTGAGCTCCTTGCGGATCTCTATGGACTGAGGACAGTGAGCTTCGCATTTGCCGCATTCAACGCATTGTGAAGGCATGGCAGGCTCCCGCCTTAATGCGACGGTCTGGAAGAATTCACCGCGCCCGGAACCTTTATTCTCGGAATACATATGGTTGTAGCATGAGAAGATGGCAGGGATGTCGACACCCTTAGGACATGGCATACAGTATCTGCATCCGGTGCAGGGTACTTTTGTATTCTCATTTATGATCGCCTTGATCTTATCGATCATTGCAAATTCCGCTTCGCCATATCCGCCTTCCTGTGCCTGGGATGCTATACGGCAGTTCTCCTCAACCATTGCAAGCGAATTCATTCCTGAAAGCACACAGGTTATCTCGGGCTGGTTCCAAAGCCATCTGAAAGCCCATTCGGCAGGTGTCCACCCGTGAGGGTCTGCGGCGATCTCCTTCTTTGCTTTCTCAGGCAGAAGATCTACGAGTTTGCCGCCGCGGAGAGGTTCCATTATAAAGAGGGGGATTCCTTTTGCTGCAACAGCTTCGACGCCTTTGCGGCCTGCCTGACTGTGTTCATCCATGTAGTTGTACTGGATAAGGCACAGATCCCAGTCATATGCATTGAGGATCTTAAGGAACATATCAGTATTGCCGTGAAAGGAAAATCCGATATTCCTTATCCTTCCTTTCTGTTTCTGCTGTGTGATCCATTCTTCTATACCGAGTGCTTTGAGCTTCTCCCACTGGGCGATATCTGTCATGTGGTGGAGAAGATAATTATCAAGATAATCTGTGCGGAGGCGCTTCAGTTCCTCGTCAAGATACTTGTCCAGACCTGCGCGGTTTCTGACAAGATACTGGGGGAGTTTGGTGGTTATCATTATCTTGTCGCGTATCGCGTTTTCTTCAACGATGCGTCCCAGGACTTCCTCGCTTCCGGGGTAGATATATGCTGTGTCAAAATAGTTGACGCCGAGTTCATAAGCACGCATGACCTGGTCTCTTGCCTGCTCGTAGATGATAGAACCGTTCTTAGTGGCAAAACGCATGCATCCGTATCCTAACATTGAGTAGCCTTTTCTGTACTGCATGGTGCAATGCCTCCTTTTTGCCTAATTATAATATAATTGTAACCTTTTATAGTGTATAATTGTTTTCTGTAGAGAAAGCGACTTATTTTGGAGCATATAATGGCAAAAGACAAAAAAACAAAGAAGATTAAGGCGACATGCGACATGCCTGCGATCAAGAAGACCACCATCGGCGGTCAGGCCCTGATCGAAGGTGTCATGATGGTCGGCCCCAAGCGCACATGCATTGCTGTACGCAAAGGTGACGGCACGATCCATGTTGAAGAGATCCCCCAGACAGAGAAGGTTACCTATTTCGAGACAGTTCCTTTTATCAGGGGCTGTATCAGATTCTATAAGATGCTCGTTACGGGAACCGGAGCTCTCATGAAGTCCGCTGATATCTCCGAAGAGGGAAGACCTGAAGAGGAGAAGGCAGGGGAAAATGAGAAGCAGTCCTTGCTCGACAGGTATTTCGAGAAGCACTATAACCTCATGATCACACTATCTGCCATCATAGGAATAATCCTCAGTGTCGGCATATTCCTGCTCCTTCCCAAAGTTATTGTAGATATCGTCTCAAGATATATTGTTGATGAAGTATATAACACGATCAAAGTGTCTGTCATACTCAATCTTATCGAAGGATTCTTAAGAATGATGTTCTTCTTCATCTATCTGATCTTTGCTTCCAAATTACAGGACGTTAAGAGAGTCTGGCAGTACCACGGTGCCGAGCATAAGACTATCGCATGTTATGAGGCAGGAATGCCTCTGACTCCCGAGAACGTTATGAAGTTCCCGAGATTCCATCCCCGATGCGGTACGGCATTCATGTTCATCGTAATGGCAATATCGATACTGATCTATACGATCGCAGGGATCTTCATAGGCGAGCAGAACATGCTCATCAACATACTGCTCCGTGTAATCCTCGTTCCGATCATCTGCGGAATCTCATTTGAGATCCTTAGATTTGTCGGACGTCACGATAAGAATCCGTTCTGCAGGTTCCTGTCCAAGCCGGGAATGTGGCTTCAGAACTTCACGACAGAAGAGCCCGATGCAAAGATATGCGAAGTTGCTATTGCATCCATGATGGCGGTCATTCCTGAAGATTCCGAAGATGATGTCTGGTAAGGACTATCCCAAGGCCTATCTTGACGGCTTTGCAGATTTCTATTATGAGCACTATAAGATAACAGAGGGCGTTCTTATTCCGCGCCCTGATACGGAACTGCTGGTTGAGACCGCTTTGATGTACTGCGGAGCTTTGGAAAATCCCGTGGGAGATCTGCTTAAGATCGTTCCCTGTATTAATTCTAAAGAAATAGTTCTTGCAGATCTTTGTACAGGTTCAGGCTGTGTCGGGATCTCGACTGCAAATGCTTTGGTAAGATCGGGGCGCGGATGTGAAGCA
>Ga0247611_10011693_pt1 | contig 10083 bp, 6 predicted proteins | sample 177DNAGHGhighgp2_FD_192422 | JGI IMG/M metagenome (GOLD analysis project Ga0247611, IMG submission 192422) | Sheep rumen microbial communities from Palmerston North, Manawatu-Wanganui, New Zealand - 1770 DNA GHGhigh gp2 | ecosystem: Host-associated > Mammals > Digestive system > Stomach > Rumen ... | reverse complement strand
TCAAACTCAATCTGGGTTCCAAAACCTCAGCCGGTTTGACAATCATCTCCGGCGGCGAAGTCGTGAATGGTCGTGCAACAATCACGGTCATGTCGACCAAGACTTATGAAGCATATAACGACAACAGCGGCAATGGCTACGCTACGCTCCATGTAGTTGGACCAAGTGCCGCTCTCATGCAGGCGACTTATGTCAACATGCAGTTCACAGCGCCTCCAGTTCCAATTCCAATGTTTGCAGACATCTTTGATGTGCACGGAGCAACTTCTGCAAACAACATAAGCATTCCTACCCCATACCACAGCGCGGAACAGGAATACCTCGACGGTATTGCCGACTCCATCGTCATATATTACCACCGCAATTTCCACAAGGATTCCCTCCCCGAAAAGATTGCCGTCTTCTGGGATAACAACGCAAAGGATTCCGTAGTATTCGACAAGGACGAAATCAAGGAGGGAGCGACTTGCGGTTCCGCCGCCAAACTGGATAATGAAATTTGTCTGAACCAAATCGCCCTTGGCGGCAAAAATCTTTCCAAGAAAGTGAAAACCAGTGGCACCGGTAAAATCAAGTCATGGGCCACTTATACATCTCGCGGCGTAAATGTGACGACATCATACGACGGCGTCATCTACGACCGTATCGCACCAGTTATCGTTTCTGCAAAGGCCACCAAAAACGCAGGCGCAAAGACGATGCAATTGAAACTGACGTTCTCCGAGCCACTCCAAAAAACAGAAAAGGGTGTCAAAGAAGGGAACAAGGTATTCTCGTTCTACATCACGAACGGCAATAAGCCTCAGTTTGCTGAAAGCTTAAACATTGCACAAGGCGAACTCGGAACAAAATTCGATTCTGTCCAGACAATCCTTTACGACATGAACTCGACGTATCCGCAAGCAGGCGACTACATCCGTATCAGAAGCGATAAAGGCGTTGGCCTATTGACGGACCAGTCCGAATACGCATATGCACCGAACGGCGACAGCATTCGCCCGGAGAGCGATGCCGATTACAACTGGAACTACGCTCCAGGCTACGATGCTACAAAGCGCCTCCCCTCCCCGTGGGTAAAGATTACGCAGGGCTCAGCCGAAGAAAAAGACGATGGCAAGAAAGAAGAGAAAGTCTATGCACAGCCATCCTTCCGCGTCGTGATGACTGGACCGTTCGAATTCACCATCGTCATGGACGAATCGCTGCCGGCCCGCGCCAAACGCTACGCCGTCATGGACATGAAGGGGCAGGTTGTTTCAACGGGAACGCTGGACAACAAGGATACCCGTGTGAAAGTACAAACCACAGGTTCGTACGTCGTCAAGGTCGGACTTGGCTATAGACGCGTCAATGTGAAGTAATAACTGATCCCGGCACAGGGCCGGGATGACAGCTTGGCAGGATACAAGCCGCTCTTAATGTCACCCCGCACTTGTTGCGGGGTCTGTTTTTTGCAGGACAACTGATCCCGGCACAAGGCCGGGATGACAGGTCGGCATCCGGGATGACAGCTTGGCAGGGATGACACGCCACACTCAAAGTCTCGCCGGAACGCGTTTTCGGTGTTTTTTCGCCCCTTAGTGTATCATGAAAATGCGTTTTTTAGAAAAATGCATAATTTTTTGATATTTTTACACTTTTTCGATAAAAAAGTATCATAGCCTATTGCTTTATTCAAAAAGTAAGTATATATTTACGATTGTAAGGGGCTTCTACTGGTCTCGACAATACAAGGAGGAACATATGAAACCTTTTAAAACTTTCATCGCAGCAATCGCTGCACTAGGTATATCATATACGTGGGCAGAAACGGTCAAAGAGTTCCACGTTTTTATACCTAACAACATGACATGGAAATCGTCCGTCCCGATGATAAACGAAGACGGCAAGTCACGGAAGCTCACCATCGATCCCGACCATTGCGGTTGGTACTACAGACGCTACGTTGATGAAGCGATTCCGGAAAAAGTATTCATTTACAGAGACGACGATTCCGCAATGGAAGAAGCCATCGGCATGAACGGTACCTGGGAAGCAGGCGACAAGGCTCAGCCCATTTCGCTGGACCTTATCTTCGACCTGTATGCAACTGACCCACATTTCAACAACGCGGTCTATTTTGTCGCCGACGCGGAAGAAGCTGCAGCGCTCCCTAGCGACAATATGGGGTGGTACGCAACACAGCCTGATGTCACTGGCAATTGCCGCTTCAACCTCGCCACCATCATCTATGATACAGACGCCTCGTTGCATGGAGCATTCTCCTGCGCCCCGGAATGGTTTTCCGGGCAAACAGAAGCGCAAGCCAACGCTAACGACTGCTACAGCGCTTCAGCCAAATTCCCGGTCGCAACGTCCGCTACCGCCGAAATGCCATGTATCGGCATGACTCAGGGCATGGTCGAATCAACGCTTGACCCGAGAAACAAAAAAATGACGCTTACCGCCAAAGGCAAGCAATGCTTTGGCTCCCAAGCGGACTCAGCCTTTGCAGCCATGTTCAATTACACAAAGGGCGTAAACGAAGAGTCCTGCTTCGACATACCCTTCGCACAAAACGCCAGCGGCAACTTTGAATTCAACTCCGACTTCTATACAAGTCCAGGTACCACCGTTCCTGGCGGATTCTATCCCGCCGAAGCACCCGACGATATCATGATGATTTCGGAAAAACTTCCGGCTGCAAGAACCAAGCGCGCAGCAGATGCGCCCCTGTTCTTCTGTGCAGACGCCACTCCGAATTCCAAGACACCGCTCGGTCTCCGTACCATCGATGAAAAGGAAGGCGTCGCCAAGAGCAACCTTATCTGTAACGGTCCGGGTTGGACAGGCGGCATCGACTGCGAAGGTCTCTTTGCTAGAGGTTCCGAATTTACAATTGGCGAGAGCACCGTCGCAAAACAAATTTCCAACGCTCTCAATGTCACATGGGACGGCGATGGCTGGGGCTGGTCTTGTCCCAACGACGCCCCGAAGGGATGGACGACTTTCGATCCGGCAAAAGAAAAACGCAATCACCACTTCTGCACCGAATCCCACGCGAACTTCCGCTTTAGAAAAGGCTTGAAATTCAGCGTCAGCGGAAACGACGACATCTGGGTGTTCATCGACAACAAACTGGCAATTGATATTGGCGGTACGCACCTTTCAGCACCTGGTTTCGTCGATATGGACAAATTCATGCCGAATGCAGAAACCGGCAAACACTATGACATCGACATTTACACATGCAACCGTCGTGCAGCATCAAGTGACCTCAGAATCAACGCCAACTTCACATTCTTTGCAGAACAAACATCGGGAATTTCAGTCAGAAGCAAGTTTGACACGGAAGATTATATCAAAAACGGCAACAACCATATGAAGATTTGCTACAAATCAGCCGGAGGATCATGCTTGTACGCTTTAGGTGGAAGTTCTGAAGATTGCGAAACGGCAACAATCGAAACAACGATTAATGACAAAATCAAGTACATATTCACTACAGACAAAACCGGTAGCGATTCAACAAAGACGATTATCAGCGAAGCTGAATTTGCCAAGAACCCGATTCAATACAAAGGCGGAATCGATATCACCGACCGAGCCAAGCCAATTGTCAACGAAAACATATTGAAAGAAACCCTCACTGGCGGTAGGTATTACCTTATCGTTAAGATAGGCAACAATTCAAAGGCCATCGAAATCAACATCAAGAGTTCTCTCGCTGTTGCAAATCGCGAGGCAGTCTCCGTTGACGAAAACGGCAAGCGCAGTGCACCAAGCAAATTCAAGTCTATGGCAACACCTTCAACTCCGTTGGCAGATGGCTCTCCGGACATCAACCAGATGGTTCCGCTCTATATCGCAGCAATCATTGATCCTTGTTCTAGCACAAACTGCATCGACCCTCTCGAAATGCAGCAGGCCCCGGGAGCTGCTTACTCATTGCAGGTTTCCAACAACAAGGCAGTCTTCTACGAGAAAAAGAACGGAAAGCTCGTGGCGTTCAACCCGGCATCAAGCCGCACGATTGGCGCAAGCGGAATCGATACCCTTTACGTGACAATCCCATCCGACGAAATGGATTCACAAGAAGAGAAAGTATCCATCAACGTGAAGGGCAGCGCTCGCAAGGCCGAAATCAGCTTCTTTGTGCCGAAACTCGTATTTGTCGATTCTTACACCACGTATAATGTTGTAACAAAAGACAAGGATACGGACCATCGTATTAAAGGCGGTATTTACGCATTCAACTTGATTGCCCTCAACGCAGACAATACTCCATGCACGGATTGCAACTTCAAGCTCTCGCTGGGTTCCAAGACATCATCCGGTTTGACGATTCTCTCCGATGCCCTGGTAAGGTTCGGCCGCGCGATATTCGAAGTTTCGTCTTCCAAAGTTTACAAGAAAGGCACAGAAGCATCTTGCAATGGGCCAGCAACTCTCCAAGTCGTAGGGCCGAATCCGGCACTCATGCAGGTTTCTTATAGCAACTTGCAGTTCGAGGAACCGCCGATGTCTATACCGCAGCTTGAAGCAGTCAAGAAATCTACATTCAGCGTCCAGGCGAACGCTCCGCAGGAAATCTCTATCACCACAAGCAATTTCACGAAGAACGGGACAATGACATTTGCCGTGATGGACATGAAGGGACAAGTGATTTCTACAGGTTCGCTGAACAGCAGCTCAATCCGCGTGAAAGTTCCGGTATCCGGTTCGTACATCGTAAAGGTCGGGACGAACAGCAAACGCGTGAACGTACGATAAAAAAAGACTTGTTGTTAGGAGGGAACAGTAAGGGGGAAAAGAACTCCCGCTCTACGGAGCGGGAGTTTCTTGTTGAAAAGGAATCCACCAGCGTAAACATCAGCCTCCAAAATATTGACCTGTTTCCATTCGCAAAGCTTTCTCAGGATTGCCCCGATTTCAACCTTTTTCTCCCCATAAAAGACCTTCTTCCTAAATTTCGGAGCAATCACAATATGATATTTGCAGTTCCACGATGTATGAGCTGTCGATTTATTTCTATAATTCATTTTAAATCCTTTGGTTTTATTGTTATGCAGTTGGCAGACCGCATATCAATAGTAATCAAGGGATTTCTTTTTATCCGAGGACGCAACGCCAGAAGGCTCTTTTGGACCACCGGCCTAGCCGGTGGTTTTCTTTTATACAACAACCGACCCCGGCACTCTGTGTGGCTCGGAACTTTAGTTCCGTTTACAGTTCTTCTATGATGAATCTGCCACCGATGTAACTTGCACATCCATAGAAATTTTAATTTCGTTATGGATGTAGCTGGGTGCTGAGGCCGGGGTGACAAGGCAAAAAAAACGTGACTGGATCCTTCCGCCTTCGGCGTCAGGATGACGGCGGAGTAGCAGCGTCAGGATGACGACAAGGCGAATGCCGGGGTGACAAGGTTACAAGCCGTCGATTTTGAGGAGTGCGGCCATGTCGCTCGAATTGATTTCGAAGTCGAGTTTGGCGTTTTGGCGGATGCGGTCTTCGTGTACGGATTTCGGGAGCGGCAACAGCCCGAGCTGCAGCACGAAACGGCTTGCGAGTTGCGGCACCGAGACGTTGTATCTTTCGGCCATCGCGCAGACTTTAGGCACTTTGATGAGGCGCCCTGTCGCGTTAGGCGAATACGCTTCCACCAGAATGCCGTTCTGTTCGCAGAAGTCAATCAACTCCGTCGGAACGTGCCCGATATGGACGCGGATCTGGTTTACGGCAGGCATCACGCGGCCACCCGCCATGATGTTGTTGAGGTCATCGATTTCGAAATTGGAGACGCCGATTGCGCGGATTTTTCCCGCCTCGTACGCTTCTTCCAAAGCTTTCCAGACTTCGATGTTTTCCTTGAAATAGCGGATCCCCGCCGTCGAGCCCATTTCGCTCCACGGGCGTGGTGCATGGATGAGCATCATGTCGATGTGGAAAGCGTCCAGGCGGTCCATCGATTCCTGGATGCAGCGAACCGCGTCTGCATAATTTTTGACTTCGGCTGGGATTTTCGTCGTGATAAAGACGCTTTCGCGATGGATTCCGGTCGCCTTGAGAGCGGCCTTGATGCCCTCGCCTACGCCCGCTTCGTTTTCGTACGCAATCGCGGTATCGATATGGCGATACCCGGCATCAATAGCGGCAGCCACCGCCGTCGCGGCCACATCGTTTGGCGTTTGCCATGTCCCCAATGCAATTTTTGGAATGCGCTGACCGTTGTTCAGCTTGTAAGATTCTTCTAGCACCATATCTTACCTCACAACTTATACTAAAGTAATATAAATTGAAAGCACTTAAATAGGTGCTAATTTTTTAAAGTTTTAAGACCACTTTGGAATATTTACTGGTGTGAATGGGACTACGGCTGTTCGTAGGTAATGTTCCAAAGATAGTTGCCGTTAAAGGTCATGTATTTGGCGCCGACAAATTCTGTAGGGATATCAATTTCGTAATCGGCGAAACATTCACATCTAGAGCCACCACTAACATCCGGCGGGAACTCCCTGTACTCCACATGGACCCATAAAGTATCTTCCCGCTTGTCTAGAGAAATTTTGGATACCTCTCCATTTTCAGCGCAAATAGACCCAAAGCGGTCCTTCAAAACAGCAGACCCGTCTTTGTTCATTACAACATGAACAGAATCGGTTTCACTTACGGTTTTCATCAAACCGCGCTCTCCACCACATGACCCTTCACTTGCCACAAACGAGCAGGAATCCAACTTGGCATAAGTCGAATTAGCCGTCGGTGTTTTTTCGGGTGCACTTTGAGCACTATCAGCCCCGGAATCATCGGAGCATGCCACAAGCAAGCTAAAGCTAATGGCGATAGCGGCTAAACTGAACAGAATCTTTTTTTGCATAATAGTCGCTCCATGATTTACGGGTATGTGGAACATCTATAAGATAACCTAATTCTACATTATTTTCAAGAAAAATTTTAGATGCGTATGAAAGGCATGGAAATAGCTTTTTGTTACCGCCTTCCGCTACTTCGCAATAAGCTTCAGCAACACTACCTACTTCAACTTTTTCCATTCTAACCGTTTTTTCCATTCCTCTCTTATTGCGAGTATTAACAGAATCAAAATCTTCTGTCAACAAAGAATCTAGTGTCGCTTCATTTTCAGAGTCTGTTTCATCGATCAAAATACTTTCCGATGTTATTTTCAAATCCTGCAATGCAATCCTTGCATCCCTCAAGAAACCATCCCTATCTGTACGAATCCTTAAAAAATTGTTTTTATTACGTACTACACGACCATTAAAAACTCTTTTAAAATTAAATGTATAGCCTCCTATTTTCGCACCTTGCGAAACAGAAAAAGAATGATTCTTATCAATAGAGATGAGCCTAAACTGAGTTGCATAGTCGTTTGGCAATAACTTTTTTAGCATTTCACGAGCACAAATGGCGCGATTTGATTCTACTTCTGACAAGTCCAGCTTCAATTTTTCATTCTTTACTTTAAGAACATTCAATCTTGTCAGTTTAACGTCATTTGCATTGGACATTTTCATTTTCAAATCGTCCATCGTTTTAAAGGTATTCTCATTAATTTCGACAATATACGCATTTCTTTTTAAATTATTTTGATTGCGATTTTTAAAGAAAGTCTTAGCATTTTCTGTCATAACAAGAACAGGCTTAGCGTAAACAAGCGAGCTAAGCACCAGCGATATAAAAATCAAAAAAAGATTTCTCATTTTTCACTTCCATATTTTAATAAGAATAATATTCTGGAGAGCCATATTCACTATACATTACATATAATTCCAACGTTCCATTTATTGGGATTGGTTCATTAAAAGTGTAGTCAAAACGTTCCATACTTGTGTCATGATAATTATTATCCGCATCCCCATCCGTAGCCAAAAAAAAACGCAAACTTTATTTTACTTTCAAGATGCCGTCCCCGGAACAAAGGCCGGGGCACCAATCACTACTTCTCTATCGTCTTGATTTCGTTTTGGGCGGCACGCTTGGCATTGTACGGGTCGATATGCACCATCGCATCAACGACGTTCTCGCCGGAGTCAATCAGCAACTGTTCGACTTCTTCGGCGACATCGTGAGCGTCTTTCAAAGTCATCTGGTCATCGACGACGATATGAACATCCACATGCAAATCGCTACCGACGTAGCGGGAACGGAACCCGTGCAAACTGATGACTTTCGGGTGCGATAGCGCTTCGCGTTTCAGCTTTTCAAGGATATCGGCGCTAGCCCCGTAATCGACAAGCTGGCGAAGCCCGGGCCACGCAATTTCAATCGCGGAATGCATAATGAAAAATGCCACAATCAACGCTCCGACGGAGTCCGCAAACCAGAGCTGAGGAAGCAAAATGGCAAAGACAACCGCCACAAGTACGGGAATCGAGCTAAAGGCATCGCTACGGTGGTGCCAGGCGTTCGCTTCGAGCACCTGGCTGCGAATTCTACGCCCCGCGTTTCGCGTGTAGCGGAAAAGAATTTCTTTCACGACGATAGAGGCAAGAGCCATGACGGCCACCGACACTTCCGGGTGCGACCCCTCGCCTGCCAAAAGCGCCAAAACCGCCTTGTAGCCAATTCCAACGCCCACGGCGGCAACCGCAAGACCGATACCGATGGTGACAAGCGTCTCGAATCGCCTGTGCCCGTAAGGGTGTTCCGCATCGGGTGGAGAGTTCCAAAAATGGCTCCCAACAATGACCGCGACATCGGTCACAAAATCGGACGCACTGTGGATAGCGTCCGCAACAAGCGCCTGGGAATTCCCGACGACGCCCACGACAAACTTGGCCACGGAGAGAGCGGCGTTCCAGCCAAGCCCCACCCAAGTCACACGGCGGACTTCTGCGCTATCGTCTTTTTTGCGAACACGAGTCATGCACTTTAAGCTAGCAAAAAGAAAGCACGGCTGGCTTACTTCCAACGAAAAATGCAACCAGAACGGCCCCAAAGTCATCAAAATGTTTGTAATAAAAAAATCAATGTTTCTATTTTTCCAATAGCATATGAAAAAACTTTTAAAATTTATTATCGTCATCGCCGTTTTGGCGGCAATCGCCTTCGGAGTCAAGTCATACTTCTTTGACGGAGCGACCACCAACCAAGTCGGTTCACTTATCAGTACCCCGGTGGTTACGGATACCATCAAGACGACCATTTCGGCCACAGGCACGTTGGAACCGGTTGACCAAGTGGAAGTCGGTACACAGGTTTCGGGCGACATCGCCAAAATCAACGTCGATTTCAATTCCAAGGTCAAGAAGGGGCAGGTCATTGCCGAGCTCGACAAGTCCAAGCTGCAATCGACCTTGAAGCAGGCCACCATCTCGTACAACAGCGCCGAAAACGACCTCAAGTTCAAGCAAAGTACATACAACCGCATCAAGAAACTCGCCGAGAACAGGAGCGCGAGCACCGTTGAATTGGAACAGGCGGAATACAACCTGAACGCCGCCAAGTTCTCGGTGGAACAGCGCAAAAACGAAGTTTCGCAGGCTCGTTTGAACTTGAGCTACGCGACAATCAAGAGCCCGATTGACGGTGTCGTCTTGAAGCGAGCCGTCGATGTTGGACAGACCGTGGCTGCGTCCATGAGCACGCCGACGTTGTTCGTTATCGCTAAGGACTTGAACCAGATGAAGGTTATGGCAGCCATTGACGAAGCGGATATCGGACAAGTGAAAAAGGACCAGCGAGTCACGTTTACTGTCGATGCGTTCCCGAACGATGTATTCAACGGTACGGTGCAAGAGGTACGCCTGAACCCGACGACGACAAGTAACGTGGTGACTTATACGGTTGTCATTTCGGCCCAGAACCCAGAACAGAAACTGCTCCCCGGCATGACCGCCACCTGCACCATCGTGACGCAAGAAATTACTGATGCCGTCACGATTCCGGTCAAGGCGCTCAAGTTCACGCCCGCCGAAGGGACTCCGATGGTGGACCCGAAGGACATGCCGCGTCCGCAGCGCAAGTCTAACGATTCTGCCGCCGTGGCAGAAGGCAGCATGCCACCCCCGCCACCGGGAATGGGACCGGGCGGGCCAAGTGGTAAGCCAACCGCAGGCGCCAAGAAAAAGAACAGGAAGC
>Ga0247611_10011692_pt1 | contig 10084 bp, 5 predicted proteins | sample 177DNAGHGhighgp2_FD_192422 | JGI IMG/M metagenome (GOLD analysis project Ga0247611, IMG submission 192422) | Sheep rumen microbial communities from Palmerston North, Manawatu-Wanganui, New Zealand - 1770 DNA GHGhigh gp2 | ecosystem: Host-associated > Mammals > Digestive system > Stomach > Rumen ... | reverse complement strand
TACGGTTTAAGGAATCATTCTCTATAATTAAACCATAATCAAATAGTAGCTCCTCATCTGCAAAATAATCTAGGAACACGTGATTTATAGCCCTCACATTCCCAGTATCAAGTAGCGTAAGAGTATCAGAAGTTAAGAATGGAAAAGTAGTGCATTGAGTATCCATATAAACACTTAAATACTCACGAAGAAGAAGAACATTAGAATCAGGACTTAAGGTGTCTATTCTAGCCTTCTCATATATAACAACTTCTTTTATCTCTTTCGCTTTCTCTTTTAGCGCTCCTATTTCGGCGTCTCTTTCCTGTATCGTAAATTCTAAGGCGTGTATCTTTTTCAGGTCTTCAATATATACAGGCTTTTCTATTACTACCTCGTTTTCCTTTACCTTCGATTCACCTTTTTTCACGCCTAAATAAAATACGATACAAATTATTACGCCGAGAATTAATGCGCATAAATATTTAACCCAATTTTTCATACATCAATTAACGAAAAAAGAAATAACTGATCTATATACTTAAATCAATTATTTCTTACTTTAATTTTTTACTCTACATAAATACCGATCCTATACTCTACATCATCTTTCTTTATATAATTTGTGACCTTGTGAAATATTTTATAATCGGCATCTTGTTTAATAATTCTATGATTTTCCCAACCATCACCCGAACTTAATTTATCTATTAATTCCTGGAGTTTTTGTGTGGCTGCTATCAATTTTATGTCTTGAGTTTCTTTTATCTTCTCTCTTAACATCTGCAACTCCTTATTTGACTCATCTAAATCCAATAAGTCACCAGGAAACTCAGAGATAACATAAGGACAGGGATTTAGGTTTTCTGTTATAGTATTTAAAAACTGACCACCTGAAACTAGTTTGCTTTTTATTTCTACTATCCTCGCTTTTGTTTCTGGATATGTACTAGAAATGACATCCCGCAAACCCTCCAAAGTTTTCATTCCAGTAGTAAGCCCCAATGAAATGAATAATCCCTTTGGTTTCATAAAAGTAGTCCCATCATTTGAATTGATATAGAACACTTTAAATGGTTGCTGATAAAATACTTTAACTAAATCTTGTATTCTCCCTCTCTCAATCACTATATTTTATGTTTTTGAACTGTCTGACCTTTAGATTTTTCCAATCTATCTTAGAACTATCCCCATAATAAGAGCCACATCCATAGTCAAATCCATATATAGTGTATTCATCCATAGTAGACTCAACTTGTCTCCACTCCTCTAGAGAATCTTCAAAGTCTGAGATTATGATTAGAATAGCTTCAGGTCCATAATTATCCTTAAAGTACTTAATACCTCGAGCAATACTAGTTCCTCCTCCACCAGATACTCTAGTCACCGGATGTCTAGGTTCGATGTCTTTAATATGTTCACCTAGACAAGTAGACCAGGTTATGATATCATACTTAAGACCACGACTAAGCTTTTTCATACTTCTCGCTATAGTTCCTAAGCATCTATCTATAAGCTTAGTATCCATGGAACCGGAGATATCAATGAGGTAAACAATCTTAGGTTCATTGCATATCGTTATCTTCCTTGAGAAACTTGGGGCTATAACAGAACGGATTACACCACGATTATAGTTTTTCATGTTATCCTTTACTGTTGCCATCTTCACAACCTTCTTCTTAACGTTATGCATCACCTCTTGTAGCGCCATTTCAACGTCATCAAGATCCTTTTCTACCTCTCTCGTATATCCAGGTCCACCAGAAGATCCACAACCAGTACCACCCTTTGAACGAATCTGCCCAAGTTCACGCTTCTTATCAGCATCATCTCGGGAATCAGTTTTATGATCCTTCGCATAGTTATATTGGTTTGGGTCTTCTCTTGGCGCTACCGATTTACTTTGTCCAGTTTTTCCGGATCCACCAGGCTGAGAATCACTAGGTTGACCATTTCCATCACCTTGACCGTCACCATTACCACTATTACTGGGAGGAGTCATACCAAGATCAGACATAAGATCAGATAAACTTTGCATACCAGAACCTTGACCCTGACCTTGTGCATTGGCCATGTCCCTTAACGCATCCTGATATCCTTGGTTATAGTCATCTTGATCCTGCTGAGAACCTTGCTGACCAGAACCAGAACCTTGACCCTGACCTTGATTACTTGGAGATGAACCCTGTTGTCCCTGTCCACCAACTTGACCTGTAGATTGATTCCCTTGCATAGTAGATCCACCAGGTTGTCCTTGACCAGACTGACTTCCCTGCTGACCACTCATATCAGGCATACTATTTCCTGATTGAGATCCCTGCTGTTGGCCCTGACTTTGCTGATTCTGACCTTGACCTCCATTCTGATTCTGCATATCACGAATGGCATCTCGATAGCCTTGTTTATATGCCTCAGATTTTCCTTGGAGTTGATTCAGTATATTATTTAGAGCATCTTGAATATCCTGCTGACTGATCTGACTCGTATCTCCATTTCCTCCCATCTTTAACGACACTAACATCTTTACAAACTGGTCAAGATGCTGTATAATTAAGATTAGGTACTCTGGATATGTAAGATTGTCTGGGAAGGGTGTATTCTCGTCTAGATAATAACGATAAGGATGTATAAGTTTGATCTTTGCTTCACTTGACATCCGATTGAGTTCATCTTGTATCTGTTTTTTTACTTCTTCGTCCTCAGTATTATCTTGGATGTATTTTAACATCTCTTCTTCATACTTCGGTAAAACAGAACTGATGTCATTCTCCATAGCATCCACATCATCAAGCGACAAGACACTAGAATTAACTTCCATGTCCATAGCTATATTGTGAAGACTATGATTAAGCCCAGGATCATCAATAATACGCTCCAGAAGTTTATCAGCAAAATTAATGCCACACTTCTGATTTATCTCGGCTATAAGTTCCTCCCTACTATTTTCAAGAGTATCCCATAAACGAGCATCTAAGTCTTCATGTATTCCCTCAAGATGACCAAGATAGATGTGACCGTATTCATGCATTAATATACGAAAGTCAGTATCTTCTATCCCAATCTTAGAACACTCGATTTTATAAACGATTGTACCTAAGACAGCATCTTGATACTTATAACAGTAACCTAAGGCTGAACTCGGATCTCTTGGATTATACTTCTTGTCTGTATTAACCAAGAGTCTCATCCCAAAGCGAGAATATGTGTTATCTATAAAAGACTTAATTAATTCTAATTCTGCTTTGGTTTTCATATTAATTGCTACTTGTTACAGTTATCTCCGGAAGAATCTCAGAAGCACCGGGATCACTCATACATACTACTCTACGGAAAGTACGGAGCTTAATACCAGTCTTAGATAAAACCTTACCAACATTAGCTACGATCTCCTTAGAAGAACTAGGATAATTCCACTGGTCCATCTTGATGAAACTCTGGACTTGGTTAAATGTATCTGCGATTATGTTCCAGGTAGTAATATACCCCATAACTTTATCTACAGTATAACCAGCTTTTATTATACCCCCTCTTATATCTTCAGCACTACTCGTCGTACCATCATAATGCAAAGATGGAATGAGATTACTAGAACTGACTAGGGTATTACATAAATCACGTACCATATCCTGTTCTAATGGCTTCTCGATATTCTTCATCTCGCCATCTTTTCCCATCTCGACTAACTTATTTCTTAAAGCTTGCATCTCCGGAATTGTGAAACGACCCTTATCTTCTTTCTTTCTACCCTTCTCATTCGTCGAGTTTAAAAGATTAGAGAAATAATTCACATATTCAGGAAGTCTAGATGAACTAAGCTTGTCTAACTCAACAGCAGTCTTGGATAATGAATCAAAGAAATCCATACCAATCTTGTGAGTCTTGATATTAATTTGTCCACCACTCTTCGCAGCTTCTTTAGTCAGACCAATACCACACAATCCATCAACCATCTTCCGGAAATTGTCAGACTGAATACCAAACTTACCAAAACACTTATAACAGGCAATACTAACATCCCGAAGATAGTTCAAGGTTCGGAATGTGGGAAAACCGTAAAGATTCGGATCGTCATCATCAACATCTTCGTACAAACTCTTAAGATTGGTTACACTTAAATCAATCTTTCCAGCTCTAGTCATAAGAAGAGTTGCGGTTTCTTGTATCGTCTTTTCAAAATATTCTCCCACTTTGTTGAAATTAGCCTCACTTAATGAAATCTCCTGCTTGTCTAACTCCCCAAGCTTAGCCTCAACATCTTTTAAGGGATCTCCAATCTTCCCTGTCGATAATGCTCCCTTATATTTGCAAAGGAAGTCAGAAAGATCATCGGCAGTAGGAACAATATTGAAAATCATGAAACGATTTAAAACCGGCGAAATCATTGTCATAGATGTAGTCAGGTTGTTCATATAGTTACCTGCAGCTACAATCAAACAATAATCAATGGGCGGCAATTCCTCAACTCCACACTTTCTGTCAAAGATCAACATTAACAACGCCGCCTGAACATACTCATTCGCCGTAGTAAGCTCATCTAAGAACAATATGGTCCTGATTTTTTTCTCGTAATTCTCCTTAATCCTCTGCATCCACGACGGACGAGTATGAGAAGAAATAACAGGTTCACCAGGTACAACAGGAGCAGTAGAAACAGTCTCGAAACCATGTATAGTCTCCGGGCTTTCAGAATTACCACGAAGGACTACAACATCCATCGGCCTCCCTAACTCATCTTTTCTCAGTTTTGCATACATCTCAACAGAGGTCGTTTTGCCTACCCCGGGGTTAGACATTATCAAAACTGGTACTTTCGACATTTCAGACACCTTCAACGCCATAAAAATCTGGACGTTGATCGAATCATTCTTTTTAATTGCCATTTACTTTTAAATTTTTAATTTTTTGGTTTTTAATTTTCATTTTTGTTTCAGATATAAGGAATTGAGCGTTTCTGGAGTGTGAAAGAGCAATTACAGAACTTAATCTATAATCACTCTTTCTTCGCTATAATCTCAAATCCATTCTCCCATTTACCAGAGTCAGAATTCTTTACTTTTACCGATTTCATTATAAAGTATTCATCTAAGTCAGAAGCTTTGGGAGTTTTATGTATGTTATTAGCTTTATAAAATTCTCCTAATATCTCTTTTATTCGAATAGTACTGTATTTCTCCCCTACGGTGAACAGGGATGATAGATCAACTGATTTTAGGTTATTTAAGGTTTCTATCTCTTTAAGTATTTCGCTTTCTTGATAACTTAATGCCCTAATTCTTTCAAAACCGAGTATATTAATATAATTTTGATATTCAATTGGTATCATACAGGGTAGAGGAGAGTTAGCATATTTAGTGTAGAATTCTGGATATTGAAAGTATGTATCACATAAAAGCTTCATTCTCCTTACAAAATCTTTATCCTTATTAAATTCAGATAGTAAGTGATCATATGCTTGTTGTAATTCTAGTTCAATATTTCCATCTATTACTTCAACATTAGCTGTAGAAATGGACTCAATACCCCTTTTAATAGTAATCTCATCTATATATTCCTCCCTAGTTACATCCCAAGCTCTCATGTCTGCCACCATAACTAAAGAATTAAAAGTAGCTTCTCCAGTTCTTGATGAAACTCCTATATAATCATTCTTATATAGACTTTTATCATTCTTAGCTTTTATACCCCAAAGAATCTTCTCTTCATCTGACATTTTCTTATATCCGATAAGCATAGAATCTGTTGTTTGTCGCTTTTTGAAGACTTTTTCATCATTAACCAGTTTTTTAGCATTGATGATAGCTCCCTTTTTATTTTCTGCTCTATATAGTATTAAGGCCTCATTCCTAAACACGTTTTCTCTAAGTCTCTGTCTACCTAAGATTTGAGGGAGATCTAGAACTATATCTACAGTCATTGTTTGAATGTTACAATCAGAACAGACAACAGTAAAGGCATTAGTTGAGTAGAAATCAGCCCCAAGATAAGATGTTCTAGTACAGAAAGTAAACATTTTATGATATTCTCCTTCCATCGGGATTCTACCTATTTCATGACCCACCTTCTTTAATTTGGTTATATTAGTCGTAGAATCCGCACATATTACATTTACTTCTTCTGGTTTTAAGTCATTTTTCTTGATTATAGAACAGATAGAAGTAATGGAATTCATAAATATAACTAGCTCTTTCGAATATTTAACTGTACCATCTGAGAGAACTTTATCTGGAAATTGACCATTTCTATAAGAATCAATTAATTTTTTAAGTTCTTTAGGTATACTTTGTATTATTCTTAATTCAGTTCTTACCTTTTCAACTCTACTATCTGGCCATATGAATTTGTACATAGGAAGATCTTTAAATTCATCAATCATACCTAAATACTTTTCTAACATAGGTGTTGCTGATAAATAAAGAACATTAGTACACCCTTGAAGATCATTTACAAAATCCAATTCTACTGTAGCTTTAAATGATGCATCCATAAATATACTCTGGAACTCGTCAACTACAATAGCATAGGATGAAGAGGGATAATAATCATTTAAAACATTTAAGACATGATGAAGAGAATCATAAGTAACAATAATCTTAAAGGGATTTTCTTTCGATATACCGGTAGATTTAATATAGGATCTTAGGTTATCTTTAATCTGTTTAAGGTATTCTTCTTTAGCTGAATCTGCGACCTTGTCCAAATTTTCTTTTTCTTGTAACTCTTCAATCTTGGTAATGGTTCCAAATGGAGTGTTTACTGTTTCTGGTTCAGGATTAGTAGTGTTAGTAATTTCATCCTCTCCACCATCATATCCTACAGTTCTATCATATTCATTTTTAAAGTAGTATATTTGTCTTAACCCCTTTTCTTTACCTTTATCACTATTATGTTGTTCCTCTTTATTTTCAAGTAAACGTTTTCTAGGAGAACATAGGAGAATAGGAATATCATTATTAAGACAATACTCTGTAAATCCACAACCACAAATAGTTTTATCAAGAATTACATGTCCCTTAGGATAATCAAAATCTTTCCATTCTGATATGTATTCAATATTCTCAGGTACATAGATGGGGATTACATTCATTTTAGGCTCTTCAATTAAAGTTTCTTCATTTTCCATAATTTTATAGTTTTTAATGTTAGTTTTCTAGTCTTCAGAAAAGGTCCTACGCCTTGGTAAGGACCCTTTCACTTCGTAATTCATGTATAAGTATTTCAAGTCTTCTAGAGTGTGTTTTCTAAATTTGAGAATAGTTTTATATAAAACACTATAATATAATTCTCTTTTCTAAAAATAGGAAAATTAGAAAAAAAAACAACAAGGGGTCTCTTTCTAAGACCGTAGGTCCACCTCGAACGGTGGAAATTAGTGAACGACCGTAGGGTAGTGAGCGTTAAAATTTCCAAAAAATTTCGTCTATGAGCGAAGGTCCGAGCGAATAGAAATTTTTAGTGAAGAGCAGACCTACTGAGAGAAACGGGTTCAACTCGTTAATGAAATGGAACATTGAACGTTAGTGAAATGTGGAATGTAATAGAGTTGTGGCCGTTAGGGGAAGGCGTTTCTCTCATTTTTATTTTTCGTGTGTATAACCTTTCAAACTAGGTTTTAGCGAGATATCTCGCTTATTTATAGTTTGATATATTTACACACGATTACTCGCTTCACTACGTTTCACTCCGTTTCGCTCGTTAAGTTCTCCTTTCCACTCTCCTTTATCCTTTCCAATTTCTCCTCTCCCCTTCGTAAAATAAAAAAAAATAGACCAGATTTTTATTTCTGATCTATTTTCTATCCTTACCTTAGCCTTAGTTCTCGGGTTCAGGTTCTGGTGTTTGAATTTCTTCTTGTTCTCCTTCGTGTTTTTTGTCGAATGAGTCAAGCATACCAAGGAGTCCAGCAGCACCAGGGATATTGTCTTTGAGTGTATTTACAGAGGACACAGTTTTGACGACTTTACCGAGGAAGTCAGAAGCCGTTTCAGGACCGCCGAGAACAGTGATATTACCAAGCTGCAGATGTTCAAATTTCTTAGCATCGGCCTCAGCGATTTGTTTAAGTTCTTCTTTAAGTACGACCTGAACAACCTGGCCGCCATTCATTCCGTTTTTGAGCAGCGACTTAAGATCTTCAACTTCGGCGGCTTTTCTAGCGGCAGCGGCTTTAGCGAGTTCGAGTTCACCTTCAGCCTGAGCCATAAGTTTAATCTTCATTGCTTCTGCTTCTGCCTTAGCTTTTCTTATGATAGCCTCAGCCTCACCTTCAGCTTCCACCACGGCTTTATCTTTAAGACCGGTAGCTTCAGTTTTTTTACGGAGGGCTTCAATTTCAGCGGCGACCATAATTTCGGCGGTCTGTCTTTCTTTTTCTGCCTGGGCTCTAGCTTTTGCGATTTCTGCGTCTTTTTGAGCCTGAGCTACACCAACAGCTTTTTCCGCCGATGCTTTAGATTCGCCGATAATTTGATCTGCCTTAGCTCTTTCCTGACCAAGTACGGAGTCAGATTTTGCAACTTCTACTCCGGCGTTGTTTTCAGTGAGTTTAGCGTCTTTCTGGGCGTTTGCAGTTCTTTTTCTTGTACCCGCCTCAGCCTCAGCAACGACAGATTCTTTTTCCTGTTCTGCCTGACGAATTTTAGCGGCGGCATCTTGTTCAGCTTTCTGTTTTCTGGCTGTTGCTTCTTGCTGGAATTCGACAATAGAAGCGTCTGAATCTTGAGTGGCTTTTTGTTGGGCAGTTCTAGACTCAGCCTCTCGTTCAGCAATTGTAGCATCTCTCTTTGCGTTAGCCGTTGCAGTCTCAGAGGCGGTGAGAGCTTCCTGTTGAGCTATGGCCACGTTTTTGAGTTTTTCCTGTTCAGCTACTTTTTGAGCCTGTTCTGATCTCGCCGTAGCAACTTGAACCTGCTTTTCCTTTTCAACTTCAGCGACTTGTGTAGCCTCATCCTTAGCGAGAGTAGCAGTTTCGATGTTCTGATTTTTCTCAATCTCTCTGGTTCTCACAGTCTGTTCCTTCTGTTTCTCAGCGATACCAACACTTCTCTCTTTTTCTGTATCTTGGAGTTGGATATCACGATCTTTCTCAGTCTGGGCCACTACAGTTTGGCGGTCCTTATCATTTTCAGCGACCTTTGTATCCTGCTCCTTCTTAATTTGAGCGAGCTGGACGGCCTTTTCCTGAGCCTGAGTAGCGACACGAACTTCACCAACCTTGATTTTCTCAGCCATGTCAGCCTCAGCATTATACTTAGCTTCAGTGGCGGCTTTTTTACCGAGGTTTTCGATATAATTAGCGTTATCGGAGATCTCAGAAATGTTGATGTTGATGAGAGTAAGACCGAGTTTTTCGAGTTCAGTTGTAATATTATCTTTACATGAACCCAAGAATTTGTCACGGTCAGAGATAAGCTCCTCAACCATCATCTCAGCAATGACAAGACGCATCTGACCCCAAATCACATCTTTAATTTGGTCGACTTTATCTTCCTGAGACAAACCAAGGAGACGGACCGCGGCGTTTTGCATAATCTCAGGTTTTTCAGAGATAGCAACAGTTACGACGGTAGGAACATTAACCTCAATCTTTTGTGACGAGAGAGCATTTTTCAAGTCACACTGGATTTGCATAGGTTTCATGTCCATAATAGCCCAACCTTGAATGACAGGCCATACGAACGCCGCGCCTCCATGATAGCATTTTGACGATGTGTTGCCTTTAGTTTTACCATAGACAACAAGAACTTCATCTGATCTACACTTCTTGTACCGACTTAAGATACCGATAACAGTGAGAATCAACAAGAGTGCGATAACTCCTGCACCAATGTAAACATAACTCATTCCCATGTGTTTTTAATTTTTTTTGTTTAGTTTATAAAATAAATATCGTTTTCATATTTTTCTATAACCACTTTTTCTCCAGTCCTGTAATCTTTTTTACCAGAACTTGATTTTGCTTGTATTGTAGTAGTGGCACCGGAAGAAACTATAGTAATATCATAAGTTCCTTTCCCTGTATTGAGATAGATTGTTCCAGCTCGACCTACAAGTTCTTCTCCAGTCTCTTTCTTCTTTTCACTAGCCAATCTAGAAAGTGCCCAGTAGA
>Ga0247611_10011691_pt1 | contig 10085 bp, 9 predicted proteins | sample 177DNAGHGhighgp2_FD_192422 | JGI IMG/M metagenome (GOLD analysis project Ga0247611, IMG submission 192422) | Sheep rumen microbial communities from Palmerston North, Manawatu-Wanganui, New Zealand - 1770 DNA GHGhigh gp2 | ecosystem: Host-associated > Mammals > Digestive system > Stomach > Rumen ... | reverse complement strand
AACTATTGATATCACTTTGAAATTAAGGTATATTAAGAGCATTAAAACACATGGAGATACAACAAATGACAAAAATAGAAATTAAGGAAGAATTGCTTAAAGCGATAGATTACAAAATGTCTTTTTGCTCAAAAAAGCTTGAAAATCTTGATAAAAAAGCTTTCCGAACTGAGGCAATGGCTCTATATACACAAAATAATCTGTATAATCTTGCAAAAACAGTAGTAAATTACAGTGGTGAAGATGAGACTACTTTCCCCGAACAGTTTTCTAAGAGACTTGATTTGCTTTTACATGATAAAAACGAGCTAATATCAATTATTGATGATATGGAATCTCCAGATAAAGAAGCACTCAAGGTTTATCTACATACATGTCTATTTATTAGGAATAACATGCTTAACAGATATCTTAAAGAAAAAGAAAAAGCTTCGACTGCTCAGAGCTCATTCGAAGCTGAAATAAAAATCTCTTATGTTACTGACCTGCTGAAAACATTCAAAGCTGTTTACGAATCGCTGGGAGGAAGAAAGGACATTGATTTGACATGAACAATGACAAAACTATAGAAATTTTAAAATGCATAGCTGATAAAACAAGAATAGCTATCCTCAATATACTTTATGAAGGCGATTCCTATATTGAATTAATTTCCTCCAAGTTAGACCTAACCCCTGCTACTGTATGTTATCATCTTAAAAAAATGGAATCCTGCGGAATAGTAAATAGCAGTCGTACCCAGTTCTATATGATCTATTCATTGAATAAGGAAATGTTTAACAAGTCCATAGCTGAAATTCTTTTTACAGGAGACACTACAAAAGGCAAAGAAATATCGTACAGAGAACATATTATCAATCGTTATATTATTGGTGGGCGTCTAATAACTATCCCCTCTCAGAAAAAAAAGCTTGAAATAATCATTACATATATTGCTGAACAGTTTGAATTAGGAAAAGAGTATACTGAAAGAGAAGTTAACCGGATGCTGGTTGATTATCATGATGACTTCTGCACTTTAAGAAGGGATCTTGTTGGATTTGGGTTTATGGAGCGTTACCAGAATACTTATAAAAGGATAAAGTGAACCTCTCACGAATTAATTCCCGGGCTTCTGGGAGCCACGGCTCCGTTTAAGAAGATTGGTATTTAAGTTTCCCCCTGAAAAGATCAGGCAACCCTTGTTCTTACAGGCGCATCCACGACGCCTCTACTGTATGCTGTATATCGCTTTGTTGGCAAGGCAAGGCTCTTCGCTCTGTATCGCTCAGTTCCCTTATTCAAAATGCTATTATGCACATTATTATCTTAAACGCTCGAAATCACAAAACATAATTCTCAGCTAAAGCATTTATAATACAAGTGTGAAAAACAACAAGATTATGTTAAATTATTTTAATATCTTCCAAAATCCGGAATTATCTGTTCCTTGCCATACAATATATCCTTTTTCTTTTAATCCTTTAATTGCTCTTGATACGGTTTTTCTGATTTGGACAGGGTTGAAGCTATATCTTTGATGATCAGGTAATTATTCTCTTTTAACATATCATAGACCGCTTTTTCTGTCTTGGACATGTCAAGGACATTTTTATGTCCCTGACGCCGCAGAAAAACAAATCTGAATCCCGTCATCGTATTTTCGTATTCATATTCAACGCCCGCCTCGGAACAGGCTTTAAACGTTCTTTCAAAGCCGGATCCGAAAGATTCGATAACAGACGACTTGAACAGAATATTGACGATCTTCGGATTCAGCATTATCGGCTCCGCGGCGTTATACGCAAAGTCTTCCGGTGTAAAACCGATCGGGAAACTGCCCGGACTGTAAATAACAACTTTATCGTTGAAAACCTCAATAGAGAAAGTTGTATTTGAGAAATAACAACCATGCGCAAAAGCGTTCACTATCATCTCGCGTATTGCCATTTGAGGTATTTCAGGCTCTTCTTTACGTTTTGCACTGCCGGAAATAGTGACTTTCCAGTCAACGGCGGACATAACAAAAGAAATTCCCTCGTCTATACATTCATATATATTGCCTTCAAAGTGATTGAGCTTTATAAATGTATCTTTTGTTGTTCCGGCGTATATCGCAGTTTTCAGCAACACCGGACCTTTTTTGGAGAATAAAGCCATGCCGGCGCTCGTCAGAATTCCTGTGGAAAAATCACAAACACCAAGTTTGGTTAATATAGACAAAGCTTCGGTATATGCGTATTTTATCCTGCCCGATTCATTTCCGTCGGATATAACTTTTTTCAGCAGTTCTTCATCTATATCTGAAACGTGTTCATCCGACGGGGCGTCTTCCCACTCTGAATAATCTTTTCGTCTTATTTGAAACAGTCTTTCAAGTTCAGCGTCGGAGATTAGTCTGTCTTCATCTGAAAATCTTTGATAGTATCTGCCGTATGCGGAATAAGGAGCGTTTGATCCGTTGAACAAAACCTCTATGAAAGATTTGCCGTCGTCTGTGTGTTTTGTGTTTACCTCATACCAAATAGCAGGTCTGATGTTGTCGCTGATATCTCTCGACAATTTCCGTTCAGTGTCTTTGCCTATATCCTGTCCTATAACGTCTCCGTTATCCTTAACACCGAAATAAACAACACCTTTTCCGTGCTTATTCAGAATGCTTGATATAGATATAACGCCTTCTTTTGTTTCGGAAGTAGATTTCTTAAATTCAATCAGCTCTGTTTCTTTACCGATTACAACACATTATTTTTGCCAGATTTATAATATATAACTTAATCTGTTCATCCATGTTATAAAATGATTACGAATCAGAAAGAACATATCTTGTTTTCAAATCGTTACACCAGCTATAATTAATATAACCCTCTTTTTGCAATCTACCCACAACTATTCCAGGATCTATTCTTTCACTTTTCGCAAATCCAATAATAGATTGTTTGGTGAATATATGCTTTCTAACAAAAGAACTATATGCTGCAGGAGTTATTAGTGCGTCTTTAGCAAAATTATCAGCTGCTAATTCTTCCTCTTCTGTTGTCCCATTCTGATTATTAATATGACCAAAAACAATATGGGCAATTTCATGTAACAAGCTAAACCAAAACCTATCGGCATCCTTACCACGTATCGTCATTCCAATAACAATTTTATTCTTGTCATAGAAAGTCGCTCCGTGCAAAAATGATCCTCCAATGTTTGGTAAATACACTATTGCAATTCCACAGCTATTTAACTGCTTCTCTAATACCGAGCAGAAAATTTCCGGTTTGTAAGTTGTCAGTTCTCTTATCTGAGGAACAATTGTCATTAATCTTTCGACATTAATCGAGGCTGTCTTAATTGACCGTGCCTCAATTTTTGCTTTTTGTGCCCATACTAATAATGCCATATCAGATTTTTCAGTTATATTTAATCTTCTGCATGCAATACTCGGCATAAGATTATTTATACTTAATAACTCAAGACTTGCAACTTCAAAGAATTTTCTAAGATTTATCACCTTTTCTTCCTGTGTAGAAGCCGGTAAAATCCAAGTGTGCTTTACCATCTCAGAATATGGTATCTTTCTAGATAATTCTATGTCCGCATCCATTTTATTTTCTTCTTCTGCCTGAGCAATCTTCTCACGATATATGGATTCAAGATTGTTCCAAAAATGTGCAGGGACGCCAAGAACCATCTCTAAACGTATAGCAACATCCTTTGTTAGCTGTACATTTCCATTAATAAGATTACTTATATGTTTTTCCGACATGTTCATGCGTGCAGCAAATTCTTTTTGGCTCATACCACGATCCACGAGCTGTTCTTTAATGGTGGCACCCGGCGGTGTTGCAATAATATTTCTGCTCCTAATCATCATCTTTCTCCTCCTAACTCAAATAACACTTAATGATAATCGATTATTTCTTCTATAAGTGCAATTTGAATTGTTTCTCCTCTTTTTCTAAATACCAATCTTTGAGGATGAACTAAATCCATTGCATATTGACCATCTCTGTTATTATGTAGTGCATGACAACGCCCGATTTTGTATTGAACCAGCTCCTCAACTGACTCGGCTGCAGTTATTTGATCAATTCTTAATTGAATGAGCTCTGCCATCCTCTTCCCATATTCTTTTTCTGCTTTTGATGCCATTGTACACACCTTTTCAATGGCTTTATTCTTATATTCAATATTCAACTTCCACCTCAAGGAGCAAATTAACCTTATCGGTTAATTTATTATATCACATGTTTTTGATTTTGTCAATATGAAATTCAACCTAGCAGGTAAATTCTTGCTCGAGCTATTATATTTAAAGACCATTGCTTTTCATATTGATGTTTTTTAAGTCAAAACAATGCGATGCCCCGTTATTGTACACATAATGACTATGAAAACGCGTTTATTTGGAAACAAGCGTCTTTTCAAAAATTTTAATCGGACGGTAATGATTCATTTCGAAGTTATTTCGCAGATTCGGTTCATAATTTGGACAGTCCTTAAAATAGTAAATGATAAGGCTCGGTCATGCAAGCCCTAATAAATACATGTGTTGTATAAGAAAATCACCCTCTAATCGAACACGAATGGTTCAGATTTGAAGGGTGATTATCATTTAGCCATCGTTCACTTTCCTATTCATTTATCCGTCTTAACTTGATCATACTATCAACCCCTAATTTTTCTCGTGATGGATACGGTTTTATATAGTCTTTGAAAAACTCAATGGCCTGCTTTTTATTTTTAGCGCTTGAATTTACATAAATATATAAATGCTTTTTATTTAGTGGCACCCTAGTTATATCGTCAAACATTAGTGACAGCTTTTTCATATCTCGTGTGCCGTATTTTTTTCTAACTGTCCATGCAGATAGTTTCTTCCCGTTAATTATATAATTAGACTGTCCTTTAGGCTCTGTCAACCCAAAATACAAAAAGTTTACTGCTTGATAAATTGTTCCTATTTCGCTCCACGTTGTATCGGAATAAGCTACAATAATTGAATCACCAAAAAGGTTGCGAATGCTTTTTAAGGCTAGAGATACAGCGCAACTGGCGGTATTCCTAGGTGCATCATAACGTGTACCACCTCTGTTTAACTGGATGACTTTCATTTTATGATCAAATGCATATTTCCCAATTTTTGAACGATTAGGATTAAAGCATGCGGTTCCAAACGAAACGACTGATACCAACACATTATTTTCATAACATCCGAAATGCCAAACCCCTAAACCGCAATTTCCTAGGTGCTCATATTTATTAAAAAAATTCTGCGCAGTTTTTTTGTTGATTCGTACTATTTCCATTATTCATCCTTTGATTTCGATTTGTTAATCCACAATAGGATCATTGCTTGGGCAGCAGCAAATATAGCTAAGAAAATATAAAGGAAATTCGGGTTAAAGCCTGAAATCCATGTAATAATTCTTTCAAAAACACTTGAATCGCTTTGAATCTCAGACACACCAATGTTCAACGATGTAATTAATGTGGAAATTAGTGTAGAGAAAAATGTAACTATAAAAAAGATGAAATAGGGAAACATTCTCAAAACCAGGTTTCTTTTAACAACGCTAACGTGTATATTCGTATCGGCAAAAATTATTGCTTTAGTCTTGTTGCTTGGTTTCAATTGATAATTAATATAAAACTCTTTTCTTGTTGTAAGACGATGAAATGTTCCTTCATAAAACGATTGCTGAGCACCCCAAGAATCTGTAGTAGGTTCAATACACTTGTCTATGCTACCATCAAATTCGAATGTTAATATATCTGCGTCTGGAGTTTCTTCAGCAAAAGGCACATAATAATCAATTATAACTCTATAGTTTCCGTTTATTTTTAATCTGTATTCTGTGTAGTATTCGTTATTATATGGAGAAATAGGGCTTCTCTTATTGTCAACAATTTCAAAATGAGTATAAACACAGTTATTTTCTTTCAAAGCATGACAATGCTCAACTCTTTTTACGGTGTTAATCCAACCATCACGAGAACTAAAATTATTCTGCAAAGAAACAACTTCTTTTCCGACAAAAGCTAAATAGCCATGTTCGGTATTTTTTTCCTTATAGAATAATTCTTTTCGATAAGAAGACTTTAATTCCGAGTCATAATTGCCTTCATTAGAAACAAAATCTCCTAATTCAACATAGAAATAAGATTTCCCCTGATTATTTAAGTAATTTTTCAATATGCCAAATCTAAGCGGAATATACTTATTTTTATTAGGTTCGATATCGTTTCTGTCGATAAAGGATATAACAACCTTTTCGCCCTTCATATTTTCATAAGGCGATTTTTTAACATATTTATGAGGTTTCGATTCATATTGGTACAAATTAATTGTACCACTTGGAAGATGAAGTGTATTTAAAACATTTTTTACATACTCGGGTCTTGCAGCGGAATTAAATAAATATATCATTTTCAGCCTCCTGAAAGTAGAAAGGTTTTTTTCAACATCATATCTTTGAGATATAGATGGTGATTTATTATGTTATATTATATCATTTTTATAAATATTGTCAAGGGCTTGGGATAAATAATAGAAAAATGGGATAAACGATGAAAAACGGCGAGTTCTATCGATGTATCAATATTGGTTTTGCAACTAATAACATTAATAATGTCCGATACATTAACAAGATGAAGATACATTTAAGGTCACGGATATTTCAATCCCACCTTTAATACTGACAGCTATTGTATCGTCTTTATTAACCTTTATTGTATCAACCAATCTCCTGATTGTTATATCATCATATTTATCAAAAGTCTTCTGGTTTTCTTCCAACCACTGCATTGCTCTCTGTATATCGCCGTCATATTGTGCATTGTCTTGTATTCTTTGTTGTGCTTGCTTCAATTGTTGTCTGAGAACCGATATTTCCGAATAAAGACGAGCGATCTCAACATCATATTTTTCTGTATTAGCGCCGGATTTCAAACTTAGTTTTATCATATCGCTGATCGTAGTCTGTTTCTGATTAATACTTGTTTCAAGAGAAAAAGCGTCAAATGTACTATCCAAGCCGGAGATAGCGTATGAGAGGTTTGCTTTTATCAAAGAATAGACCTGTTTGTTTTCGTCTATCCCTTTTTGCAACGCGCGGCAAATAGCATCGTGCAGTTTTGTTTCTTCGATACCTTTAGATTCTTTACAGTATTTCTTACCGTGTTCAATACGGCTGAGACAGCGCCAATATACCTTTTTATCATAACCGGATTTGGTCCATACCGTTCTTTTGTACGGACTCCCGCAGCAACTGCATACAAGTATATCGGAAAGCGCATATTTCCCGCTGTATTTGCCTAATCCCGTACTTGTCCGATCAGACGTTTTTCTTATTGACGAGCGTCTTGCAATTTCCGTTTGAACACGCATAAATGTATCTCGGTCTATGATAGCCGGGTGATTGTTGCTTATCAGGTATTTGTCCTTTTGACCATGGTTTATAACAACGTGTTTGCTGATCGGATCTGTTCTGAATGTTTTTTGATATATGACGTCGCCTGCATATTTCTCATTTCTAAGCATGTTTTTGATAGCATCCGTACTCCATTCACTTTTTCCGTAAAATGTCTTTATAGCATTGCATTCAAGAAAGGCTTTGATCTGTAATACGCTGGCGCCGTCAAGATAAAGATTGAAGATTTTTCTGACGATCTCAGCCTCTTCAGGTACAATATACGGTTCCTTCGTTATTTCGTCCCGTCTGTAACCAAGCAGGTTGAACCGGCAGGCGTATGTACCGTTCTGCATACGTTTATGTATCCCCCATTTTACGTTTCCGCTTATATTCTCGCTTTCGCTTTGAGCGATAACGCTATAAATACCGATATACGTTTCGCTTTCCTCTGTCAGCGAGTTTATATTCTGTTCCTCAAAAAAGATACCGATACCCATAGCTTTCAATTTGCGTATATAGCTCAGACTGTCAACGACATTTCGGGCAAAACGCGATACTGATTTTGTAAGGATCAGGTCTATTTTGCCTTTTTCACAGTCCTTTATCATACGTAAAAAGTCGTCACGCTTGCGGGCAAGCGTACCGGTTATACCTTCATCAGCATATATATCGACAAAACGCCATTTCGGATTGCTTACAATCTTTTCTCTGTAATATTGCATCTGTGCGTTATAGCTGTTAAGCTGGTCCTCATCGTCTGTGCTGACACGGCAGTAAGCGGCGACCTTCAAAAGCCTGTTCGGATTGCTTTTCTCGGCTAACACAGGATTAGCCGATATTTTTGTTATTACTTTAGGTGATGCTGTTTCCATCTGTTGTTTCTCCATATTCATTAATAGTTCTGCCGTTTATGAATCTTACGGAAATGCGTCCGGCAATATCAACAGTAATCGTTTCTACGATTCTTTCTATGAGAGCAAAGTTTGGTGCTTCAGTTTTTTTAACCGACCGTATATACTCGATAAGTTTGTCTGTAATCGCTTTTGTATAATCGATCTTGCAGCATTCATACCGCTTTGAAGCGGTATTGAATATCGCTTCTTTTATCGGCAAAAACTTAGGGCTTTTTTGTTCTGTCAATCTGTCTATCTCCCGATCCTGCCTTATCAGTTCCAATGACGGTTCATACGGATCGTTGACACATTCATTATAGCGAAGAGCATCCGGATCGTCTATAACGGCGTTGATCAGGTTCGTCAGTTTTTCGAAAAGCGTCTTATCATCAAGGAATAAAGTCAGTTTACAATAGTTAGGACATTCCCATCTCTCCCGATTCCCGGAATAGTTCTTACGCCGCGTGAAATGGTGACCGCATTCGGAACAAAACATCTTTCGTTTGAGCAATGCTATTTCATATGTATCTGTTTCTCTTTTTCCGCCTTTGTCCGTTTTTATAGAGTTAGCCTTATCATAATCCGCACGCGATATGATTGACGGATATTCAAGATCCCCCGCATAATGCTCGTTTTCTATGATACGGCAAACAGCGTTTTTAGTCCAGCTATATTTATCTTCATAATAAATCACGTGATTTTCCGACAAAGTGTCTGCAATTTCTTTCATAGTTCTGCCTGATATGTATTCCCGAAAGATATTTCTGACAACTTCTGATTCTTCGGGGATCGTATAATAGGAAAGATGATTCTTTCTGTATCCGTATAATACCGTCCTCAGTCCCATATGATATTCTCCTTTAATCTTAATCCACATACTAATTCGAATGTCAGAAAACTTTTTGAGCTGACATATACCTTAGACACAAGGGATTTGAAAATATCCTGATCGAACCAGAGTATTGCGTCCGGCATATCGTCAAGCTGTTCTATAATCTCGCGCAGTTGTTCGATACACGCTTCGTCCTCATCCTCATGAAGCAGTTTTTGGCGTCGTATTCGAAGTTCATTTATACGTTTTGTTACTGTGCCGGTCTGCTCTCTGAAGGTAATCTCATCTACGATACCTTGCTTAAAAAAGCGTATGTACATACTGTTTTCATCGGATAATGACGCGATCTCCTGATCTATTACACCGATGTTCTCACAACCCGCAGCAATTCGTTTTTTCAAAGCGGTCATTTGTGTCAAGGCTTTTTTAAGTATTATTTCTTCATTTTGCTTCAGCCGGTTATACATAGAGACAAACGTTTTCTCAATTTCAGTTTCGGTTACGGGCGTTGTATTGCAGGTAATACCGCCAAGTCCGCTTTTTGAGCATACCCACCGCACTCCTGCTTTAGATTTTCTTGCTTTATATGAACATCCGCAATCACCGCAGTATAACATTTGGTTGTATAAACGTTCCGTCGGCACCGATCTTGTTGTCATCTTCTCGGCAGTTTTTGCAAAAATAGACTGTACTTTTTGATAGATATCCTTATCGATTATCGCTTTCTGTGTATCTTCAACGTAGAACTTATCGACCTCGCCTTTATTGATTTTTCTTTTAAAAGGCAATACTGGCGGAGTATACGATTTTTGCCAAAGGCTGTCGCCTATATACTTTTCATTCTTTAAAATATACTCAACACGGCTCCTTCCCCAGGGAGCATATTTGCTTTCGGTTTTATTCAGCTCCTCGATAAGCTTATACACTCCCGATCCGGAAAGGTACATATCATATATTCTGCGTACGATCTCTGCT
>Ga0247611_10011690_pt1 | contig 10085 bp, 14 predicted proteins | sample 177DNAGHGhighgp2_FD_192422 | JGI IMG/M metagenome (GOLD analysis project Ga0247611, IMG submission 192422) | Sheep rumen microbial communities from Palmerston North, Manawatu-Wanganui, New Zealand - 1770 DNA GHGhigh gp2 | ecosystem: Host-associated > Mammals > Digestive system > Stomach > Rumen... | reverse complement strand
AAAATGTTTAGGAAATTTGACTCCTGTGGATAATGAAAAAATACATCAACGCAATTGGGTATATGATGAAAACGGAGTAGTTTGTACCACAACAGCAACGATGTATAAAGACCCACCCAGAGTATTACAGAGGAACGAAAATGAATAATGTGATGCAAGTAGGCAGTATAGCCAACCAAATAACATCTACCAGAGAAAATCCACAAAGATATAGAGTATATCATCCAATAGGAATTGCTCCTACGCTCAATACGGCGCAAGGTGGTGGATTATCTCCTTATGTATTAGAGGTTATAGAAGATGATCAAGATTGTAGACGAGAAAATTAAAATTAGGCAAGCGACCTCTCTTGGATATATTGAGTGTATTAAGGGAGGTTGTGCCGACCTAAGTTATCCTAAATCAAAATTAAGAAGAGGAAGGTGTCAGGGTGATCCTCCTGGAACCATTTCTCCAACAATAACAACAACTGGAGGTTTATACGTTTTGGAAGAATCAAATAAAAATAAAATTAAAATAAGAAAAATAACTCCTAAAGAAGCAATGGTTTTAATGGGGTTAACACCCAATGATTATCAGAAATGTAAAGATATTGGCATAAGCGATTCACAGTTATACAAGATTGCAGGCAACGGATTAGTTTGTCAATCTGTTACTTATATTATGGAACATCTCTATAAAGCATTAAAGGATGATACTTATGAAACAACAGATGAAAAAATGCAGAAACTCGGATATGGAGTGTAATGAGATTATTATTATTGGCAATTATACACCTAGTAATTATGATGCATCTCGTGTTGTAAATATAAAAGGTGTAGCCCCTTGTGTTAAAGAAAATCACGGTACTGTAACGGCAATATTGGTATATGAAAATGAATGAAAATATTAAATTTGGTTATATAGAAAATGGCACGGGAATGCATCAAAGTAATACTGTATGGTCAACGAATGGTGTATGTCCTGTATTAACAACATTACAAGGCGGAACTCAACAAGTTAAAGTATTAGTAGTGGAAGATGATAATAAAAATGAAACTAATAAAATAGTTAAACTTGGTAATTGTAGTAATGGACGTAACGAAGGTGGAATGGTTTATTCTCCTATAGGTTTAATCAATACAATTACCGCGGGAACGCATGGGTACGGTATGGGATATTACGTAATAAATGAAGATGAATAAACTAGTAAAGATATGTATCCCACAAACTGTTAAGAAGAGGAAATATGACGTAGATATATCCGCTCTTCAAACAGTGTTGCGAGATCATAAGAAAAAACAGAAATTAACAAATAAAAATATAGCTGAGATTTTAGATAAACCAATCACTTTAGTAGAGCATTGGTTTAGAACTGATAATTGTTTTGCAATTCCTGATGAAGATATTTGGTATGAATTAAAAGATTTATTGCAAATATCTACGGATGAGTTTGACAAGAGTATTACAATTTTTGAATATCAAGATGGTGTATTTGAATCCGCAGAGCGATGTTATTTTGCTTTTGGTGTTGCACCAACTATAACATCAGCTAATTCTGATAACAAGATAATAGTAATGGAGAATGAGAATGAGTAATTATGTAGTATATCATTTACATAGTGATATGAGTAATGGGGTTACTAATATAGATTCAGTAACAAAATATAATGAGTATATAGATTATGCAGCATCATTAGACATGAAAGCTATAGCATTTAGTGAACACGGAAGCGTGTTTGCCTGGTTAAAGAAAAAAGAAGCTATTGAAAAAGCTGGTATGAAATATATTCATGCCGAAGAATTTTATATAACCGAAACTCTTGATGAAAAGATTCGTGATAATTATCACTGTGTATTAATTGCACGTAATTATGACGGAGTACTTGAACTTAACAAACTTTCAAGTAAATCTTTTAATCGAGAAGACGGTCATTTTTATTATGCTCCGAGAATAACATTTGAAGAGCTTATCAATACTTCAGATAATATAATAATATGCACTGCTTGTCTTGCATCAATATTGGCATCAGATAACGCTCCTCTTAAGGAACGTTTTATTTCGTTTTTAGCAAACAATAAACATAGATGTTTCCTTGAGATTCAACATCATAATGTTAAATCTCAAAAGGATTATAATTTAACGTTATTGAAACTATCTAAAGAAATGAATATACCGTTAATCACTGGAACAGATACTCACGCACTTAACGAAGAGCATCTGCGTGGCAGAAGTATACTTCAGAAAGCTAAGAATATTCATTTTGATAATGAAGATGGATGGGATTTGTCCTTTAAAACTTATGATGAACTCGTAGCAGCTTACGAAAAACAAGGAGTATTACCTATAGATGTGATTAAAGAGGCTATTGATAATACCAACAAAATGGCTGATATGATTGAGGAGTTTGAAATAAACAGAGATTATAAGTATCCTCACTTATGGGATAATCCAGAGCAATTATTAAGAGATAAAATAAAACAAGGCATCATAGATAAAGGAGTGGACAAATATCCTAATTATCAAGAATATCTTGATAGGGTTGAATATGAGATGGAGGCTTATAAGCACAATGAAGCCATAGATTTTATGCTCCTTATGGAAGATGTTATATCCTGGTGTAAATCTCAAGGTATCCAAACAGGGTACGGTAGAGGCTCAGTAAATGGCAGTGTCATTGCTTGGCTTATAGGCATTACCGAAATGGACAGTATTAAATTTAATCTTAACTTTGAGCGTTTTATGAATGTTGAGCGTGTCAGCCTTTCCGATATAGATACAGACTTTCCGCCATCAAGAATAGATGAGGTTAAACAATATGTATTTAACCACCATGGATTATACTGTAGTGATATTATTACATTTAATACTATAGCAGATAAAGGTGCTATTCGAGATGTTGGAAGAGCGTTAAGTATAGACCTAGATACTGTTGGAGAAATATGTGATTCGGTAGATAATGAGAGTAAGTATGAGGAATCACGCAAGAAATATAAAGAATTATTTGAATACGTTGATATTGTTAAGGGTGTTATAGTTAGTATAGGTTCACATCCTTGCGGAATGATAGTTGCTCCGTTTGCTATTGATGATACAATTGGCTTATGTACTACCGCCACTGATCAATTTCCTATTAGTCAGCTTTATATGAAAGAAGTTGATAGTCTTAATTATGTTAAGCTTGACCTTCTTAAACTTGATACTATTGAATTAATCAGTGAAACTTGTAAATTAGCCAACATTCCTATGGTATTACCTGATACTATGGATATTGCCGATGATAAAGTATGGGATTCTATGAGGGATGACACCACATCTTGTTTCCAATGGGAATCAAATACTGGGCAAGACTATATTAAAAAGTTATTATCAGATTCAACAATAAATAAATATAAAAAAGCTGGTCTAAACATAGATAAGATGACGTTGTTATCTATTGGCAATTCGGCTATTCGACCAGCGGGTGCATCCTATAGGGATGATCTAGCCAATGGTGTAGTACGAAAGACGGGTTCAGCACCAATAGACGAGTTCTTGTCAAATACATTTGGTTATCTTGTATTCCAATGTCAAATAATAGATTTCCTACATCAGTATTGTGGTTTTACAATGGGTGAAGCCGACATTGTACGAAGAGGATTCGCCAAAAAAACAGGAACGGATCAATTTATCCCTGTAATTAAGAATGGCGGATATTTAAATGATAATAAAAATCATTATATAGATGGTTATATTAAAACCATGAAAGATAAATATAATATATCAGAGGAAAAATCTGAAGAAGATATTATAGCATTTATTCAAGTAATAGAAGATGCTAGTTCATATCTTTTCTCATTAAACCATTCGCAACCATATTCGTTTATGGGATATGCTTGTGCATACCTCAGGTATTATTATCCTACTGAATTTATTACGTGCTGCTTAAATATCAATAAAGATAATAGCGACAAAACTACTGCCGTTACAGAATATGCTAAGAAGATTGGTATTCAGATTGTGCCAATTAAATTCGGACATTCTCGTGCGGATTATTCGTGTGATGCCGTTAATAAAAAGATTTATAAAGGTGTGGCATCTATTAAGAACCTCAACAATACAGTAGCAGAGGAATTGTACACACTATCACAATCTCGTGTGTATGATAACTTTATTGATCTTCTAGAAGATATCACTGAAAAAACCTCTTGTAATTCTCGCCAACTTGATATTCTCATCAAACTTGATTTCTTTTCTGAGTTTGGTGAAATGGGAGAGTTACTGTATAAGACATTGATGTTTAGTATCTTATATGAAAAGGGTAAAGGTTATAAGAAGAACATTAAACAATCTAAGTTAATGTTGGATTATGACTTTGTGATGCAGTATTGTGAAGAATATAAACCATCAAAGGTTAAGGAAGTAAATATAGATAGTATCGCTATGGCGATACAAGAACCAACAAGACAACAGAAATTCCGAGAGATAGTAGAGCAGTGTAAGAAACATAAAAAGGACGGAACATTCAATGGTTACAACTACGAAAAGTTGTTTAAATTAGCCGAGATGCCAGAGGATATTCAACGGAAGTATGCGACCAAAACAACCGAGGCAGAATATAAACAAATAGGGGCTAAAACCCTATTGCAAAATCTCCAGTATTGTGGTAAAATAATAAGTATACAGGAGAAAATTAAATACCAACAAGAATATCTATCCTACATTGATTACATTGATCCTGATATGGATGTTCGCTACATAGTGGTAACTAATCTTAATACCAACTATTCTCCGAAGTTTACGGCATATTGTCTTAAGAACGGTAAGACTTGCCAGATTAAAGTTCGCAAGAATAAAAAGGGTAAGAATCCTGGTGTTGTTAATTCGTTTAGCGACACACCATTCCAAGAAGGAGATATTCTCTATATGATCAAGTGCAAACAAGAGCCTAAATCTAAGATGGTTGATGGCAATTGGACTAGAGATTATCAAGACCTAGAATGGTGGTTGTATGAATATTCTGTTAAACGAGAAAATTAAATGTTGCAATCTTGTTACAAATGTGTTACAATTATATTATGCGATGAACTAAAAGGATATTTTAGCAACTCGTAAACATATTTAATAAGGAGAAAACATTTATGAACAACAACATAAAAACATTAGGATTAGGATTAGTAGGACTCATGCTAATGCTCGGAATATCATTCCATATGATGCAAGCTGAGTACGAAGAAACACTAGGTCGAGTCGCTGCCTTAGAGCAGCAGAACAATGAATTACAGGATGAATTAAGTTCCACAACAGATGCGCTTACCTCTACAACAGATGCTCTAACAGAGTACCGTACAGAGAATGCAAGCCTTACAGATGCCTATGAAAATCTCAAGATTGATGTAACACTTCTTCAAGAAACAACTGTTGAAGAAGATACTACTGAAGAGGTAAATGATGAAATTAAATCATTGACTAAATCAGTAAATAATGATACGATAGTAGAAGCTACCGCAGAGGTTGAGGGCAAAGAAAAAGTAGAAGTAATACCTTTTGAGTCTGATGAAGTTGAATCATATGAGCCTGATAACTTAGGACGTACTTATCTCGGCACATATCAATTAACTGCATACGAATGGACTGGAAGTCCTTGTGCTAATGGTAACTATCCAACTACTAACTATACAGTAGCTTGTAATAGTCTGCCACTAGGAACAAAGATATATATAGAAGGTTATGGCGATTATGTCGTTGAAGATCGAGGTGGTATGGGAAATAACGTTATAGATGTCTATATGGGTGACTATAGCGCTTGCATACAGTTCGGTAGACGTAGCGCAAATGTTTACATCTACGAATAAAGGAGAAAATTAAAGTGAAGATAATCACTATTTCGGCAAAAGCAGGGGGCGGTAAGGATACTACCGCCCTTCAAATTAAAATTCAATTAGAAGACATGGGATACTCCGTATTGGTGTGTCACTATGCAGACCTATTAAAGTATATCTGCCAAAGGTTCTTTGACTGGAATGGATACAAGGACGAAGAGGGCAGAACTCTTTTACAACGAGTTGGTACGGATACGGTGCGTAAACAAAACCCAGACTATTGGGTAGATTTTCTTAAAGGTATTTTTAAAATGTTTCCTGATGAATGGGATTACGTACTGATACCAGACGCTCGCTTTCCTAACGAGATAGAATCAATGAAGAAAGACTTTGATTGTATCTCACTACACGTCATAAGACCAGGATATGAGAATTATCTAACAGAAGAACAGCGCAATCATTCCTCAGAAACGGCGCTAGATAATTACAAATTTGATTATGAGATTATAAATCCTGGTACTATCAACGGTCTCCAAGTAGAGACACAAGACTTTGTCAATTTAATGTTCCAAAACAATATCAAGAAAGATTTGATTGGTAGAATCAAAGAAAGGTTATAAGAATAAAAGGTGAATGAACAAATGGATAAAATAAAAAATGATTTATTGTCCTTGTGGATGAGGTGTGATTTCACGGATCAATGGGGAGACATGGATGACCCTAACATGTATAACGAATCACTAGATAAGATTGATGAGATTCTTAATATTATTGAATCAACTAATGTCAAGGACATACAAGGTTGCAGAATAGCAATTGAAAGAATGAAAAATATTATTGATGATGGTGAGGTAATTGTTTATGAAAATAGTGTTCAGGAGAATTGAACAGATAGAGGCGTTCAGTAAAATTGCCGAGAAATATGGCAATGTTATGGTTAAGAATGGTTCGATAGTGATAGATGGCGAATCTATTGTTGGTCTTACTACGCTTGGCTTAAACAAGGTGCTGGACGTTAATTATAATGATAAAGATACTATAGTACAGTTTGAATCTGAGGTGGCTGCACTTGGTATTGTAAGAGATAGGTAGGTGATTATTATTTATACATATCAGATGATCGGTTTAGCCGATGAAAATGGAAGAACATACAAAAGTGATTATGGAACATACAACAAAGATGATGGATTTGTTTTTTTACCTCAGTTTAGTAGGAATTGTTCAATACCTATAAGCTTGGTAAATAAACTTTTTCACGAAGATTTGTGGAAACTCAAGGAAGACCCTGTAAAAGAAATGTCTCTCGCAGATATTGAAAAGGAATTAGGTTATAGGGTAAGAATAGTTGACCCAGAACCTAATAAAAAGAAAGTTTCTGAAGAGAGAAAGAAAGAAGTCGATGATACTATTGACGTATTTAAAAGATTATTTGGAATAGATTTAGACCCAGAAGAATACTATTAAGAAAGAAGGACTAGAATATGATAACTTTATATACAACACATTGCCCTAAATGTCGAACAATTGAGAAAAAACTCGCTGAGAAAAATATTGAATATACAGAAGTTTCAGATAAGGAGGAAATGCTTAGGCTCGGTTTCCAATCTGCGCCAATACTTAAAGTTGACGATAAGACTTTAAATTTTGGAGATGCTTATAGATGGATTATGAATTATGTAAAGGAGTAAAACATGAATATTAATATTCGACTTAATAAAAATTTTACTACTCAATACAATAAACTCCAAGAAGAGTTCGGTACTGAGCTGGCAAATATAAATGGTTTTGATGATGATCAGTTATCATACACTGATTTTATAGATAATTTTATAGATGAAGATACGGTGGCGGATGCAAGTATAGACGGCAATAGTAATGTGTCTCATAAAGATATGGTGACACTTCTTTCCGAAATGCCAAAGCCACATAGAAAGCTATTAGCTTTTAATAAAATATATTATGAATATCAAAAAGAGTTCGGATTTCAAGCCGCTAATGAATGGTTAGAAATGGAATGGACAGGCAAACTTTATATGCATGATGGAGATACTTCCACATTTAAGCATTATTGTTTTGCTTACGATTTAAAAGATTTAGCAGAAAAAGGTTTGTATTTTATAGGTAATGGTTTTAATGCTTTACCACCAAAACATTTAATCACATTTGTTGATTTTGTAAAAGAATTTATAGGCTTTGCTTCTAATAGAAGTTCAGGAGCAGTAGGTCTTCCTAATCTTATTCCTTATATGTTTTATTTTTGGAAGAAAGATTGTGACAGTAATTATATGGGAATAACAACAGATGAGCAGAAGAAGAAATATGCTACATCAAACTTTCAGAGATTTCTGTATTCTGTAAATCAGCCATATGTCAGAGATGGGCAACAGAGTGCTTTTACGAATACATCAGTATTTGATAGACCATATTTTGAAGCTTTATTTGGCGGTTCAGAGTTTCCAGATGGTAGTTTTATGATGGACTATGAAGAAGAAATAATAGAATTTCAAAAATGGTATATGGAAACAATGTCAGAAGTAAGGTCTGAGAATATGTTTACATTCCCAGTAAGCACTATATCTCTTCTTAGAAAAGAGGGCGAATATGATTTAAACTCTTTAGATGCCTTTGAGGATAAAGAGTTTGCTGAATGGGCAATTAAACATAATATGAAATGGTCTGATAGTAATATATTCCAAGATACTTCAGTTAATAGTTTAAGTAATTGTTGTAGATTAAAATCAGATATTCGTGAGATGGGATATTTTAATTCAGTTGGTGGAACTGCTCTTAAAGTTGGTTCTGTAAAGGTATCAACAATTAATCTCGCAAGAATAGCACTTGATACTAAAACTGAGGAACAATATCTTGAAGAACTTGAACGTAGAACTTTAGTGGATGTTAGAGCATTACACGTTATAAGAAAGATTATTAAAAGAAATGTGGAGAAAGGGTTATTACCTAATTTCTCATATGGCTTAGTAGATTTTAAACATTTATATAATACTATCGGATTCATTGGTATCTATGAATCAATGAAAAAATTTGGATACACAACTACCGATGAATTTGGAAACGTATTTTATACAGATAAGGCGGCAGAGTTTGGTAAAAAAATATTTGATACTATGAGAAAAGTAGCCGATGAATTTATCCAAGAAGTCGGAGCAGACTATATGATCAATACCGAACAGATTCCAGGCGAATCAGCTGCGGCAAAACTTATGAAGAAAGATAAATTTTTCTATCCAAGAGGTAGAATTTATGACCTTCCTCTTTACGGTAATCAGTTTATACCATTAGGTATTCAGACTACATTACAAGAAAGAGTAAGAATACAAGCGATGTTTGATGGATTCTGTAATGGCGGTTCAATTCTTCACGCCAACATAGATGCTCCATTTGATACTTATGAAAAAGCATTGCGAATGACAAATTATATAGCACAACAAGGTGTGACTTATTTCGCATTTAACACAAAAATTCAAGTATGCGAAGATAACCACGCTTTCTATGGAACAACTTGCCCTGTTTGTGGTAAGCCAGTAGATGGAGAATTTAGCCGCATAGTTGGCTTTTACACCAAAATAAAGACATGGAGTGACCCTAGAAAGAAAGAATTTAAGCTTAGACGTTGGGAAGGTATTAATAAAACAGCGGAGGATGTTTAATGATATTAAAAGGAATTATAGATATCGATACAATTAATTATAAAAAAATATCTATGATTTTAGAGTTTCCAAAATGTGACTTTAAATGTGACAAGGAATGTGGTCGGCAAGTGTGTCAGAATAGCGCACTTGCGACTGCACCCGACATAGAAGTGAGTGCAGATACTGTAATTCAAGGATATTTAGATGATCCAGTTACTGAAGCTATAATCTGCCAAGGACTTGAGCCGCTTGATAGTTGGCTAGACTTATATTCTTTTATTCTTATGTTTAGGTCGGTATCAGATGATGATATAGTAATCTATACGGGATATACGAAATGCGAGATTGTCGATAAAATAGAACAACTTAAACAATTCCCTAACATCATCATTAAGTATGGTCGGTATGTTCCTAATCAAGAACCACATTGTGATGATGTATTAAGTGTATATCTCGCATCAGATAACCAATACGCCGAGAGGATAAGTTAATATGATAGATTTAATTAATAGATACCCTAAGGATATTAAAGACCATTGTTTCAGGGTAGCTTCAATAGTTAGTAAATCTCCGAATATCAATGATTCAATTATACAGATATCATTATTACACGATATTCTAGAAGATACCGACACAACTTCATCAGAATTACCT
>Ga0247611_10011689_pt1 | contig 10085 bp, 6 predicted proteins | sample 177DNAGHGhighgp2_FD_192422 | JGI IMG/M metagenome (GOLD analysis project Ga0247611, IMG submission 192422) | Sheep rumen microbial communities from Palmerston North, Manawatu-Wanganui, New Zealand - 1770 DNA GHGhigh gp2 | ecosystem: Host-associated > Mammals > Digestive system > Stomach > Rumen ... | reverse complement strand
TGCCGGCAACGGTCCGCTGTATGTGGTCGACGGTATCCCCATCATGAGCGGCGACGACTCACAGATGACCAATACCAGTAACCCGATTGCCTCCATCAACCCCGACGACATCGACAACATCACCGTGCTGAAGGATGCTGCTGCAGCTTCAGTCTATGGTAGCCGTGCCGCCAACGGTGTGATTCTGATCACCACCAAGAGCGGTAAGGAAGGCAAGAGCAAGTTCACCGTACGTGCCAAGTATGGTGCTTCCATCCTGTCAAACGATAACGACTTCGGTGTTATGAACGGCCAGCAGCTGCTGGAATACCAGCGCGACGCTGTCAGAAACGCCGGTAAGAATCCCGACGATCCCACTGCCGGTGCCAACTACTACCGTCCCTACGAGCTGCTCACGCGCCCGCAGACCAACTGGATGGACCACATGACCCGCACCGGTCACCTGCAGGATTATGAAATCACCATGAGCGGTGGTTCTTCACGCACGAAATACTACAACTCTCTGTCATACCACGACAACGAGGGTGTGTTCTACGGAGTTGACTTCAAGCGTATCCAGGCCCGTATCAACGCCGACCACCAGATCAACAAGTATCTGAACACTGGCGTACGTATGAACGTGGGCTACCTCTATGGTGAGGACGTGCCCATGCAGAGCCTCTACTATTCTAACCCCGCCTTCGCCGGCATGACCATCCTGCCTTGGTCGCCCGCCTACAACGAAGACGGAACCCACTTCGTAAGGATTTCCGAAAACTCCAACACCAACCCGCGTGCTACAGCCCAGTACGACGACCAGTGGTCGAAGAAGTACAAGTTCAACGGCAGCATTTACTTGGAGTGGAAACCCATCAAGCAGCTGACGCTGAAGACCAACAACGCTGCTGAAATGAGCTTCAACGAGGACCGCCGCTACTGGTCGCTCGAAGCGCACAACTACGAGTCGGGCTACCCCGTGCTGCAGACCGAGGAGTATCAGTACCGCGTGCTGACCACCTCGAACACGGCAACCTTCCAGGACCAGTATGGTGAGCACAGCCTCCGCGTGCTGGCCGGTCAGGAAGCCTACCACAAGTACTACTGGCTGCAGTATCAGAGTGCTGAAGCCCTGAATCCTGATATCCCCTACGTCAACTCAGGTAGCCCCGACAGCTTCCAGATTTAGTACGACACCTATACCGACACCATGATGTCGTGGTTCGGCATTCTCGACTACAACTATGCTTCACGCTACTTCCTGCAGGCCAGTATCCGTGCAGACGGCAGCTCACTCTTCGGTAAGAACAACCAGTGGGGTACCTTCTGGTCGGTGGGTGGTTCTTGGAACGTCCACAACGAGGCCTTCATGCAGAACCTCACCTGGCTGAACACCTTGAAGCTGCGCGCCAGCTACGGTGTGAACGGTAATAACAACATCGGCCACTACCTGCAGTTCGGTACGTACACCTCTTCAGCCTACAACGGCGTGACTGGTCTGCGTCCCTCTACTCCTGCCAACGACGACCTGTCGTGGGAGCGCAACTACACTTGGAACGTAGGTCTCGACTTCCGTTTCCTGAAGCGTTTCTCGGGTAGCATCGATGTTTACAGCCGTAAGACCACCGACATGCTGCTCAGCAAGTCGCAGTCGTCAACCACCGGTTTCAACTCGGCCATGACCAACATCGGTTCGATGCGCAACAACGGTATCGAGTTCCAGTTCGACGCCGACATCATCGACCAGGGCGACTGGCACTGGAATGCAGGATTCAACATCTCTCACAACAAGTCGGAGATTCTGGAACTGGCTGGCGACGAGATGATGAACTACTCTGAGGACAGCCGTCTGAAGCACATCGTGGGTGAGAGAATGTTCACCTTCTGGCTGAAAGACTATGTTGGCGTGAACCCCGTGAACGGTGAGGCCGTATGGCGCACCGCCGACGGCGAACTGACCAACGACTACAATGCAGCCGCCGAAGTGAAGAGCGGCAGCCCCGAACCCACCTACACCGGTGGTGTACACACCACTCTGACATGGAAAGACCTCTCGCTGAGCGTTGTCGGCGAATTCAAGGGCGGCAACAAGGTGCTTATCATCGAGAACCGCTACCTGACCAGCGACGGTGCACAGATGTCGATGAACCAGCAGAAAGGTATGCTGAACTACTGGAAGAAACCGGGCGACACGGGCGTTCATCCGAAACCCATCGCCGGTAATGCTACCAACTCTAACAGCTTCTCGTCGAACCGTTTCCTCGAGAAGGGCGACTACTTCCGTATCAAGGACGTTACACTGTCTTACAACGTGCCTTCAAGCCTGCTCAAGAAGGTTGGCTTCAGCGCTGCACGCGTATATGCCAGCGGACTCAACGTCTTCACCTTCCACGACGTTAACTTCTGGGATCCCGAACGTGGCGTCGACGGTATGGGCTACGGTATCTACCCTGTAACCAAGAGCTTCGTACTCGGTCTGGATTTGTCTTTCTAAATCAGAAACATCAAAAACAAGGATAAGATTATGAAAAAGATATTATTGGGAATAACGCTTCTGGCAGCCATGGGTGTCTTCAGCTCTTGCAAAGACTACCTGAACGAAGAGCCCGAACTGAAACAGAGCAACGAACTGACATTCTCGAAATTCGAAAGCCTTAACAATGCCGGCGCTGCACTATACGGTATGTTCCAGAGCGACGCCTGGTACGACGGCGAATTCATCCTGGAATGCGAAATGCGCAGCGGCAACGCCAAGAACCCGCTTTCAATACCCGGTTCCGGACGCTATCGCCAGGATGCAGCATGGAACTACACCGCAAGTGTAACCTCTCCGCTTTGGTCGTATGCCTACTATACCATCGCACGCGCCTGCAACGTGATCAACAACCTGGAAGGCAAGGCCACTGGCGACGTGAGCCAGAAGGACGTGGACAACCTGAAGGCCGAGGCACTCTTCATCCGCGCACTCTGCCACTTCGACCTTGTCATCACCTACGCTCAGCCATACACCTCACAGCCTAACAGCCTGGGTGTTCCCGTGGTGCTCGTTACCGAAAACGGCAGCCCCGCCCGCAACACTGTGGCCGAGGTTTACGACCAGGTGGTGGCCGACCTCACCGAGGCTGAAGGCCTGATGAGCGAAGATTTCAGCCGCAGCGATGCTACCGACCAGAAGGCCGTTGTCAGCAAGGCAGCCATTCAGGCTCTGCTCTCACGCGTATATCTCTATATGGGACAGTGGCAGAAAGCAGCCGACTATGCTACCAAGGTGATTAACAACAAGAAATACTCACTGGCCAAAGGCGACGACTATGCTGCTATGTACAAGGCAGCCGTGGGCAACAGCTTCGGCGAAATCATCCTGGAAGTATACGGTTCTAAGAAGAACGAATACTGGGACAACAGCGGATGGCAGCATCTGCCCTACATCACCTCTGCCGAAGGTTCTGGCGACGTTTGCGCCACATCCGACCTGGTTGACCTCTACGAAGATGGAGACATCCGTGCCGGCCTCTTCTACAAGAACGAGAACGATAACTTCACTTCGAAGTATTCAGGCAAGGCCGGTGCCGTTCCCTACGAGACCAACGTGCCCATCATCCGTCTCTCCGAGATGTACCTGAATCGCGCTGAAGCTATCATCAACGGTGCCACCATCAGTGGTGTTACTGCTGAAAGCGACCTGAAGGCTATCGCCGAGGCACGTGGTGCAACGGCTCCCTCACCCTCTAAGGTGACCATCCTTCAGGAGCGCCGCAAGGAGCTTGCCTTCGAAGGCCACTACATCTACGACCTCGCTCGTACCGGTACAGCAGTTACCCGTTCCGACTACGATGCCACCGAGGCTAACCGCAACATTCCGTTCCCCGACAAGCGCTGGGCTATGCCTATCCCGAAACGCGAGATGGATGCTAACCCGAACATGGTTCAGAACGAAGGTTTTTAATTAAAACGAGATTACGATTATGAAAATATTCAAATTAGCATTAGGCATGGCAGCCGGACTGTTGCTGGCTTCCTGCAATATCAACGAATTGCCTGAGTACGACGACTCCAATGCTTTCGTTGCCTTCACCAGCTCTTCCGTGAACGTAGGCGAGGAAGAAGGCAGCAAACAAGTGGAAGTGCTGCTGACCTCTATCGGTGGAATCGAGACCACAGTCAACTTTGAGGTGACTCCCGCCGAAACGGCCGGTGCCGTAGAAGGAAAGCACTACACCATTGAAGGCGGCAAGAGTCTGACCTTCACGAAAGATGCACCCACACAGAAAATCACGTTGAACATTATCGACAACGACACCTTCGACGGCGACGTTAAGTTCACCATCAAGCTGCTTGATCCAGAAGGCGTGCAGCTGGGTGCCAGCAAGACTTGCTCTGTTACAATTGAAGACGATGAGCACCCGCTGCTCTTCATCCTCGGCACACTTAGCGCCAAGGGCGTATCTGACTTTAACGGCGACACCGAGTGGGAAGTTCGCATTGCCAAGGACGACAGCGACCTCTCTAAGGTTTGGATCTACAACCTCGTTCCTGGCGGTTCAAGCTCAAGTTCACCTGTCTATGGTATCGTGAACGACGAGAAGACCGAAATCCGTATTCCTGTAGGACAGGAGGTTGCAGTAAGCAGCTCTTATCCTCACATCCTGCTCAACGGCTTCTATGGAGATACTGAAGAAAAGATTCCTACCGGTGGCTACATTACTGGTGAAATCGCGGAAGATGGTACAATCTCTATCAAAGACTATTTCGGTTCACAAGTATTCTCTGATGATGCTGCCTCTAATTCATTAGGATGGTACAACTTGATGGATCCAATTATCACTTTGAAAAAACAATAATCAACGATTAATCAATTAGAGACATGAAGAAGATATTATATTGCTTAATGATGTCGGTTATCGCGCTGACCAGTTGTACAACCTGGGACGACCCCGTAACCGAGAACTATGGCGATGGACCTTCCATCTCGATCGATCTTCAAGCAGTAGCCCCCACGGACTCAGCGTTCACCATAACGCTGACTCCGGCTGCGGGAGCAACCTACTACGCCTATATTATTGACGCTAACGACGAGGCTGAAACACTCGACGCTTCGACACTGATAAAGGGCGGATATGGAAACAAAGTAATAAATGTTTCGGAGACACAGACACTCACCCTTCCTATCACCACAGCTTCTCCTAATACCACTTATCAGGTATATGCAGTAGCCTGCAACGATAAGGGTATTGTGGGTCCCGTGGCCAACAAGAGTATCAAGACTTCTGATGCCGGCGCACCTTATCCGGTAGATGCTGATGCTGATCCCGATGCAAAGACATTCTACGTGCAATTCAGCGAGGACATTGCTCAGGGTGATGGTAAAATCATCGTTACCTGCTATAAGGAATGGGACATCACCAACCCTGTAGAACTTACCGATGAGGAAGTAGAAATCTCCGTCGATGGTGACGTGGTGACCGTTGTAGCTCCCAATACTCCCGCTGGTGCATTCCTTACCCTGTCGTGGGAAGAAGGAGCATTTGTTGACGGATTCGGCAATAAGTGCGCTGCATTTAAGAGCTACCTGAACCTGAACACAGGTAAGTGGATTGGCCTCTTTGTGCGCAACACGCTGGCTCCATTCGAAATCAACGACACTAACATCGTCAGCCCTGAAAACGAATCACTAGTCACCGACTATAAGGAGTTCGAGGGTAAGATTGAGATGCCGTTCGAAATCTTCCGCAACGATGACGATGTAGAAGACGGAGCTGTGAAGGTAATCTACGTCAACGAAAAGAAGACCACCATCCACAACCTTACACCTGAGCAGTGGAGCGTAAGCGGCAAAACGCTGACCTTCAGCCTTCCCGTTAAGCCCGATGCAGGCGACATCATCAAGGTTGGACTGGCAGAAGAAGCTATCTTCGATGTATGCGGTAATCCTAATAAAGAGTTTATTGCCGACGAAGTGAACTGGCTGTTCTTTGCTCCTACACTCGACATGATTCTTGGTAAATTCGATGTGAACTATTACTCAGCCTACGACGAGGAGCCAAAACTCTACAATGGAGGAACTGTAACCATCGAGGAAGATCCCGAAGTGGAGAACGGACTTATCTTCTCCAACCTCCTCGACAATGGTAATAAGTTCAAGGCTACTTATGATTTGGGAGCTGGCAAGATTTATCTCGAGCCGTACGACCTTGTTGGATTTGACACATACAATGGGGCAAAAATAGGCTTAATGCTCTACTGCCTGGATTATGCAGACTTTTTGGAATTCACCATCAATGCCGACGGTACGATTACAACTTCCAACATGGGTTTGGTGGCCTACGACGAAACATTAGAGAACCCGCTTGGCTGGTGGGAGAAGATGTCGCTTACCACTCTGACACCTGCTAAAGCCAGTGCAAAGAAAGCTTTGAAAGCTAAGAAAACAAAAGTAACAAAGAACACTAAAGTGAAGAAAGTGCGTGTAACTAAGAGAATACGTCACTAATTTTCATTAAAAGAATCATCCCCTTTTTGCCCCACTGTGTCCTCAGTGAGGCGGAAAGGGGATTTTCATTCTAAACGAAACGATATGAAAAAGAAAATCATGGCATTAAGCCTCTGTTTCCTTTCTATGTCATACGCTCAAGCTGCTGAAGTAACTCCCGCAAAGGCAGCAGCGGTGGCCAAACAGATCATGGCAGAGAAAGTGGAAGGCTTTGCCGATGAGGTGAAAGAAGTGAAAGCCGTGGGCTACGAAGGCCAGAAATCCTACTACGTGGTGCAGTTCGCCAAGGGAGGCTGGGCACTGATTTCGGCCGACGACATGTCGTCGCCACTCTTAGGCTACAGCGGCGAGGGAACCTTCGTGACCGACGGACAGCCTGAGAACATGAAGTACATGCTCGACATCTACAGCCGCCAGATACGCGACAATCGCCGCCTGAACGGCAGCCGCCACGCCGGATGGACAGCAGCATCACGCCCCACGGGCAACGCTGCCCGCAAGGCTCCGCGGCGCGCCGCCACCAAGGTGGAACCGCTCATCAAGGTGAACTGGAACCAAAGCGGAACCTATGCCACTTACGTAACACAAGCTACTGAAGCTGGAGTACCTGTGGGCTGCGTGGCCGTGGGCATGGCCCAAGCCATGAGCGTTCACCAATACCCCGACCGTCCGCAAGGCTATCATGCCTACGTCTCTGCAAACTACGGCACACTCTATGTTGACTACGACAAAGAAAACGCATACAACTGGAATGGAATAATAGCTGGCTCCGAAAGCAGAAAACATGTTGCCAATCTGCTCTGGCATTGCGGTGTGTCGGTGGACATGAACTACGCTCCTGGCGGCTCTGGAGCCAGCGAAGGCGCTATCCCCAATGCGCTGAAAAGCTATTTCAAATATCCTGATGTAGTGAAAGTACATTATCGCGATTCATATCAGGGCAACTGGAAACAGCTCATCATTGACGAAATCACGAGCGGACGCGCCGTCATCTACTGCGGTGCCGACCCCGTGAAGAGCTATGGTCACTGTTTCAACCTGGACGGCTACGACGGCGAGTTCTTCAACGTGAACTGGGGATGGGGTGGAGCCAACAATGGCTACTTCTCGCTCGACGCGCTGCGCGACGCCACGATGGACATGAACTACACCAGCGGACAGAGCGCCGTGGTGGATGTGCGCCCGCCATCGGAGAAGCCCAGCAACCTCTTCCTGTCGAACAAAAGCGTGGAATACAACCAGCCCGCAGGAACCGTGGTGGGCGACGTGACGGTGGAGAGCGAAGCCACCAATCCCACCTACACCTATAAGGTGATGGGCGAATACAACGTGGTGTTCCACCGCACGATGCCCGCTCCCTTCGAGGTGGTCGACGGTCAGTTGGTAACTACCGAAGTGCTCAGTGAAGAGGACTACGGCAGTGAAATCAACATCACCATCACCGTGACCAACACGCAGAACAAGGCCACCCTGACGCGCAACTTCACCATCAAGCTGGGCGATGCTTCAGGCATTACCGACGTGAAGGAAGCCAACATGACCACCGGCAAGAGCTACTACACGGCTGCCGGCGCACAGCTGAACGGCCCGCAGCCGGGCATCAACATCGTGCGCAGGCGCATGGCCGACGGAAGCGTGAGCACCGTGAAGATTATCAAATAACAGCATCTGAATATGAAGAAGTTATTATCTTTTATCATCATGGCCCTGTTCACGCTGTCGGCTTCTGCCCAGTATGAACCCAACACCAAGTGGCCCTACGTCTATGAGAATTTCACCGACGGAACCATCTATTTCGACGGTAACAAGAAGTCGGCTGCCAAACTGAACATCCATTTACTGGGCAACGTGCTCCACTACATCTCGCCCGACGGCAAGATTTTCCAGAGCACCGACAACGGAGTGGTGCGCGTGGAAATCGGAAGCGACGTATATCTCTTCTGCGGCAAGCGGATGATGAAGCTCTGCGCCTCGAAAGGCGACGATGCACTGCTGTTGCTGGAAAAAGGCGACTTCGACTCGCTGGTGGAAGGAACGGGTGCCTACGGTTCGAGCCTGAATTCATCGGCTGCCCGCGACCTTTCGTCGCTCGACCTCGGCGGACTTGATAAGCCCGAGCTGGGCCGCATGCTACAAGAGAAAAACGACGGCAGCATCATTTCCATCAGGCCTGAATATTATTTCGTCATCAACGGTGAGCAAGTGGAAGCCACCAAGAAAGGACTCGACAAGTATTTCAAGGACAGCAAGGCCGACGAATGGAAAGCATTCCAGAAGGCCAACAAGATTAAGTGGAAGGATGCCGAAAGTCTGGCTAAGATTCTCGACTTCATCCAGTAAATCGTATCAGAAAAGACCCACCCCCAACCCCTCCCTATATGGAGGGGAGTAGATAGCAAAAAAACGCCAACGTACTCCCCGCCCCTCAAGGGGAGGGGTTAGGGGTGGGGTCTGTAACGTTAGTTATCAGCCAATATTAAGAATGAAAAGAATCCTAACCATACTGTCCCTGATAGTAGTAACCGTCGCGGTAATGGCTATGCCTGCAAAGCGCGGCATCAAGAGAACCATAACGCTGCCCAACGGTACGGAGAAAACCGTCACGCTGGTGGGCGACGAGCATCTGCACTATTTCGTGGATGCCGACGGCAATGCGTATACCAACACAGGCGGCCGCTACGTGAAAGCTGACATCAACCAACTGAAGAAACGCGGATTGGAGAGGCGCAAAGCTGCACAAAGACATCGTATAGCCAGAATGTCCCGGCTGCAAAAGAATGCCTCTGCGCGGAGATTGGCGAGAAAGGCGTCCAACTTTACCGGAAAGAAAAAAGGCCTGATCATTCTCGTGGAATTCAGCGACAAGTCGTTTATGGAAACTAACAACAAAGCCCTATACAATCGTATTGCCAACGAGAAGAACTTCAAACACGGCGATTTCATCGGTTCTGTGTCCGACTATTTCTATGCACAGAGCTATGGTACCTTTGAACTCTCGTTCGATATTGCCGGTCCCGTAAAGCTGTCAAAAAAGCAATCCTACTATGGTCAGAACGACTCCGACGGCAACGACATGCATCCCGGAGAAATGGTCATCGAGGCGCTGAATGCCATCAAGGACACCACCGACTTTGCCCAATACGACTGGGACGGCGACAAAGAGGTGGACCAGGTGTATATCATTTACGCCGGAAGGGGCGAGGCCGATGGAGGCGCTGACTATGTAATTTGGCCACACGAGTACACACTCACAGAAGAAGGAATGTCAGAGAAAGGCATCAAACCGCAAACCTTCAACGGTATCACCATTGATACTTACGCATGTAGTAACGAGATAGACGAAAACAGCCAGACGGCCGGCATCGGCAACATCTGCCACGAGTTCTCACACTGCCTGGGTTATCCCGACATGTACGACACCGAATATCAGAATTCGGGCATGGGATACTGGGACCTGATGGATGCAGGAGCCTACAATGGCAACGGCTTTTGCCCGCCGGAATATACCAGCTACGAACGCTGGGTGGCAGGATGGAAAGAGCCGATAGAATTGAAGAATGACACCGTCATTACGAATATGAAGGCCATCAGCGAGAACGGCGACTGCTTTATCATGCGC
>Ga0247611_10011688_pt1 | contig 10085 bp, 5 predicted proteins | sample 177DNAGHGhighgp2_FD_192422 | JGI IMG/M metagenome (GOLD analysis project Ga0247611, IMG submission 192422) | Sheep rumen microbial communities from Palmerston North, Manawatu-Wanganui, New Zealand - 1770 DNA GHGhigh gp2 | ecosystem: Host-associated > Mammals > Digestive system > Stomach > Rumen ... | reverse complement strand
AGAAAGAAGAAAGCAAGGGCATCAAGCTTCCTGCATGGATTAATCAATTGAAAATCAGCGGTTATGGCATGTTGCAGTATCAAGCCAGCACACAGGAAGGTGCAAAGTCCAACTCATTCAATCTTCGTTTGGCTCGTATCTCCCTCGATGGACGCGTGTTCAACGATTGGTATTGGAAAGTACAATTACAGGTAAACGGCAACACTGCAACGTTGGGTTCATCCCCAAGAATTGTCGATTTATTTGTAGAATGGCAAAAATTCCCGTTTTTAAAAGTAAAGGTGGGTCAGTTCAAACGTCCATTTACCTTTGAGAATCCGATGCATCCTATAGACCAAGGCTTTTTGGGCTACGGACAGGTAGTCAACGCATTAGCAGGTTTTTCTGATCGTGCAGGCGCTCAGCCATCTAATGGTAGAGACATCGGTTTGCAATTACAAGGTGATTTCCTGAAAAACAGCGAGGGGAGAAACCTGTTGCACTATCAGATAGGTGTCTTCAACGGACAAGGTATTAATACGGGTGATGTTGACCAGCAGAAAGACATCATCGGTGGTCTTTGGGTAGAGCCTATCAAGGGTCTGCGTATTGGTGCTTTCGGCTTTACGGGTTCCTATGCCCGCAAAGGTAACTGGACTGACCTGGATGCCAACGGCAACGAGGTCATCCACCAAAACGAGGTGCGTTCCCTACAACAGCGCCGTTATGCTTTTTCTGCAGAATACAAAGCCAACGACTGGACCGTTCGTTCAGAATATATCCACTCGACAGGACAAGCATTTAAAGTTCGCAACCAGAAATCAGGAGACACCAACGACTGTACCATCAACGAGGCCATCGGTGACAAGGCAGACGGTGTATATGCATTAGCCATTGCTCCGGTCATCAAAAAGAAATTGTACGCTAAGGCACGTTATGACATGTATCGTTCTGATGGGGACTGGGACAAGGCAAAGACTATGTACGAAATTGGTGCCAACTATGTATTCTGCAAGAATTTGCAGATCAATGCCGAATATGCATTCGTCAACGATCGTTCATTGGCTAAACACAACTACAACATTTTCTGTGTTGATCTTGATTTCAGATTCTAATTATTAACTTCTCATAAACTTATAAACTAAAAAAATCATGACAAACATTCCAAGTGTTTTTTGGCTGATTCCCATTGCTTCTATCATCGCCTTGGGAATGGCTTGGTACTTTTTCCGTAGCATGATAGCAGCAGATGAAGGTACCCCTCGTATGAAAGAGATTGCCAAATATGTACGCGATGGCGCAATGGCATATCTTAAACAGCAGTACAAAGTTGTATTCTATGTATTCATTGCATTAGCCATTTTGTTTGCGATTATGGCTTATGTACTTCATGTACAAAACGAATGGGTACCATTCGCCTTCCTCACTGGTGGTTTTTTCAGCGGTCTGGCAGGTTTCTTCGGCATGAAGACTGCTACTTATGCCAGCGGTCGTACAGCAAATGCTGCCCGCAAGAGCCTCGATGCTGGTCTGAAGATTGCGTTCCGTTCAGGAGCGGTAATGGGTCTGACCGTTGTTGGTCTCGGCTTGCTTGACATCGCTATCTGGTTCCTAATCTTGAACTTTGCAGGTGTTGACAGTCTGATTTCCATCACCACAACGATGCTGACCTTCGGAATGGGTGCTTCCACACAGGCTCTGTTTGCCCGTGTGGGTGGTGGTATCTACACCAAAGCAGCCGACGTGGGAGCTGACATTGTTGGAAAGGTAGAAGCCGACATTCCTGAGGACGATCCACGCAACCCTGCCACAATTGCCGATAACGTTGGTGACAATGTTGGTGACGTAGCAGGTATGGGTGCAGACCTCTATGAAAGCTATTGCGGATCAATCCTTTCAACAGCTGCCTTGGGTGCGGCTGCCTATTCGGTTATTGGCGGTGAAACTCAGCTCAAAGCTGTTATTGCTCCGATGCTGATTGCTGCTGTAGGCGTATTCCTCTCACTCTTCGGTATCTTCCTTGTTCGTACGAAAGAAGGAGCTACCATGCGCGACCTGCTGAAGTCACTCGCACTCGGTACAAATGTCAGCGCTGTACTCATTGCTGGAGCAACCTTCGCCATCCTTTATCTCTTAGGTATTGAAAACTGGGTAGGTCTCTCCTTCTCTGTGATCAGCGGTTTGGCAGCCGGTGTGATTATCGGTCAGGCTACAGAGTATTACACCTCACACAGCTACAAACCAACTCAGAAGATTTCCGAGGCAGGTCTTACCGGTTCTGCTACCGTTATTATAAAAGGTATCGGTACGGGTATGATTTCTACCTGTATCCCCGTCATCACCATTGGTGTAGCCATCATGTTGAGCTACCTTTGTGCTAACGGATTCAAATTGGAAATGTCTGCTGACGCACTGGCACACGGTCTTTATGGTGTAGGTATCGCTGCTGTGGGTATGCTCTCCACACTGGGTATCACATTGGCAACCGATGCTTACGGACCTATCGCCGACAATGCAGGTGGTAACGCTGAGATGAGCGAATTGGGCGAAGAGGTACGTCATCGTACGGATGCCCTTGATGCGCTGGGCAACACCACAGCTGCAACAGGTAAGGGCTTCGCAATCGGTTCTGCTGCTCTTACAGCTCTGGCACTGCTCGCCTCTTATATCGAGGAAATCAAGATTGCGATGGAGCGTTCTGGTGACACACTCAAGAACCTTGCCGGCGAAACCATCAATGCTGCTGAGGCAACGATTCCTGACTTCATGAACTTCTTCCAGGTGAACCTGATGAACCCACGTGTACTTGTTGGTGCCTTCATCGGTGCAATGGCAGCGTTCCTGTTCTGCGGTCTGACAATGGAGGCTGTAGGTCGTGCTGCACAGAAGATGGTTGTTGAGGTTCGTCGTCAGTTCAAAGAGATTGCCGGCATCCTCGAAGGAACAGGTACTCCTGACTATGGCCGTTGCGTAGAAATTTCCACCCGTGCTGCACAGCACGAGATGATTTTCCCATCAATTCTTGCGATTATCATCCCGATTATTGTAGGTTGTGTACTGGGTGTAGCCGGTGTTCTCGGTTTGCTCGTAGGCGGATTGGCTGGCGGTTTCACCCTTGCCGTATTCATGGCGAATGCCGGTGGTGCTTGGGACAACGCTAAGAAGAATGTGGAAGAAGGCAACTTCGGTGGTAAGGGTTCGTTTGCTCACAAGGCAACCATCGTTGGTGATACCGTTGGTGACCCATTCAAAGACACTTCCGGTCCTTCATTGAACATCCTTATCAAACTGATGTCTATGGTCAGCATCGTAATGGCTGGTCTGACGGTTGCATGCAGCCTGTAAAAACGGAATAAATCCTAAGCCGAAGGTCTGAGATTCATCAGGCAGAAGGTCAAAAAAGTAAGAAAAATCGACATAACGTTTTGCTATGTCGATTTTTCTTTTTACCTTTGCACGCTGAAAATAAAGATTGAAATGAGCACAGAACAAATAACTAACACCCAGTCAGAACATCATACGCATCACCACCACAGTGGTGAGAGCATGCATAGCAGCGGGCATCATCATCGCAGCCACAGCAGCAAGAGAAAGCACAGACAAGACTCTGTAGAGCGTGAGAAAAACAAGAGACTATCTGCTGCCAGACGCCGCAAGATATTTGCTCGTATCCTATTCATACTTCTGAGTATAGCAGCTGTAATCATTGCATTAGCTGTTATCATTCTTTATGCTATTCCAGATCCGGAAGTCAAAAATTCAATACCTACACCATAACAATAAAGGCGAGAAAAATTCTCGCCTTTATTGTTTCTATTTTGTAATCCGGAACCAGTCTGCGTCAACCCATCCACGATTTTCATTACCTGCCGGTTGAACAGCAACGAGTCCTACTTTCGCACCTATCCATTTTCCTTGGCGCATAGTGAAAGGTTCGCCAGCCGATTGAAACTTCTTTCCGTCGCGCGAATAAGCAAACTGTACTATAGCCTCATGTTTATTGGTGCCGTCAGCATTTGTGCCACCAAGATAACTGACCGAAAGGCGCAGGTAAATGTCACAATGGATGGCTGGTTGATAGTCAACCTTATCTTCAGCAGTAGGCTTCAATGTTGCAAGCGTCTCTATCGTTTCCGGTTTTCCCTTGTCTGCCTTCTTGCAGGTAATACGCTGCAACAGGAACTCCTTCCCCACTCTCTTAACGACGAGAGCCGAATAGTCAAGTCCCATCATAATAAGACCACCGTACTGGTTATCCTCCTTTGCCGTCATGCGAATCTTCGTCGTTGCTGTGAAATTATCGGCTGGAGTTTTCTGCAACAACAGGTTCGGAACATTCCAGATGCGTTCACTGACCGCTTTGATAGAATCTTTCTTACTTTTTGAAACGATAATACACCCGCTCTGTTCGTTATTCTTCTGGGCCCAAAGTGGAACACTCAAGTTATCGTGTGAGCCTGCTTTGTAGCAATAGACACGGAAGACACCCCAGGGAGTGGGCATACCGAACTTTTGGTCATAGTTGGCGTGCCACTGCCACTGTAGTCCCATACGCGGTTCATTGAACTCGTCACTCTCTACAGGATTCTCGTTGGCAACCTTACCAGCCGTCTTCGGTTTCTGATAAGTAAGCACAGGTTCACCACAGTAACCTTTCGATGGCATCTTTCCCATCACAGGCCAGTTGTCTTTCCATGTTACAGGTTGCAAGTGGACAACACGTCCGTAAGCTTCTTTGTCCTGGAAATGCAGGAACCAGTCTTCACCATATTTCGTATGTACCCATGCACCTTGATGAGGGCCGTTGATATTTGTCTTGCCCTGTGCAAGTACCACCTTCGATTCATAAGGACCATAAGGAGATTTCGAACGCATGGCCAGTTGGAAGCCAGTAGGAACGCCGCCAGCTGGGCACATGATCCAGTACCATCCGTCGCGTTTGTAGAATTTCGGACCTTCACACGTACGGTTCTCTGTGCCGTTACCATCGAAGACTATAACAGGTTCAGAAATGGCTTTCGTTCCGTCCGCATTCATCTCGCGCACCGTCAGCACACTGGCAAAACGACAGCGGGAGTTTGCCCATCCGTTCACCAAGTAACAACGACCATCGTCGTCCCAAAGCGGTGTGGTGTCAATCATTCCCTTACCTTCAATAACACATACAGGATCGCTCCATTCGCCGGCAGGATCTTTCGTTTTCACCATGTAAACACCATAATCGGGATCACCCCAATAAATGTAGTATTCACCGTTATGGTAGCGGATGCTCGGAGCCCAAACGCCGTCACCATGACGTACGCTCGCAAAGTGGCGTTGCATCTTCTTGTCACCGGCATAGAGTGATTTCAGTGCATAGCCTACAATTTTCCAATTTACCAAATCCTTGGAATGCAGAATGGGGAGCCCAGGGGTACATTGGAACGAACTTGCCGTGAGGTAATAATCTTCACCCGATGCACCGACGCAGACATCAGGGTCGCTATAGTCTGCATTGATAACCGGATTGGTGTAAGTCCCATCGCCGTTATCAGGATTCCACACTGCTGATTTGTAACTGGATTGTGCATAGGCGGAAATTGTTCCGCACATCATGCAAAGAGAAAAAAGTAGCTGTTTCATATTATATCGTTGTTTATATCACTTTTAAATGGTCTGATTCTCAGATGATAGCGCGTGTGCTCGTAGTCTATGCGCATCAGTTCCTTCAGGCCAACGAGACTGGGCGTCATTGCGATGGCCACATGTCCCATTGTACGGCGCAAATTGATTTCCACACAGGGATGCAGGCGATAAGGCTTAGCGCATACCATCATATCGATGCCAAACGGACCCATATACTGTCCCTTGAACAACGGCGACAGGACATCGATGATTCGCTGCCGCACTGCATCTAACAGCTCTAACGGCAGATAGCGTGCCAACAGTTCGCGCTTGACATGCTCTTGGGTAAGGATGCTACCTGCATAAGCACCATTGATTGTTTGGAACAGAGATAATCCCACATAGCGTACACCATCAGCAAGCGACTCAAACTCCATTCCGAAATCTATCACCTTATTATAATAAGGCTCTATCATAATTCCTCCCTGACGTTCCAGAATGTGCTCTGCCCAACGAATAAGTGGTTCGTCCATCGCATCCTGTACATAGCGGACACCTCGTCCGCTACTGCTCCAAGGGGCTTTCAGCACACAATGCCGCCACTCTTTTACTCGTCGGTGCAATGTTTCAATATCCTCTATATATTCACTCTTGCCCACCAGCCTCTCATCATGGGCAACAAACTGGGGCAAAACGACAGCAGCAAATTTCCTACTGCTGAGTGTCCGAATATTGTTCAACTGTTGATGATTGAGTAAACATGCCGCTGATACGCCATTTCTTGCAAGCTGTGCGCAGAGAGCAGCATCCCATCCCCAAGGCTCGATATCTGTTAGGGGTAATGCCTTTAAGTCATCCTTGGTGACAAACGCCACCTCTTTGGTGTATGATTCCAGATGCCGCACACGTTCCAAAGCTACTTCCACATCCTCAACCAGCACAAAATCACCATCTGCTGCCCATACCGCAGGCAGGTAACCAAGATCGGCTCGCAACTGTCGACCTGCATGCGGAGCAGTGAAATTGTCACCACCGAATGCCAATGCAAGGTCATGTTCTGGATTAAAGATATGCAGTTTCATGCCTGCGAAGATACGACATTTTTCCGAAAAGCATGATATTTGCGTTATTTTATTTTTCCAAAAAATAAAGATTACACCTATTTTCAATATATTTTCTACCAAAAACTGAAAAGAAAAGCACCGTGAAATACAAAAAAAGTGAAAATAACAAGTTTTTGCAAAGTAGAGTTGGCGATTTCAGAAAAAAAAACTATCTTTGCAGGACAAATTCGGATATTAATCGTTAACGAAAAAACAAATCATTACATGGATGCTTTCTTCCGTACGCACAGCTATTTAGTGGAACATACGAACGCTCCAGTGCATCGCAGTTTGATGGACGAGATCAACTGGAACGACCGCATGGTGGGCATTAAGGGCACACGAGGTGTAGGAAAAAGCACGTTTCTCCTGCAATATGCCAAAGAAAAGTTTGGTCCGCACGACCACCAATGCTTGTACATCAACATGAACAATTTCTATTTTCAGGGGATGGGCATTGCCGACTTTGCAGGAGATTTCTACCGCAAGGGCGGACGCGTATTGCTGATCGACCAGGTTTTCAAACACCCCGAATGGAGTTCTGAGCTGCGTAAATGCTATGACCAATACCCCAACCTGAAGATTGTATTCACTGGTTCGAGCGTGATGCGCCTGAAAGACGAAAATCCAGAACTCAATGGTATCGTCAAGAGCTACAACCTCAGAGGTTTCTCTTTCCGCGAGTTCCTGAACTTACAGACTGGCAACAATTTTCGGGCATATTCGCTCGATGAAATTCTCAACGATCATGAACGCATCATCAAACAGATACTGCCGAAAGCCAGTCCTGCCAAATACTTTATGAGCTATATTCACCATGGATTCTATCCGTTCTTCCTGGAGCAGCGAAACTTTTCCGAGAACCTGCTGAAGACGATGAATATGACAACCGAAGTGGATATCCTGCTCATCAAGCAGATTGAGCTGAAATACCTCACCAAGATCAAGAAATTGTTCTACATGCTGGCTGTAGCAGGCCCCAAAGCTCCCAACATCAGTAAGCTGGCACATGAGATACAAACCAGTCGCGCCACAGTGATGAACTACATCAAATATCTGGCTGATGCACGACTCATCAACCTCATATACCCCGTCGGACAGCAATTCCCCAAGAAGCCCTCGAAGGTAATGCTCCACAATTCCAACCTGATATACGCCATCTATAACATCAATGCCAACAAACAGGATGCGATGGAAACATTTTTCGTCAACTCCCTATGGAAAGACCATAAGGTCAATCAAGGTACGAAAGACGGCTTCTATATCATTGACGGAAAAAAGAAATTCCGGATATGCGATGCGGAAAACACCAAAATCCGCTTCAGTCCTGACACCATCTATGCCCGTTACAATACGGAGATCGGCAAGGACAACCGCATTCCGCTATGGCTTTTCGGCTTCCTATATTAGGAAAAACTAGAATCTCCTAGAACCTCCTAGAAAAAAGATTTATCGAGAACAACAAACATTATACATTAACATTAACTAATTAGTAAAACAAAATGGCTAAAGAAAAAAAGTTTATCACTTGTGATGGTAATGAAGCTGCTGCTCACGTGAGCTATATGTTCTCAGAAGTAGCTGCCATCTACCCTATCACCCCGTCATCACCAATGGCGGAACATGTTGACGAGTGGGCTGCCCGTGGTCGTAAGAACCTTTGGGGACAAACTGTCAGCGTACAGGAAATGCAGTCAGAAGGTGGCGCTGCCGGTGCTCTTCACGGATCACTCCAGGCTGGTGCTCTGACCACAACCTTTACCGCTTCTCAGGGTTTGTTGCTCATGATTCCTAACATGTATAAGATTGCAGGTGAGATGCTGCCTTGCGTATTCGACGTTTCTGCCCGTACGCTCGCTTCACACTCTCTTTGTATCTTTGGTGACCATCAGGACGTGATGGCTTGTCGTCAGACAGGTTTCGCAATGTTCTGCTCTGGTTCTGTACAGGAAGTTATGGACTTGACCGCTGTTCCTCACTTGGCTACCCTGAAGACCGAGATTCCATTCGTAAACTTCTTCGATGGTTTCCGTACTTCTCATGAGTATCACAAGATTGAGGTGATGGATCAGGAAGACATCGCTAAGCTCGTTGATCCAGCTGACGTAGAGCGTTTCCGCAACCGTGCACTCTCTCCTGAGCGTCCGATGACTCGCGGTACCGCTGAGAACCCTGAGACATTCTTCACACACCGTGAGGCTTGCAACGCTGCATACGACAAGGTACCTGAAGTAGTAGAGTTCTACCTGCAGAAGATTTCTGAAATCACTGGTCGTGAATATCACCTCTTTGATTATTATGGAGCAAAGGATGCCGACCGCGTTATCATCCTGATGGGTTCTGCTACAGAAGCAGCTCGCGAGGCTATCGACCACCTGACCGCTCAGGGCGAAAAGGTAGGTATGGTGGCTGTTCACCTCTATCGTCCATTCTCTGTAAAGCACTTGCTCGCAGCTGTTCCAAAGACAGCAAAGCGCATTGCCGTACTCGATCGTACAAAGGAGCCAGGCGCAGAGGGCGAACCATTGTATCTCGATGTTAAGAGTGCATTCTACGATGTAGAAGACAAGCCACTGATTGTTGGCGGTCGCTATGGTCTCGGTTCTTCCGACACCACACCTGCTAAGATTATCGCTGTCTTCAAGAACCTTGCTTTGAACGAGCCGAAGAACCACTTCACCGTTGGTATCGTTGACGATGTTACCTTCACCTCTCTCCCAGAGGAAGAGGAAATCGCAATGGGTGGCGCAGGCATGTTCCAGGCTAAGTTCTATGGTCTGGGTGCTGACGGTACTGTAGGTGCTAACAAGAACTCCGTGAAGATTATCGGTGACTCTACCGACAAATACTGCCAGGCATACTTCTCTTACGACTCTAAGAAGTCTGGTGGTTTCACCTGTTCTCACCTCCGTTTCGGTGATACACCAATCCGTTCTACCTATTTGGTAACCACACCTAACTTCGTGGCTTGCCACGTTCAGGCTTACCTCCACATGTACGATGTTACACGTGGTCTGCAGAAGAACGGTACGTTCCTGCTGAACACCATTTTCGAGGGTGAGGAACTCGCTAACTTCATGCCTAATAAGGTAAAGCGTTACTTCGCTCAGAACAATATCACCGTTTACACCATCAACGCTACGAAGATTGCTCAGGAGATTGGTCTCGGCAACCGTACCAACACCATCCTCCAGTCTGCATTCTTCCGCATCACAGGCGTCATTCCTGTTGAGCTGGCTGTTGAGCAGATGAAGAAGTTCATCGTGAAGTCTTACGGCAAGAAGGGTGAGGACGTTGTCAACATGAACTACGCAGCTGTTGACCGCGGTGATGAATACAAGAAGTTCGATGTTGACCCAGCATGGGCTAACCTCGCTGACGACGCTGAGAAGGCTGATG
>Ga0247611_10011687_pt1 | contig 10085 bp, 24 predicted proteins | sample 177DNAGHGhighgp2_FD_192422 | JGI IMG/M metagenome (GOLD analysis project Ga0247611, IMG submission 192422) | Sheep rumen microbial communities from Palmerston North, Manawatu-Wanganui, New Zealand - 1770 DNA GHGhigh gp2 | ecosystem: Host-associated > Mammals > Digestive system > Stomach > Rumen... | reverse complement strand
TTTTTCTTCCTGGGTCATTTTTCATCTCCTTTCAGATGTTTGGAAAAAGATTCGTCGTTAAGCTTGGCGATGAACGCATCGCCGCTACCGTATAGCTCGTCCGCTATGGCTCGGATGTGTTCCTCGTTGAAATAGGGTAAGCCACTCTTGAATATTTGGTCTTTGGTCCAAATTTTGACAAGCGATTTGCCTCCCACGTCGGGGTACAGGTAGATTTTTTTCGGTGGTGTCATTCTACATCCTTTCTTTTAATTTTCTGTTTTCTTTTTCCAATCCGTTTCTTAATTCCCACAGTTTTCGCGATGATATTCCCATGGAGATGAGTACCGCGCACGATGCAAGAATGCCGAGAACGATTAATATGACGAATATCAGCAAAAGCATTTTCATTCCTCGCCTCCTTTCAATTGTTTATCCGCCTTTTTAAAGCGCATGTGTATCCGCATTCCCTTCCTGGTATCGGAGTCAAACGATATACCCCTTTCGCCCGAATCGGCCATCTTGTTGAGATACCAATCGATAAGCGTCAGGATTTCCTCGTCGGTAATCTCTCGTCTGTCCTCAGTCATTAGGTTCTTGTTTCGCTTGTCTATTTTAGCGATATATGCGCTGAAACAAGCAGGGCAGATGTGATAATCATTTGCACTCATTTTTCCTCCTTATTTTATCAATAATATAAAAATATTTATCAATGAAGAACGTCCCAATAGCGTAGATAAATATGAGAAAATATCCGATAAGTATTAATGGCCACATAACTGCAGCCAACCATACAGTCTCATCATCGTTATATCCTGTAAATGCTAGAACTATCACACATAGGACGAGCCCAATCAAATATCCAAGAACCCAAGTCATTTCTTTTCCTCCTTGATGATTATGACTTTCACCTTGTCACCAAAGCAACATTTGCTACCTTTCGGAAGCTGGGCTTTGACACTAAGGCCGCCGTCAAAGAACTTTGTAATTTCACCGTCAAAAGCAGACTTCATCATCTGCTCTTTCTGCCAGTCGGCACCAGCACAAAACATTTCTTCCATTTGCTTTACATTATAAGCGTCCTCACCATCATTGGATATATACCAATTAGGGCTAGGTAACACTTCGTCAAATGCTTCCTCCAATTCCTCGCTCTGCCGCTGCTCTGCTGGGATTTTTCCAATCGGTCCTGCGTACGGCCCGACGGTGTCGGGGTCCACCAAAAAGATGTCCTTGTTAAGCGTGAACAGAATGCCCATTGGGGGCACGTCATTGTTCGTCCTGCCAGCCTCCTTGATAGTGGCGATACAGGATGCGATTCGCCCGTCAACGAGCATTTGCACCAATGAGCCATGCACCCATTGGCCAGTGTCTAGGCGTTTGCCTGTGAATAGAATTTCGTGGTTCATCGTTTATCGTTTTTGAATTTCTTCTATGGTATCCCCGTCGCAATGGACATACTGCGGGCACCACTCAAAGATTTCTCCGTCTTTTGATATTACCCATCTTTTCCATTTTAACACTTCACTTGCTGGCTCGCAACTGCCTGTCCCTGCAATGTCTAACAGACACCACGAAAACCCTCCAGCTGAGCGGTATTTTCGCTGCCTGCATGTCCATTTTGTGTCGAGTGGTATATCATAGCCGCAGGTCTTATTCAGTCGCTTGATGATTTTTTCTCTTAATGTCATAGGTCTGATTCTGTTCGGTTTCCGATTTTTGCATTCTCATTGTGCTTTCCTTCCGATTGTCGGCTTTCTCTGGGTGTTTGGCCTTTAAATACAATCTTAAGCGTGTCTTTCATTTCTTTGGAAATGCCGCTAAAAAATATGCATTTAATCGCGATTACGGTGTTAAGTACTGGGACCAACACTAAAATAGCGTTTGCAAAGGTGAAAGGTATCCCTTTGTTTGCAAAAACTATAGAAGCGGTTACGACGCTAATCACCCAGATACTGACAATAATAACGCCTGTCATAACATTTAACTTTTATTTGGTATTTGACTGCTTCTTGAAGGATTTCACTAAAACGGCGATTAGAAGGGCGATTGACCCTAAAATTGCCATTCCTCCGCAGCATCGGAGCACTATTAAGATATCATTCATGTTTTATCTTTTTTTTTTATGTTCTTCATGAAACTCTATTAAACTGTCGATTAGACGTACACTTGCCCATCCTAAAATGCAAAAGAGAAAGAAAACTAGGATTGTTAGGACTATAAAAATACTTTCCATGGTTTATTTTTATTTAATTCGTTGATGTTGTCACGCCTGGGCCCGTTTTTCTTCCCATTCCTCTGCAAGCCCCTTCCTAATCAGGCCGCGGTAGTCGAAGTGATGGCTGTTCAGCCAGTCAAGGCAATCTTGCATCCACCTAAATGTGATTCCTTTTCCTTCAATTGGGTCTGGTGGAAAAGTTATTCCGATTTTGTCAGACATTACCCGTTCGCACAGATAGTCTGACAGTTCATCCCTCTCTTCCTCCGTCATGCTCGACAGCGGGCGGAGGTACGGCTTGATAAACTCGACAGGGACCCCGTAATCCTCTTGGTATGTGTATCCGCGAAGCATCTGGAATCTTCCGTCGCAAGGATATGCGTACAGAATGCTGGGCTCCGTTGAAATATCCTCTATGGTCTTATTCTCGCGGCCAAGGATGAAGTTCAGGTTCTTTCTGTAAGGGTACTCCAAATCCTCGTCGTCAGGCAGGCATGCAAGGTATGACTGGAAATCTATCGCCACCTTAACCCCGTAAGGCAGCTGCTCCAAGAGAACTTTGGTTAATAAGTTTTTTTCTTCTTGTGTCATTATTCGTCCTTTGCAAATATGGGTTTCACTGTTTAGTGTGCTTTTATTCTTCAATTTCCGCTTCAAAGACAAATGATTCGAACCTAACCCTCGGCGCGGAATCCCTGATATGTTTTTCAACTGATTTGTCCCGCTCATTATTCCTTCTCTCTTCCGATTCGAATATGCGAGTCTCAATATTTGCCGTCACCTCCTCGTCATAATGCTCATCCCACCAAGGCGCACCGTGGCTGGCAGTCTCTTTTTTTAAAATCGTGTAGCCAAATACTTTCATTTTTTCCTTTTTATGGTGTTTTGCTGCTTGGCTCCAATCTGCGTTTCATGAGCACGGTTGTTTTGCCGCCGCTATTGAACGCATTGACAGCTTCCCAGCCTTTCTTTCCGTAGTCGTTGAGTACGCTTGTGTCGGCGTAAAAGCTTACTTGGCAATATTCCCACGATTCCATGCGGCCATCCGCATCACGGTGGTATTGAGACATGGCATGGTCCACTTGTTCTCGTTCCAGCCTTCTCCACAATTCTTCTATAAGCTCTATATCGCTTTTGCTCATTTCCATTGTAGGATGCGTCTAAATTTTCTATTCAGTAGTGCTCGGCGACTCCTGTTCCTTGATGCGTGGATGCAACAGCGTGTCCTTTATCGCGGTGAATATGGCCTTGTCGTATTTGTATCCGCAAACGTACGACAGGAAATCCCTGTCTTCCCTGCCGAAGTATTCGCCGACAATCATAATGGAGTCGTCGCTTTTCCGTTTCATGATACCCTTGGCGGTGAAGTTGTATCCCTTGTTCCAGGTTTCGACTGTCACGTCCTCATTAAACGGCAGCACTTCATCCCCTGGAATATATTTCATGACCTCGGACGCGAAACGGCCCACATCACGGTGGAATTGAGACATGGCACAGTCCACCCGTTCCATCAACTCTTCCAGAAGTTCTATTTGGTTTTTTTCTTTCATATTACCGTATTGTCTGTTTTTTGTCTGCTGCTCATGACGTGCTCGTAGAGGTCCGACATCGCCTTGGCGAACGGCATCGCCCAGCATACCGAGAAGCCTTCCTGGTAGCCGTACTCGCCGTACTTGTCCTCCAGGACGTACCAGATGCCAGAGTCCTCGCCTATGAACTTCAGCTGGTCCCCCGTGCACACTATCGCGCCGTGTTCCCATACGGATACCGCCGTGTCTTCGTCGTACCTGGCGACCGTGCCGCTCTGGATGGGGTTGTCTCTGAGCCATGCGGCGATATCGTCCAGCTTCTCCCTGGCCTTCTGTTCTGGTGTTTTTCGGCGTGGGCCGTCCGCCCTGTCGTCGTGCCGTTTCCACGCCACTGGCTCGCCATGCTTCGTACCCACCGCGCCGTCCCACGCGAAGTCCGCCGTGTCTCTTGGCACCCAGCGTTCTCGGCCTTCGTCCCACGCGACGTTCCTAAAGGTGCCGTCCGTGCCCACGTCCACGAGCTGGACCCAGGTCATGCCCCAGTTGCCGTCCTTATCGTACAAGTCCACCTGGAAATCACACAGTCCAGCTGGCGGGGCCTGCTCCTGCATCGGGGTGTAGCCGTTGAGCACTTCTGCCTTGTTTTTATTGTCTTTCATCACCTGTTTTTATGCTGTGTGTGAAGTCATAACCACTTTGCCGCGTACTTGTTGAAGCGTTCCGCCGCCTCCCTGGGGGTGTCGAACTTCTCCCCGAACATGTTGGGGATGCCGACGCTCGGCTTTCCGACGATAATCTTGCCGCCCCTGCTGCGCCCGAGCGTGAAGTACGTGAGGCCCGCCATTCCGATTCTGTCGGTGGGGATAAAAGCCACCGATTCTTCTCGGTCCCCGCTGCAGCCGACCATGTAGTGGCCTTCCAGGGCGTCCAGGAATTCAAGGATTTCTTCCGTGGTAAATTTTTTGTTCGAAAGTTTCATAACGTGTCTGTGTTATTTTCCCTCATAACGGAGCGGCTTCGGTTTTATTACACTCGGCGGGTTTTTTAGGTTTCGGTGTTATTTGAACCAATGCCCAGAATTGATTTGGCGTATCTGTAATAATCCTCGGCAATGTCTGGCGGTATGTACTTTGCACTATCAGACAGGAACTTGGCTATACTATTGCGAGTTCCAGTTGCCACCCATCTATTTCGTCCTATTCTCTTTCGTTTCATTTGGCACCCAGTGTCTGTTGTTCCTCGCAGAGGCTATTTACAAGATTCACTATCTTTTCATAGCACCTGCCCTTCTGTTCGCTGTCGGCATAGGCTTTCGCAATCAGTTCATCGCCAGTTCCGCGGAAGCAGCCCACCTTCCACTTGCCGTTTGAGCGGGTGTAAGTGAACCACCTGCCACTGGACCAGGTGTTCTGGAAAACCATGTAATCCCCCATCTTCTCCACAACCGCGTCGCCGAAGATATCGGCTTTGCCCTCCACCACGGCTATCCCCCACACCCGAGCGTCGCCGTGCACCCAAGCGTTGCCCTCCACCACGGCTGTCCCACACACCCGAGCGTCGCCGCAGATTACGGCATTGTCATACACCAGAGCGTCGCCGTGCACCCAAGCGTTGCCATACACCTTGGCGTCATCATACACCCGAGCGTGTCCGTGCACCCAAGCGTTGCAAAACACTCGAGCGTCGCCATACACCCAAGCGTCATCATACACCCGAGCGTTATCGCACACCAGAGCGTCATCGGACACCAGGGCATCGCCAGACACCCGAGCGTTATCAAACACCCGAGCGCGTCCCCACACCTTGGCATTGCCGCCTACCCAGCAGTCGCCCTCCTGCGACAGGTTGGATTCTTTCTCAATCCAACCTCCAAAGTCACCCTTCTTTACATCGCCGAAATCCTTCAAGGCCACGATGCGGTGGAGGGTATGGTCTCGATGGGTGGTTGCCTCTTCAGTCAGTCTGTATTTTTGGTAATTCATATATTGTTATTATTTTATTGTTATTATTTATCCTTCAACTAATCTCACGACTTTCTCATACATCTTGCCCTTCTGTTCGCTGTCGGCGTAGGCCTTCGCAATCAGTTCATTGCCAGTTCCGTGGAAGCATCCCACTTTCCACATGCCGTTGGACTTGGTGTACGTGAACCACCTGCCACTGGACCAGGTGTTCTGGAAAACCGTGTAATCCCCCATCTCCCCCACAACCGCGTCGCCGCAGATTACAGCGTTGCCGTACACCTGGGCGTAGCCGTAGATTACAGCGTCGCCGTACACCTTGGCGTAGTTATGCACCTTGGCGTTGCTGTACACACGGGCGTCGCCGTACACGTGGGCGTTGCCGTACACACAGGCATTGTCACATACCAGAGCGCTATCAGACACCCAAGCGTCATCACACACCCGAGCGTCGCCGAACACCCGAGCATGGCCGTACACATGGGCGGTGCCACCCACCTTGGCGTTGCCGTACACACGGGCATCGCCATATACGTGGGCGTAACCGCCCACCTGGGCGTTGTCACATACCAGAGCGTTATCAGACACCCAAGCGTTGCCATACACCTTGGCGTCACCGCCTACCCAGCAGTCGCCGTTCTGTGACAGGTTGAATTCTCTCTCAATCCAGCCTCCAAGGTCACCATTCTTCACGTCTCCAAAATCCATGAGGGCTTTGATTCTGTAAAGAACCCTGCCGTCCTCCAAGGGCTTCGTCTCGTCGGTTAATTCATATTTCTTCTCCATGGTTCATTTGAACATCGATGTGATTGAACTGTACATCCGTCCTATACAGGCCATAGCCTCGTCGGCCTCGGACCTAGCCTTGATTCCGTCCAGATAGGTTTTGAGTGCTTGCTGCCGCTCGTCCTCTGGGAGGTTGCAGAAGTCCTGCATCCTCTCAACCCAGTCCTTGTATTGACTGTTGGTCTGCCTCAGCTCGTTGTTCTCGTCCTCAAGCTGGGAACATGTGTCCGATAGTTCGGCTATGCGATGTCGCGCTTTCATAAGTTGCTCCGTCAGGCTGCCAAGACGTTGCTCATATCCCTTTATCTTCTGGGCATACTGGCGCTGCACTTCGTTGATGGCCTGGGCCTTGATTTGTTTGGATGTGGGTTTTGACATGAGTACTGTGTTTTGATTCACGGATAATAACGGAAACTGTTCAATTTTATTACAAACACCTTTTTTTTTACAGTTAGGCGATATTGGTAAGCGATTGCAACATTCTTTTGTGCGCTTCTGTCTGTGGTGTCCCAGAAAAATTGTAATAATTGAAAAGTATGACAAGCATTTCATCCGTCACCTCGCAGTTCGGGTATGAATAATAGACAGTGGCCGTCATATAATTCGCCCTGTTTTTGAAAAATAAACGGGATTCGCTGTCGAAATCCTTCCAGTACACTTCACGTCCGTTTATGATTATAGGGAACTCGTTGAGGAGGAATTTTTTGATGGTCATAAGCCTCTGTTTCCCGTCAATCACCACGTTAATCTCGTTGCTACGGTCCAGGATGTAGTCCGACATCCTTTTTACTATGACCATGTCGTCCAATGGCTTTTCAAGAAGTATGGACATGATATATTCGCGCTTCTGGAAATCCTCCCATACATAGGGCCGCTGGAGGTTGACCCCGTATGTCGGCATGAATACATCGAAATCGTATACCAAATCTTTCCCAGGCTCTGGATTGGCCAAACTCTGGACAAGTCGGTGGTCAAACAAGACGTGTCTGAGAACGCCAATTTCGCTGGGTATCTTGTGGATATTGGTCGACCGTTGGATTTCTTCGAGTAATGTCATTTCATTCATGTGAAGTAGTTCTGCTTATGGTATATTGTCTATATGTTTTTAGCGCAAACCGATTCGTTCAGTTTCAGTATCACGATGTACCTATATGGTGCGGTAGAACCTGGCAAATACACCATTTCTAATTTATCCAAATCGTAATCCTCAAATACGGGGTCATTGATAATATTATCAATTCCACATCTGACATTACCTAATGTTTCACCGTAGCCGTCAAACACTTTATATTTTTTTCTATCAGACATTTTTCATAGCATATTAGGGAGTTGTGCCGTGTTTTCTACTTCATTCTGCGGGTCCAGGTGATTATACTCAGTACTTACCGTATCACAGTAGGGCCGATTTGTAGTGTCGCATACAGTGTCGGGCTCCATCCGACGGCTGGCCACGCCGTCGTCCACCCTGGGTTTGGCCCCTGGCCCTTTATCGGCAAGTTGCGGTCTGCAGTCAGGCGAAAGGTCCGCCGTTAGGCTGCCGTCGATATCAGGCCCTGGGTCTGTTTCGGCATACGGCTCTACAACCTGTATTACACCCCTATCGTTATACTGTGCAGACCTGAAGAACATGGCAACCATGGCAATGGCAAAGAATGCGACCACCAGCTTGATACCGAAATATTCGGCGTCGCTCATTATTTTCATAGGTTATCCTCCCGTAAATTTTGCTTAAACATACAATCATTAGATTTTTAGAGTCTGGCTACGTGTTTCGACAGCACAGTATCTTAAGTCAGCACAATTGTAACCCATGTCACAGAGTTTCAATATTTTACCTAAACTGTCCATTGGCGGGGTGTTATGTTGTTAGCATTCTCGGTGCTTCTATTTCTGGCCCTTCATCTAATTCAGTATCATTAACCGTTGCATAAAGCCAATCTGCGACGTTCCTTGCAAAATCTGCCGACCGTTCTTTATTGGAGTTGGGTCTGGCTTCCTGGTAGGCTTTGTCCGCACATATCCTAAGGTTGTACAATATCTTTAATATATCCTTTTTAGTCATACAACGTTGCATTAAATTCGGAAACAATTTTGTTGAGACTTTCATTGTCAATGCAGTCTATCATGTCGCAGGCCAGTTTTTTGAATGCGCCCCTTATGTCTGTTTTCTGGCGATGCCTGCCGTAAAGTATGACATATTCGTTGTATGTCTCATGGTACGCGTTTGTCTTCTGGCGGATGTTGAACTGAAGCTGTTCGGGATATCTCGTCCTCAGATATTCATACAGTTCATCCCCAGACACAACTGGACTCCAGTGATAAAGGCTGTACATCGCGCCTTTAAGGTTTTCAATTGTATCGTTGTTGTGTGATTCAAGCAGAGGCTTGAAATCTATCATATTCAACAAGTCCACGGCATATGCGCTCGGCCCATTCATACTGTCTTCTTATTGATTAGTTCCACGAATTCGTGGATTTCTTCCAGTTTGCCGTTGATTTTACTAAGTTCTTCGGTCAGATTGGATTTGATTGAATCGGCCTTTTCCGCGATATTCTTGATGATTTTAGATTTGTGGCAGTTTTCGTCACGTTCTGGATGAATCCAGAAATACATGTCGTGACAAGCTTTCGTGCTGTATATCTGGAGTTCGAAATAATGGCTGTCGGTTCCGACGCCATCTTCCAAAATCTGGGCCGTTGAATAGTCACAGGTCTCTGGGGTTATCCTGAAACCCTGCATATAATAGCCGAACTCGTGGTTTATGAACGGATGGGAGTTGAGAAACCCGTTATCTAAAATCTCCTTGCTCCATTCCAACTCCTGGTTGTACCTTGCGGCAAATTCTTCTATAGTCATTTTCTGGATATTGTTTTCTGAACACTTTTTCAAGCAAGCATGCTGTAAAGGCCCATGGCGTTTATGTTTATTTCTGTTCAGTTTCGGTTCTGAGAGGTTTCGGGTTGTCGAAATCGTAGGCACACAGACCGTCGATACCCTTGACTGTGGCGAAGCGGCCGTTGGCCACCATAAGGCTCTGGACACTGCTGTCCATCTCGACCAGTATGACTCTCTTGCCGATACCGTAGGCGAAGCCCTGTTCCCACGTAGTGCCAGAACTGGTGTCCAGGCGTCCCCACGTCAGTACGATAACGAAGTCGCTGTCTTTGATGGCGTTCACGTCGTTGCGGAAGACCTGCAAGCCCCACTCGGTGTTGGGCCAGTCCCAGGCATTCTCTACGACGTGTTCAATCGGGGCGTAGACATTGTGTCCGAGGGCGCGGAGCTTTTCGACAGCCTCGTACATATACGGGCGCTTGCCGTCCGACAGGCTGGCCGCAACATAGAGGCGCAGCGGGCTGGATTGGGTTTTTGCATATACGGGTCGGCGTTCGGCGAACACGGCCGCCAGTGTGTCGGCGTCGCTGTTGAACGACGTCATGCCAGCAGGGAGTATCCAATATTTCTCCACGTCGCTCCATTTGACTGGTCTCCATTCGCGGTCTTTGTTTTCCCTTGCCTGGTAATAGTTCTCTCCGCTCCTGTGGATGAACATTTCCTTGCCGTTCACCACGCCGTATACCTCCTGGTTGAGTGATATCTGGTTCATATGA
>Ga0247611_10011686_pt1 | contig 10086 bp, 17 predicted proteins | sample 177DNAGHGhighgp2_FD_192422 | JGI IMG/M metagenome (GOLD analysis project Ga0247611, IMG submission 192422) | Sheep rumen microbial communities from Palmerston North, Manawatu-Wanganui, New Zealand - 1770 DNA GHGhigh gp2 | ecosystem: Host-associated > Mammals > Digestive system > Stomach > Rumen... | reverse complement strand
CAGAGAATTCTTGGCTTGTGGGGAAGAAACCAGAACTCTTTATCTATACTCTTGAAGGTAATATGCATGCTTCTATAGGAGACTATATAATTATGGGGATAGATGGAGAATTTTATGCCTGTAAGCCAGATAAGTTTATGAAAACCTATGATATAATAGAAGAAAAAGAGGAATAATATATGCCAAATTATTTTAGAGCTGATTTAGATAATGAAAAATCTTCAGAAACTTTAGAATTAATTGATACTATAATGAGTGTACAATCTACTCTTATGAATTGGCTAGATACCGAAGAGAACGCACCGGCTGCGTATATTCATGGGTATTGTAAAGCTATACTAGATTTTTCTACTTTACTTTATGATAGATTATAATAATGAAAGTTATTTTAATTATTCTAATATTTATCATATTCTGCGCGGTTGCATTTATTTTAGGGTATCGCGCCGGAAAGATAGAAAGTATAACAGAAGAAGTGCTTAAAGTTTACGGAGAAGAAATATTAAGTGAAGTAGAGAAATATTTATAGGAAAAAGAAGAAAGAAAAAAATAAAAATCTATTTCTAAAATTTGAAAAATTCTAAAATTTATGATATAATTATTATAGAAAGATAAAGAAAGGGCTTATATAAATGGAAGAGAATCTTTTGAAAGCGGAATTTAAGTCTATTAAAACCGTTTTAGATGAATTTGATTTTCCTAATCTGTATACTATAGATAGTAGTTCTATGCGTAAATGGGTAAAAATGGCTCTTTGTAATATGGATGGAGCTTCTGTAGCTTCAGATAACGATGATACTATTTTATGCTATGAAAATTCTATTATTCGAGTATCTTATGGCGCGACTAAGCTTGTCCTTATGAATGAATATAGTAATTGGGTATTTAAAATTCCTTTTAAAAACCGTAAAATTAACTACTGTCAAATTGAAGCGGAAATTTATGAAGACGCGCGCAGAGAAAATCTCGATAAGTTTTTCGCACCGTGTTATTTTCTAGAAAATTTTGACGACGTAAAAATTTACGTTATGCAGCGCGCAGTAACTTCTTATGATAAGCTTTATAGTGATTTATTTGAACGACTTTCTAACGAAGGGCGCACAGAAGAAGAAGCTTCGGATATTATTGAAGAAGCAGAAGATTGCGCGGAGTTCGTAAATTGGCTTTTTCCTTATTATTCGGAAGAACCCGAAGAATTCGATAGATTTATTGAGTTTTTGGAAAGCGCTAATATCAACGACTTACATAGCGGGAATATAGGCTATATTAACGGAGAAATCGTTCTTATAGATTATAGCGGTTATCGCGGTTAATTATTATTTATTCCTCCTAAAAATCCATAAATAAATACTCCTCTTTACCGATGGCGCAACTAATTTTTCGGAGCGTATTTCGTCCTCCCAAATTCTAAATACGCTAGAGGAGTATTTCTTTATGGATTTAGGAGGTTAAATAGTTTTATGGTAGATAAGACTAGTATAATAGACGAAATTTTGTAGAAATTTCCATATCTAATAACATATTTCTATACTTTTGAATTAAATAACGGTATAGAATACGGTAAATTTTAGCGTTCGCGCACCTCTACGTTAGAAGAATACGCAGGAGAATTAGCGCAAAGCATAATACGAATACTCAATTATTATATAAGTAGGAAATAGAATTCCTAAAAGAAAAGACTAGGATAAACCTAGTCTTTTTTTATATAAAAATTCGGAGTTCGCGCTTTCTAAGAAAATATACTACGAAAATAGATAGTAAAATTTTCCAAAAAATTCTCTATTTTCGGAACGCGGTATTATATCTATATTTTAGAGGAATTTATAACGCTATAATTTTCTAAAAAATTTTATTGCCTTAAAATTTTCCAAAAAATCGCATAAAAAAATTTTCTAAAAATTTTCTAAAATTCCGAAAATTACGTACTAGTCGTTATATAAATTTTACTTCTAATCGTAATAAGTAAATAGAAAGAAAATTAAAAAGGGTTTATATAGACCCCTATATATATTTAAATATATATTTAAATATATAACTAAATATATATTTACCTATATAAACTGTCTCGTAGCATACCTTACCTATCCTATATAGTTTTTAAAAGCTTAGATAGCGCGAGATAGAAGGGGAAAATAGGGGAGAAAATAAAAAAAGGGGAGAGAGGATAGGGTTTAGTTAGGTTTTATTAGATTATCTTAGAATTAATTAAAGTGTCTTAAATTTGATTAAAATGTCTTAAATTTGATTAAAGTGTTTCTGGCACAAATTTTCTTTAAAGTCAATTTTTTCTTTTCCTTTTTTTGATAAAACGCTTATTTTAACGAAGTTAAAATAAGAGTTTTCTATTTTTGACGAAGTCAAAAATAGACCTCTATTGGGTCCTCTATCTGCGTAGCTATTTAGTTATATATTTAAATATATATAGGGGTCTTTCCTAGCTTTTTTCAATGCTTTGGAGCTTACCCCTTTAAATATACATTTTAATACTTCTTCTGTTTACTTATTACGGTAATAAGTGCACTTTTCATATAGATTACTTTAAAATTTTCGTCCCAATTTTTAAAATTTAGATTTTATAGAAAAAAATTGACGGCACACGATGCACAATTTTAAATAAAAATCAAATTTTCTGCGCATAAAAAAGAGAGCTCGCGCTCTCTTCCTAGCTTATGTAGCTTACGCCTTAGCGTACGCCTTCTGCTTGCCCTTGCCCTTCACAGCTACCTCAGAGACAATAACGAGGTCATTCTTAGCCGCCATGCGCAGAAGAGAACTAGCCTTCTGCACGGAAGTCACGCCCTCGATACCGAGCTCATAAACCTGCGTCGCAGTCATGGGCTCCTCAGTCAAGGCTTCCACAACGACTTCAACGAGCTTAAGATTCTCTTCCTGCTTAGGAGACAAAGTAGTGCGCCGCTTCTCAAGGCTCGCATCCAGCTGCGCCAGCTCCTTAGTAGCAAACTCCACCATTTCGTCGTTCATAGTACCATTAATAACACCATTCAAAAATTCACGCTTAGTCATAATTTCTTTTTCCTCTTTTCTTATTTTTTTTAGGTTTCGTAAGCTCTTTCTTTATCTTACATATATATTATAGCAGAAAATTAAAACTTTTTCAAACTTTCGCAGCTGCGAGTAAAATTTGACAGCCGCTTTGCAGCTTTTTTGCAGCTTCTAAAATTTGACAGGCGCAGCTTATGCAGCTGCTACGTATTTTAAAATTTGACAGGGCCGCGCAAATTTATGCACGAAAATGTATAATTATAAAATGGATGTATAAATTTGACACGCGCTTTGTATATAATATATTATATATTTTGTGTAAATATATGAGAAAGAATGTATAATGGATGTATACGGATGAATATTTGTATAAATTTGACAAAAATTAAATTTAGACGTATAACGTCTAAGTTAATATTGTAAAAAGGGTCAGTCCTTGAACTCGACCCAAACGAACCAGACCAGCAGGATGAACATAGGGAGCAAGGCCAAAAGATAAAGCATTGGAACCTCCTTAGCAATCTTCTTCATCCTCAAAGAACGAAGCAGCTTCGTCGCACTCTTTGACGGCACTTGCACCCAGGGCGCACAGACCATCCTTCTCGCAGTAGGGGCAATCCCAATCATCAACAGGGCAGAAAAATTCTTTACGCATGGTTGTTGTTTCCTTTCTTTTTCTAAAATTATTATAACACACTCGCGCCAAATTGTCAAGAGGGAAAATTCTGGCGACACACTTTTTTCATCTACGCGCCCCGATTACAACTGTGGGTATCAATGTTTAACTTGCGTACCAATGCAAGTGCCAAAGGGTTTCCCCCTACCCTTATCCCGCTGTGCTTTCGTTTCTTCACTGTTCCGCCCTTCGGAACAATTACAGTATAGCATACCCCTTAAAACTTGTCAATCCTTTATTTTAGACGTTAAACGTCTAAACCTATCGGGTCATAATAACCCGATATACCTTCTATCTAATTCTAATAATATAATCATTCTTATATACAGAAACCGACTTTGCATCAAATTCCAATATAGTTTCGCTTCCTTTCTTTACTTGCCAATTATGGGCCATCTCCTTCTTAACAATTTTCGGCGCCGTTTCATACTGGAAAATATCGCAAGAATTATCATATAGATATTTCAAAATCCCATACTCACAAATACTATCCGCAAGCGCTGTATGTTCTTCTACAAAAGTTTCATCTGCAATAAATTTATAAAAGGCTTCTGCTGTAGTAGAATAGTTTCCCGATTCAGTATAAAGGGAAAGACGGTCACAAAAAGTTTGGTATTCATCCGTAAAAGCAATATGATTGACGGCAAAGGCCCGAATATCATATACAGGAATATTATCAAAAGGATTATTGCATTTATACCAATCGCAGTTGAACGCAAAAACTCTTTCGTCAAAGTCAGAATTGAACGCATAAGCCGCCGCAACTTCATATTGCCGAAAATCTCTTATCATCTGTTGGCAGACATAACCGAACTTATCAAGAGTAGCAAGGCGAGCCCGCATACGATTAACATAAAGGGGACGCTTTGCGGCATAGTAGGCGGATTGGAACAAGGGAAGGTTGTGCCAAATCTGCTCAATAATAAAATCACGGCGTAGAAGAACCGTATCAGATTCCGGGTCGGCGATAATATACCCAACATTATAGCAGAAGGGTTTATCAAGAGAAGTCGTTTCAGTATCAAATACGCAAATAATAGACATTTTTTTTCGGATTCCTTTCCTAACTTTCGAGTATAGTATAACATATATAGATAGAAATTGCAAGAATTTTTTCGGTGTAGATTTAGACGTTATACGTCTAGGTAAAAGACGCTCACGCGTCTTATTATCACCAATATATTTTTATATCATATCCTACTTCTTTTTCTTCCCAATCAGTGAGACGATACCCAAAGGAAAGAAGAATCTCTCGAACTGCTTTTAGTGTATTTTCTGAAGTTGATATTGGTGCCAAATATCCAAGGCCATATTTTCCTTGACGGCATGCTTGCGTAATATGTTTATTAAGGATAGATACAAGAGTACCAGTAGTAACATAATTGATTTTATCGGCAGTTTTGTGTGCTTCGTTCGCGGGTAACATTAGATTTCTTTTCCTTTCTAATTTCTAAATTTATTATACTCTATTTTCTGAAAAAGTCAATTTCCATATTTAGACGCTATACGTCTAACTTATACGGCGCGCGCCGTATAAAAATTATTTTGTGATTAATTCTATTTTTTCAATAATTAAATATTGCGGAGAGTACCCCTGTTCTTCACAAAGTCTATCCCTTTCGTCTATTGCTACTTCGGCGCTTTCGCAAATTTTCTTAAGTTTCCTTTCATAGTTAAAAATACAATAAACATATTTCATTTATACTTCTTCTCCTTCTTCATCAAATTGGACTTCTTCTCCATTTTCTTTAATTATGCTATATCCTGCGTATTGTAAAACTTCCCACTCTTTGAAATAAATATGACAATCATTACAATAGCACAAATATGCAATACTCTCACCAACAAATTCATGGTCAAGATATTCTACCGCGTTGTCTTCTCCGCATTTTGGGCATGTTCCCATTGTTTTCTTTTTAGCCATTATTTTTCTCCTTTCAATTTCTAAATTTATTATACTGTATTTTTTGAAAAAGTCAATAGAGTATATTAGACGTTAAACGTCTAACTTATACGGCGTATGCCGTATACGTTTTTCAATAGCAAAACTGGAGAATATAGTGCTTTGGGTCCCACGTTACAAAATCGGTTAGTCCATGATTTACCATGAATTTAGTGAATTGTTCTAACTCTTTTTTATCTACTTTAAGGTCAGAAACAGGTACACAGTCACTATCTCCTAAATAATTGGTCACTCCAAGAAAAAAGTCTCCACCAGTCCAACTATTTAACTGACGACACCAATTATCACGGAACATGTCTTCATCCTCCATGGTTAGATGATCGCACATATCTAATGCATCCTCTTCGGATATTCTCATACCATAACCAGTAGCGAGAGAATATTCAACGCTCATTTTTTTAACCTCCTTTAATTTTCTGAATATATTATACCTTATTTTCTGAAAAAGTCAACCTCTATATTTAGACGTTAAACGTCTAAATCTAATTTTAGGGGAATTTCTTCCCCTTTTATTTATTCCTTTTTCTTTTCTGTCTTTTTTTCGGCTTTTTTCCGCTTTTCTTCCAACTTAAAATTATAGGCTCCTTCTGCTTCAAAGGGGTCGTACTTTGTGCCATCTCTTGCGCCCTTCGGAATTGAAATAGTAATCTCAATTGCCGTTTCTTCTTTATCTTCTACCATAGGGACGCCGAACTTGTTCGACCCGGTACGCAAACAATCAATGTCGTGCGCCCGCAAGGCCTCCTGAATGTAAAACATAATAAGGTCACGACTTTCTTCTCCGAGTTTCTTTTGCGCCATATCTAAATCTCCTTTCCTTATCTTCAATAGTAGTATACACGATAAAATAATATTTGTCAAGAAGAGATTTTAGACGTTACACGTCTAAATAGAGAAGGGGAGAAAGGGAGAGGACTCCCCTTCTCATTTTACAGAGAGTAAGTCTTGACGATGCGCTTGTCCTTCTGTCCTTCTCCCACGTTGACGCCCTCGACCTTGCGCAGAACGGCGGTGGCCTTCGGCGTCTTGATACCAACGGCGGCGGCGATGTCGCTTGCAGTGTGCGCGCCGGGGTTCTCGCGCAAGTAGTTGGTGATGGCCTCGATGATGGGCGCGTCCTCGGCAGACTTCTTCTCGGCGGCCTTCTCGGCACGGGACGCGGCAGACTTGTCCATCTTCTCGATGGCGGCGGCGGCGAATTCCCGAAGCTCGGTGGAAAGGGTCTCATTGGCGGCGATAGTCTCATAGAAGTTACGGGTAGTCATAGTTTTTTTTGTTTCCTTTCTCGTTTTTAAGAGTTTCGTTCTCTAATTTCTGTATTTATTGTACCATAGGTCTTGGGGTTTGTCAAGAGGTTTTTTGGATTTCTTTTATTTTTTTCGAGGTTTCCATCTCCTGCAGATAAGATACATAGTTTTGTCCTCGTCCTCTTGACAATCCCTTGTCCCTTGGAACAATTATAGTATAACCGATAGACCCTTATTTGTCAACTACCCTTTTTAGACGTTACACGTCTAAATATAGGAAAGAAAAAAGGGCTTTACAAAAGCCCCTTCAAAATATCCAAAATGTTTTCTACATTATAGGCCGTTCCAGTCCATGCTGTCCGATTTTTTTCTTCATCGTCAAACAAAATCCCTTGTGGAATATCCACAACTTCTTGCTTCGGCGTCCCATAGGCCACAATATGAATCTCATCCCATGCCACGGAGGGCAGATGCCGATTCAGCCAAGCGACCTTTGCTTCGGTCACCGCCGCGTCATAGTAGGGGTTAGGCTCTTTTGATAGCCAACTAACGATTCCGATTTTGTAGCCGTTGCGCTGGAGCCTATTCAAACGGCGGGCCAGCGTAGACAGCCGGACAAGGGGCGCGGCTTCTGCATAGGGGGAAGGGTCAAGGGCGCGGAGTTTCGGCAACCAATTTTCAACGGCGTACAAGTCGGCGATGGTTCCGTCCATATCAAAGTAAATCGCTTTAATCATTTTTTCGTGTTCCTTTCCTTTACTGTACCTAAATTATAAACGATAAAAGGATTTTTGTCAATAAGGGAATTTAGACGTAATACGTCTAAACTAAAAATGGGAGAAAATCTCCCAAATATTTAATCTTCAAAGAGTAAGCCACCGCCTTTGAGTTCTGCACCGAGCACGTCATAAATGGTGCTTGTTTTTCCTTTAATGATTGTTCTTAATTCATCGGTAAGTTCCTCGGCTTCCTCATAATTGTTTTCCCAAAAATCATCATCTGAAAGGGGAAGGAATTTGTCGTCTACTTCAAGTTCCATGGTTTCTCGTTTTACCACATCTGCATAAATTTTCATTTTTATTTTCTCCTTTCAATTTCTAAGTTTATTATACTACTTTTATGAAAATTGTCAACTATATGTTTTAGACGTAATACGTCTAAATCTAAAAAAAGAAGGATTACTCCTTCTTCTTCTTTTCGGCCTTCTCCTTCGCTTTAATTTCTTTCTGTTCACACTTAAATTTGTGCGCATCCGCTTCCTCAAAAACATCGTATCCGTTCCCACCACGTTCGCCCTTCGGAATCTGAAATACGATTTTTACCGCGCCTTCTTCTCCATCTTCTACGACGGGGATGCCATAAGAACCAGATGCTACCAAAAGAACATCATACCCGTTTTCAATCAAACAATTTTTTACCAACTCCATAATATTCTTTCGGGAACTCTCACCAATTTTCTGCGGCATTCAAATTTTCTCCTTTCTTATTTTCTAATTAAATTATATCACAAAATTTAGAAAAAGTCAAGTTTTAATTTTTATCTATTTCCCATTCATTAACATCATACCAATCTACACACCCGTCTTCTTCTTTATCATGCTTAATGGCTTGATTGGCTTTTGCTTTAGTAGAATACACACCTAATACATAAGTATCTTCATAGTCAACTCCACAAGTAACAACGAAAACTTTCATTTTTATTTCTCCTTTTTTGTTTCTAAATATATTATACCTATTTTTTAGAAAAAGTCAATATTATTATTTAGACGTAATACGTCTAAAGAAAAGTTAAGGGAGAAAAACTCCCTTTAATTTTATCGCTTCCATCCTTTCGGCAATTTTTCCATCTTTTTATGCTGGCGGCAACAATGCACAAAAATTTTATATTCAATCATAACATCTTCAAGTCCGGTATGAGATTCGATGAAGTCTGGAGTATTTGTAATATACTTATATAGAATTTCCGCGGTTGCGCGGGGAGTGTTGCGCGAACGCATATAGTTATTTGCTCGCGCCCATTCAATATAAGTTTTCTGGCGGCAAATGGTGGATTCTGCCATGGAGAGAGTGTCCCAAACAGGAATACCAAAGGGGAAGAAAAATCGATACTTAGAAGAAGTAATATACCGTTCTGTGGTGTTGACCGCGCGAACGTCGAACCGCGCATTGTGCGCGATAATAGCAGTAACATTATACTTCGCGCAAAGTTCATGGATATATTTGCGCGCGGTGTTCCAACGTACCATGCGGCGGCTACCTTCGCGCAACTGTTCCCGATACATCGGGATTTTATCGGCATAGTACGCACTTTGCATAAGGTCCGCGCATTTTACGAAAATCTCATAGATTACAAAGGAGAAAGTCTCGTATACGTTCCCCGCCTTGTCATGCACCGCGCCACCGATGTCATACACGATGGGGCAATCCAAACCGTTTGCGGTTTCGGTATCAATAGTAAGGTAATACTTGCGGCGATTGTCAATTTTAGTCATTTTTTTTATTTCCCTTTCATTTGATGTATACAGTATAAACGATTTTTTATAAAAAGTCAATAAGGAAGTTTAGACGTTTTACGTCTAAATAAAAATATAGGGCGCGCGTGCCCTATACATTATTATTCTCGATGCTCTTCCACATAGTCTGTAAGAGTTGCGAAAGCGTCATAGAAATCATCCAAATCTATGCCTACGATTTCTGAAAACGCTTCTCGATATTCCCCATTAATAAGGTCATCTAACATCATACACGCCTTGTTAAATGTTTCGTATTCCTGCTCCGTAAAAGTAATAATAGACTTAATTTTCATTTTTATTGCTCCTTTTCTTTTTCTAAACTTATTATACCATATAATTCTTAAATTGCAACTGTTTTGTTTAGACGTTTTACGTCTAAATCGTCCTATAAAAAAGACGGAGTTTTCACCCCGTCTTTTCATCATTACAGAGAATAACCCTTCACAATGCGCTTGTCCACCGTGACCTCCGTGACCTTCACGCCCTCCAGCTTCCGCATAAGAGCCGTAGCCTTCGGAGTAGACACACTCAGCGCAACGCCGATGTCCTTCGCCGTCCGCACAACGTGGTCGCTCAGCAACTCAGCGGCCAGCGCCAGCAGAGGGGCATCCTCAGAGGTGCGCTTCTCAGCGGCCTTCTGCGCCCGCTTCTCAGCCTCAGCGGCCATCTTTGCAAGCTCAGCCT
>Ga0247611_10011684_pt1 | contig 10087 bp, 9 predicted proteins | sample 177DNAGHGhighgp2_FD_192422 | JGI IMG/M metagenome (GOLD analysis project Ga0247611, IMG submission 192422) | Sheep rumen microbial communities from Palmerston North, Manawatu-Wanganui, New Zealand - 1770 DNA GHGhigh gp2 | ecosystem: Host-associated > Mammals > Digestive system > Stomach > Rumen ... | reverse complement strand
CCGGGGTCGCTGGAAAGCATAAGATCCAGGGCATAGGCGCCGGCTTTGTCCCGCAGACCTACGATGCTGCGGTTGTGGATCGCGTCCTCCCGATTTCCGATGATGACGCGATCGCCGCCTCCCGCAGCCTGGCCGCGAAGGAAGGCTTGCTCGTCGGAATCTCCTCCGGCGCCGCCTTCGCCGCGGCCCTGAGGCTCAGCCGACTGCCCGAAAACGAAGGGAAGACGATAGTGGCCCTGCTGCCGGACACGGGCGAGCGCTATCTCTCGACCGTCCTTTATGATACCGAAAACTACCCGATCCAGCGATGAGCCTCTCCCTTAACAGCACTATCGGCCATCTCAAGTCGATGATGGCGAGCATGAAAGATGTCGTTTTCCCGCTGTATAGCGACGTCCGCGAGGAAAACGCGCTGCGCGGGGTGTACGACAGCCTGCGTTCGGCAACCGACGCTCCGACCGCGGAAGCCTTTATCGTCCGCATCCCCGAAATCAAGCGCCTGCTGGACACGGACGTTAAGGCGCTCGCTAAAAACGACCCCGCAGTCAAGAGCGAGCAGGAAATCATCTACTGCTACCCGGCCGTGACCGCGATGCTCTATTACCGCACGGCCCACGAACTGCTGACCCTCGGAGTGCCGATCATCCCGCGCATGCTGACCGAATATGCCCATAACGTCACGGGCATCGACATCCACCCGGGCGCCGTCATCGGCGAGGGCTTCGCAATCGACCATGGGACCGGAGTCGTCATCGGCGAGACTTCAATAATAGGGAAGAATGTGACTTTGTATCAGGGAGTTACGCTGGGAGCGAAGAGCTTCCGCTACGGCCCCGACGGCCGCCCGCTCAATGTTCCGCGCCACCCCATTCTGGAGGACGGAGTGACCGTTTATTCAAACACTTCCATTCTCGGCCGCGTCACGATAGGCGAGGGGTCGGTAATCGGTGGCAACGTCTGGCTCACCCACTCCGTCCCTCCACATTCAACCATCGTCCAGGGCCGCGCCCAGGAATCTTTCACCGACGGCGCAGGAATCTAAGAGACTTCACTATGCAAGACTGCGAAACAATCAACCTTAACGAATACACACCCTCCGGCGAAGGCGGTACTGCCATTACCTATAAGCACAAAAGTCGCAATTCCCTCGCGAAGCTCTATAATAACGGATTCGATGCCGATGCTGCTATTGAAGAGTTCAAGGTGGCGCAGGCCGTTTATGATCTTGGCATCCCTACCCCTAAGCCATATAGGCTTGTCACGGACGGCGAGCGCCTAGGGGCTGAATACGAATTCATCACCGGAAAACGCTCGTTTGCCCGTATCCTGTCCCAGGAGCCGGAGAAGATGCAGGTAATTGCAGAGGCATTTGCCAAAGCCGCCCGCGCGCTCCATTCGACCAAGGCGGATACGACAAGACTGACCTCCATCAGGGAACTGCTGCGCTCGTTCTATCTAAGCAGTGACACCGTGACTCCGGAATACAGGGAGCGTGCCCTGGCATTCCTTGACAAGATCCAGGAATCTGTAACTTGTGTCCATGGAGACCTCCATATCGGCAATATCATAACGGACGGAAATCGTACGCTGTGGATTGACATCGGCCAGTTCGGCTATGGCGCTCCCGAGTGGGACCTTGGCTGGTTTTGGACCATGACCCACAACCTGGGAGACAGTCGGGCCGATTTCCTTCTGCATCTTACCCAGGAGACCCTGGTCACGTTCTGGGACACTTTCCTTCCGGTTTACCTTGGCACGAATGATTCGGCGTCACTGGGCGAGTACACACGTAAGATAATGGCTTATTATGCAGTGAAGGTCCCCTTCATGTTTAACCTGATCAACCACGACAAGTTCCCCGAGGAAGGGTGTAAGTCTCTTATCAAACTGATTTGGTAATACTGTGTACAAAAAGAAAAAGTCGCTGAATTAACTTGACTTTTTGCGGTTTTTGCGTCTATGTCTGTGAGGTATGGATAAAACGCTTGAAATAGAACTCACAGAGATAAGGCCCAAGGTACTGGCGACGGCACAGAAGTTTTTCCGTGCATCCCGGCTGGGCGGTGATCCGGAGGATGTGGTGCAGGATGTGCTGCTGCGGCTTTGGGTTGCAAGGCGTGACGGTGTGCAGATTCGCAGTGCCGAGGCCTGGGCTGTTTCTACTACCAAGAACAGTTGCATTTCACTTTGGCGCAAGAAAGGCCCCGTGAGAAGCGGGGTGTATCCTGAATGGTTGTCGGACGGCAATGACGCTTCTACGCTGATTGAACAATCCGAGGCTGAAAGGATGGCCGACAAGGCGCTGGAGCGACTTCCTGCAGGCACAAGGCGATTGCTCCAATTGCGAGCCACCGGGCTTTCCCTGGATGAGATTGCCGCCATAACCGGAAGGACGAAAGGCGGGGTGAAGAGTTCCATATCTGCCGCGCGACAAGAATTGATGAAAACCTTTAACACGAAGTAATACAATGGACCGGAAAGACTTGATTAGATTGTATCTGGACGCAGAAACGACCTGCGAACAGGAACAGGAGCTTGCCGCCTCCTTTGCCACTACGCCTCCTGCCGATGAGGAAGAGATGGCGGTATATAAGATGATGCAGGCTATCAGGCCCATCGAACTCCCTGAACTGCCGGAAGCCGGCGATGAGTATGACCGGATGGTCAGGCCTTCAAGGGTGCGGCCTTTCTATACCTGGGGCCTTTCCTTGGCCGGTGTTGCTGCTGCCATTGCTGCCGTGGTCTTGTTTACGGGCAAGCCTAAACAACCCGGTGTGCCGGCTACGCCTCAGAATGACTATACTGAGCTGATTCAGCAGATAGCTTTTTTATCCAACTTCAACCCGGCGGAAGCCGAGAACCTGGAATTCAAGCCCGTTGGGGACGGGTTTGTGATGACCGCCCATTTCCCCGATGGGCAGACTGCCTCTTACATCCTCACACCGCTGGATGGGGGCAAATCCTTTAATCTCGTAGCGTTGAACAAATAAGAAGATCACCCATGAAAAAGATAATACTTCTTTCCGTCTGCCTGCTCATAGGAGCATGGACACTGCGTGCCCAGCAGACCATTTATATCATCGACAATGAGATCGTGGAGAATTTCGACGGCTCCCAGCTCAAGGACAGGACCATCCGGGACTACAAGATCACTACGAAGGGTTCTGGGCGCAATGCCATTACGGTTCACGCAATCACTACATCGTCATCAGTGTTTTCCGTCACGGGGTCATTCACTCCCTTGAAACCTTTGACGCCCATTGATTCGTCGATTGTCATCAAGCCCACACACCGTAAGATTATCTATGTGATCGACGGTGTGCCTCATGAAGATGCTTCGGCCTTCAACTCCATTTCTCCTTTAGACATTGAAAACATTACTGTGGTCAAAGGTGGCTCTCTGGAGCAGAAGAAATATGGCGAGAGGGTTGTCGTCATGAACATTACCACAAAAAAGGATAAGACAGACTGGGCGGAGATGCTCAAGACGCTTCCCGGCGTAAAGGTCGATGAAGACGGGAAAATCACCGTCAACGGACGGCCGGTCACTACAATCACGATAAACGGCCGAGCATATTCCATAGATTCGAAATAAAGTAATCCCCTTATAATAAGATTGTTATGATGATGAGAAGATTCTTGTCAGCCCTCACTATGTCCTTGTGTCTCGGTATGACTGCTCATGCACAGGTGTACATTTTCAATGAAAACATGCTCAAAGAGCGTATGAGTGAAATCAAGACCACGGTTCTGGATTCACTGACCAATGAACCGGTATCATACGCCTCTGTCTATGTCATTCCATCAAAAGACACTACGATTACGAATTTCACGCTGACGGATGTCAATGGAGAAGCCAAATTGGACGAAGTCCCTTTCGGCAGCTATGCTTTCCACGTGGAGATGATGGGATACAAGCCGGTTGTGATGGAGCTCTTTTTCCGTGAGGAAAAGGTGGATATGGGCACCATCCGGCTACAGGTGGACGAGCAGTTCCTGCAGGCTGCGGTGGTCACCGATGTGGGCAATCCGATTGTTGTCAAGAAAGATACGGTTGAGTTCAATGCTTCTTCCTTCCGGGTAGGGGCCAATGCGATGCTGAAGGATCTGCTCCAGCGAATGCCGGGTATGGAAATCACCGATGATGGTACGGTGAAGTTCAACGGAGAGGAAATCGACAAACTCACCGTGGGCGGACGCACCTTCTTCTTCGGAGACCAGAGTACGGCCTTGAACAACTTGCCGGCAGCGGTGGTGGACAAGATTCGTGTCATCGACCGGGAGTCAGAGGCCACCCGAGCTTCCGGTATCCAGGACGGAAGCCGGGAGAAGGTGCTGGATGTGGCGCTGAAGAAGGAGTATGAGAAAGGCTGGTTCGGCAACGTGGGAGTCAAAGGTGGGACTACAATCAGCGGTCAGGACGGTAACGACCCTCTCCAGGATAACCGTGGACTGCTTTGGGGCGGAAATGCGCTTGTGTCGGCTTATACGGAGAAGGATCAATTGACGGTCATTGCCAATGGGCAGAATGTCGATGATTCAAATGTTGTGATGATTATCGTTGACGACGAAGGAGAACGTTCATCCTTGGACCAGGGACTCTCAACGGCTGCCCAAGCGGGCGTGAATTACAACACGTCCCGGATAAAAGATGTGGAGACCACGGTCAGTGCAAATTACAAATACACGGACACGGATTCCGGTTCCCAGACGGAAAGGACAACCTTCCAGGATGACGGCAACCTTAATTCATCAACGGCAAACAGCGGCAAGCAGTTTGCGAATGCGCTCAATACCAACGTAGAATTCAAGAAGGAGAAAGGGAAGGTGTGGTTCCATTTCACCCCCTCCTTCCGCTTTAACAAGATTGATGAGAGTGCGGGTGGCTCATCGGAGACCTTCCGTACCGGGATCTTTGTGAACAGTTCGGAAAAAACGACCCACAAATTGTCCTCGAGCAACAACACCGGCATCAAGGCCGATATTACTTTCCGGGGGTTAGGCGGGAAGAATAACAGGAACCTGCGCTTTGATTTCAAAGGTAAATATGGTGGTACTGGCGAAGAGAGCGATGAATCGTCTGTCCTGAAAACAGCAGGAGGAGTAAACTCGTACGCTATGCGTTATCTTTTGGACAGCAAGTCGTATGGGTTTGGCGGATCTGCCCAATATACGGAACCCATCGGCGAGAAATGGACGCTTTCAGCCTCGGCTAAGCTGGATTGGGCGAAGTATTATAAAAACCGTGATGCTTTTGACGCTGACGGTAAAAACGATTACTACAGTTCCGTGAGCAATAACCATTACTTGACTCAGCTGTATGGCGTGACTGCCCAGTACAAATTTGGCGAGGGCAGTTGGTTTACACTCGGCGGCAGGGTCTCGGGTATCCTGAACGAGACATACTCCAAGAGTTTCGGCATAGAGGATTATACCGGAAAGGGCCAATGGGATTGGTTTGTCACGCCAAACATACGATTCCAATACAGCAAAGGCAACGACCGTATTTCGCTCTATGCCTCCGGATATGGACGACGCCCCAATTCTTCCCGGATGCTGCCGGTACTGGACATCAGCGATCCTTCACGGCTTAGCCTTGGCAACGTGTACTTGAAACCATATACGACAACGAATTTCGGAGGCAACTGGAAGCTGGACAATAAGAAGAGGTTTTCCACGCTGATGGTCTATGTGGATGGCACGCTGAATACCTCTCCCGTCAGTTTTGCCCGCTGGTACGATACGGATGGCATCCTTTATTCCATCCCGGTCAATTCCCAAAAGCCGAGTGTGACAGCCAGCCTTACGGCGAATTATACCACGCCACTGGATGCAAAGAAGAATTGGTCCCTCACTTTGAACGGTGTTATGGCGTACACTTCTTCCGTCAGCTACCAGGCCAAAACGACGCTGCCGGGGCTGGACAAGGACGCCTTTGATTATTCGGCATTCATGTCCGATTTCTGGGGGAATGCGGACGGAGACCGCTTCTATGGCGGGCTCAGCGGCTTCGGAGAGAGCAGGACTCGTTCCTTCAATCCCTATGCCGGATTCACCTTGAAGTACAATCAAGACCATTATTTCATCAGCCTGGAGGCCAACACCCAGGGACGCATCGCCCGATACTCGCTCGATCCAAGCATCAATATGAATACCTTGGATACAAAGATTACGGCCCGTGGCTCATATACCACCAAGCATGAGTTTGAGTTCAATACCGACATCAGTTATGTTTTCTACAAGGGATATGCAGCCGGATACGGAGATCCTGAATGGAGGTGGTATGCCTCGGTATCGAAGAATATCGGCGCGTTCAACCTAAGTGTCAAGGTTTACGACATCCTGAACCAGACACGGAGACTGACGCACACAGTCACGGCCAATTATGAGGAGGACAGCTACCGTCTATGTATGGGCCGGTATATTCTCTTTGGTGTGAAGTGGAACTTCGGCAAAATGAATGCTACCCATAGCGCGAGGGCACAGCAAGCAGCGTGGAATATGCTGTTCTGAGAAAGGCTTTCATAAGCACGGTTAAACATAAATACTGACAGGAACTGCCGTCATCTCATAGTGAGGTGGCGGCGGTTTTGAATATCGCTATTTCAACTTAGTTATTAGTCCTTATTTCTGGCCAATTAAAAGGACCAAAAGAATGCTAATTATAACTTGATATAACGGAAAAGAGGGTCAATTATATCCGAAACTGTACAAAAAGAAAAAGTCGCTGAATTCAGCGACTTTTGTGGAGCATAGGAGAATCGAACTCCTGACCTTTTGAATGCCATTCAAACGCTCTACCAACTGAGCTAATACCCCATTGCGGACTGCAAAGGTAATACAATTTTCGAAAATTCCCACTTTTTGTGACACAATTGCACAATCTGCGCTTAAAAGCTTTCATGCGAGGGCTCCCTGGCGCTGATTTCAGGGTTTTTGGCGCGGAACGGCTGGTTTTCCCACCTTCCGGCGCCATTTTCTATGTTTTTGGCGCGGCGGGCCAGCCGGGGCGTGCATACCCTCACTGTTTCTGGGGAGGGTATGTTCAAAAATGGCCCAAAACGCACATACCCTCACTCATTTGGAGGAGGGTATGCACGGGGGAAGGGGAAATAGTCCGACTGATCTACCGGGGCTAGCGCCGGGCCGGGAAGGGAAGCGCGAAGGGTTAAAAGGTTGGTACGATTTTGTCGAAGTCAGTTCCTGAGGCCGCTCGCAGTTCTGCGAGCGACCTCTTTTAACCCTTCGAAAAAATCGTCCCCGATTTTTAGGCCCGCGCGGGCTCAGTGTTCCTGCAAACAATAAAGCCCTACCCCTCGCGACAACATCCCTGCCGGGGGCTAACGAATATATATTCGAACGTTAGTTGGAACCGATAGAAGCTAATCGGTCGGATCACCGCGTACTCGACTGCCCTACCAGGATAGCCGAAGGGGCGGAGGGGCGCGCCTTGGCGCGGTCGTTGCCGGCCCTTTGGCCCGTCAGACACAGGCCGCGAGGTGGCGAGCGGCCGGTACTGAGAGGGGCGAGGCTTCGGGGTCGCCGAGCCCCGACTCCATTCTTCACGATGAAATAACCGCTGGGCAAAACACCCATCGCGCAAGCTGAGCCGCTCCCTCGAGCTCGGCGCAGCGCGATCGAGGGTTGGACATTGGTGTATTGAGGTCTTTAGCGTGGCTATCACCCCCTGCGATGAACTGCACCCCAAAAGTTGGACATAAAAACAAACAATTATGTCCAAACAATTAATGCACTCTTATCAAGATAAGCTAGATGCCGTCTATCTTATCAAAAAGCAGGGCAACATAGCATCGGTTGCCAGATTTTTGGGTATCTACCCGACGTTATTGTACACTTGGTACCGACAGTATCAGTACGGAGGCCCTTCGGCATTGATGCCCAAATCGTGTGTTCAACAATACCGCCCAGAGATGCGTATTGCAATAGTTGAAGACTTGCTTAAGAAAAACGTATCTTTGCAAGAAGCTAGTGCCATATTTGGTATTTCCTCCAGAACACTTAGCCGTTGGCTTCGTCTGGTTAAAGAGAGAGGCTTTACGGCGCTGTTTGATACTATACCCAATCATGTTTTACCTGGTATGCCTAACCAGAAGAAGAAAAAGGATGAACCGCTAACAGAGTTAGAACAACTGCGCGAGGAAAACAAGCGTCTTCGCGCCGAGTTGGATCTGATAAAAAAAGTGGATGCCTTAGTCTCAAAACGATGCAATCCAACAAGAAGGAGCGCGCTCAAGCCATCCAAGGACTAAGGCGAGAATACGGGCTTGATACGCTGCTCGAACTGGATGGGATGGCTAGATCAACATTCTATTACAGTCTTGCAGCCAGTCAGAGGCCCGATTCCGATGCTGGTTTACGCAAGCGAATCTTTGATATCTATCATAAGCACAAGGGGCGATACGGGTATCGTAGAATAACCCTTAGTCTGCACAATGAAGGGTGCGATATCAATCATAAGAAGGTTGAGAGAATAATGAAAGAGTTGGGGTTAAAAGCTGTAGTAAAAGTCATTAAATATCACTCATACAAGGGAGTAGTGGGCAAAGTCGCGCCCAATCTGCTTGGTGGAGACTTTAAGGCAGACGCCCCGCTGAAGAAACTCACAACGGACATCTCTCAAGTTAAGATTGGCGAAGTTAAATGTTATATCTCTCCAGTCGTAGATATGTTCAATGGCGAAGTCCTTACTTGCGATGTGTCTAACAGTCCCGATCTATCTCAAATTAGCAGGATGCTCAATCAACTCTTTAGAATAGGCGGTGATGGGCTTGATGGCGCCATATTACACTCTGATCAAGGGTGGCAATATCAGCACTACTCGTTCCAAACAGCCCTGGAGAAGCATAATATCAAGCAGAGTATGTCCAGAAAAGGGAACTGCTTCGATAACGCTATGATGGAGAGCTTCTTTGGGGCGATGAAAACAGAATTGCTATATTTGAGAAAATATACTTCAATGGATCAGTTCAAAGCGGACTTGAAGGAATACATCCGGTACTACAACAATGATCGGATAAAACTACGACTCAAAATGAGTCCGGTCCAGTATAGAACGACCCACCAAAATCAGTAATAATCCGTCCAACTTTTTGGGGGCACATCAGCGAAAGGGGTGATGGGAGCGAAAAAGGCCCAAAACGTGGCTATCACCCGAATTGCGGAGGGCGATAGCCACACCCGGCGAGGGAGAACGACAAGACTATTCTAGAATGATTCGAAGGCGGGGAGGGAGGTGTTGGACTCGCAGCGGGATTCGATGGGGTCGGGCAGAGCGGGGAACATGTCGAAGCCGGTCCAGGATTCGATCTGGTCGACACTGACGGTGAAGTCGGTGTATGGAGTCTTCTTGAACTCTTTGTGGGGCAGCCAGAATCCGATGGTCTGGGCGTCGGTGATGGCGCCGGACTCATCGCGCTTGACTTTCAGGACTGCTTTCCAGTAGTAGTTAGGGACCGGGAGGGTCTTGCCGTCGCGGGTGCTGACTATATTCTGGACCTGTTCGTTGCCGCCTTTCTTTCGGAAGGCTGCGCCGGTGACAACGTAGAGGGTGTCGCCTAAGGGGACCATTCCGCGAACTCCTGCTTCGAGCTTTGCCCAGATTCCGCCGTTGAAGCCGTTCTGGATCTGCGGAGTCATGTTGGTCGAGTAGTAGGTCTGGGCCATCATCTCTTCGTTGCCGTTGCGGTCGGCATTGGGAATCTGGTGTCCGCGGGCGTAGTAGTTAGATTCATAAAGATCGCCCTTGCAATTGACACCGTAACTGCCGGAACTTACCTTGGTCTGCTTAGAAATATCAACTGAAGGATCGTAGGCCCAGGTCTCAGTACGCCCCGAGCCGAGATGCGAGGCGCAAAGAGGATAGGCTACCCAGTAGGAGGCGTAGACCGACGGGTCGTAGAGCATAGTGTAGTTGCGCTGGCGCTTGCCGCCCATGGTCGCCCAGTGTGTAAGGCCGCTGTTGCCGCCCGAAGGCAGCTCGAGGAAGCGGGGAGCTGTACCGGAAGAGGAGACACCCTTCGCAGGGGCTGCTGTTGAGGGCTCCTCCGCCTGAACCGCCGCGACCGCT
>Ga0247611_10011682_pt1 | contig 10088 bp, 4 predicted proteins | sample 177DNAGHGhighgp2_FD_192422 | JGI IMG/M metagenome (GOLD analysis project Ga0247611, IMG submission 192422) | Sheep rumen microbial communities from Palmerston North, Manawatu-Wanganui, New Zealand - 1770 DNA GHGhigh gp2 | ecosystem: Host-associated > Mammals > Digestive system > Stomach > Rumen ... | reverse complement strand
TATTTATTGAAACATTTGCTTTTAAATCATCTTTTGACGGTTGTGTTGAACTAAAATAATCCGAATCTTTTATTGGTGATCCTATATTTGTTACTTCTTTATCATCAATATATGTTCCCTCTATTAATGCATCAGTATGTCCCTTTTCTTTTGTAATTTTTACATCAATTTTATATGTTTTTGAATTCTTTCCATTAATATCTACTCCATCCTCATATAGTACCTTCATCGCATTTTGTCCGGTAATATATTCACATCCATCTAATATATATGATGCTTTAACTTTTGTTTTTTCTTCTCCATTATTTGTTATAATTACAGTAAATTCAACTGTATCTCCAACTGATACTTTTGCCAATTGTTTTGCTTTATCATCTAAACTCCAATCTGCTCTTGAACCCGTTCCTTCTGAATCAGATGACCACCAATATACATCTTTAGCTTCACACCCTTTAACACTTGAAATATAGTTTTTTATTGAAACATCTGCTATTTTTTCATCTTTAATTATGAAAAAATCTGAATCCGCGTTTGGACTTCCAGCATTATTAACTTTTTTACCATCTATTTTCACATCATCAATACTAGCCTTTGTATTTCCGCTTTTTTTTGCTATACCTTTTACTATAATTTTTCGTGTTTTACCTGGAGCGACTGTTACAAATTTTGGAATTGTAGTATTATTTGTATCAATTTCTCCATCGGCATTATATTTTATATATCTTACATTTTCTATTATATTACTACTATTCAATAATTCATATTTCAAATAAACATCTGTTTCATATTTGCCATTATTAGTTACTTCAACAGTAAACTGAATTTCTTTATCTTTTAAAGCAACAGCTTGCTTAGTACCTTTATCACTTTGAAGCCAATCTGCTCTCGAACCTATTCCTGTACTATTATCATGTGACCACCATTCTACTTTATCTATATTACATCCATTAACACTTGAAACATAGTTCTTTATCGAAACATTAGCTTTTATTAAATCTAGATTAAGGTCTAATGAAACCGGCGTTTCAGTTACAATAACCGATGGATAAAACTTATTTTCTTCATCATCTTTATATAAAGGAATGATTAATTTAGAATAATCTTTGTTAACAGGGTTGACTTCACTACCCATCATATTTTCATAGTATGTCGTAGTAGCAGCCCATCCCTTTGTAGTTGTTTTTCTATAATAAAATGTAATATTTTTTATCTTTTTATATTTTGCATCATTATTTTTTACACATATATAGAAGCTTTCTCCTGGTGCAGGAAATAAATTATTACTTTTTTTATCTGATTCTATGTATACATCAGAATTACTATCTCCAATTTCCTTTTTGACACTCTTTCCACTTTTGTCTTCTAGTTCAATTGTTCCAGAAATAATTCCTCCTAAATAAGTTTTACTTTTCGTTACTTCTTTTCCCGAAAAATTTTTTATTTTTTCGTTTTCAAACATCTTATATTTATTAATAGATAATGATCCAATTTTAGCAATATTTTGATCATCTACTTCAACAGAAACATTTTTTTCTTTTTTAATTATTAAATTATCTTCTCCTTCGCTTTTTTTATAAGTTATAAATGCATTATTAGCTCTATATAAGTCCGTATCATTTTTCATTATTGCTTTTTGAACATTATTATTTATCATTGACCCATTTGTTTCTGTATAAAATGGCATCATATAACTTAAGTCTAATCTTGGTTCTTCAGATTTTTTCTCATTATCTGTTAAATAACACAAGGAATTCAAAACCTGAGGCCAAGCCACCGAATGAGCAACGGTACTTTTATATTCAAACAATTCTATGTCTGCATCAGCTTTGAAAATTATATATTTTTTTGTAGGTGCATAAATAATTTTCTTTTTACCGTTTGGATAATGTTCAATATTATTTAAATTATTTATATTTCTAGTCCATAACGCTTTTGAAAAATTCGATAATGTACCTAGTAATAGATATTCTGTTTTAACACCAGGAATTATCTCAATTGTTCCCTCATCGTCCATTAATTCACTATAAGATACAACATTTTCATGATCCATACTATAAATAGTAGTAGTAATATTATTACTTTTATTTGTTTCAATAATAACTGCTTTTGCATAATTTTGCAACATAAATATCGCTATAATACATACAAATAATTGTACACAAAACTTCTTAATTACTTTTTTCATTTGATTCACCTCCTTTTCTTTTGTTTTTTATTTATAAACCTTTTTAATTCCCTTTTCAAGATGTAATGAAATCTCTAATTTTCCTGTTTTTATCATAAATGCAAATATTGTTAATATAATAACCATACTTATTGTAAATATTATTTTTGTTTTCTTACTTGCACCTTGTGTTAATGTTACTATTGTTTCTTGTGATGCAAAATTGTTTTCTACAGCTTCTGTAAGTCTTGTCATACTTTCTGTATAAGCTATTTTTGCTTTATTGCTTAATATTCCTGTATTATCTTCTGTCATAGCCTTATTCAAAATCAATGTAACTTCTTTTGTTTCACCTGGTTTAATCTCAATATTAGCTAATCCATTATAATATACATTTCCTTGTATTGTTCCAAGTGACCAATTTTCATTTTCTGCTTCTACAAAACTCATTCCTGCTGGTATGTAATCTACAATGCTTGTAACTTGTCCTTCAACATTTCCAACATTTTTTACAGCTATCTTATATGTAATTTTTACTTTTGATTTATTTATTACATCTGGATTTATTTCTAGCTTTGCTAAGTTTAAGTCATTGTAATCATATTCTGTTTCTTTTCCATTTATATCTACAACTGCTTTTGAGATATATTGTTTTATGTCAAAATCGAATCTTTCTTTTTCACCTAATCCTGTTTGAAGATTTTCAATAGATTCATTTTCAATTGTTATTGTATCTGTTACAGCCATTCCTTCTTCTACTTCAATTATACTGCCTAATTTTTTATCTCCATTATATACATTTGATGTATATTTGTCTGAATCATAGTTGTATACTATTGTATAGTTTCCCTCTTTTAATCCTGTAAATGTGTAATTACCATCTGAGCTTGTGGTTGTTGCTCTTATCATTGTTGCATCTTTTAAAAGTTGTACTTGAACTTGAGATTCTATTTTTCCATCATCTTCTGTTTTTATATCGTCTCCATTTTTATCTACATAAATATTTCCTGAAATCACATATTCTCCTTGTTCTTCTAATGTATCATATTTTATTTCATTTTCATTTGTGTAACTTTCTTCCTCTTCCATTGGTGGATTTGGATTTTCAGTAATTCCATATGAATAATTATGCCCAGCAACACGAATATCGTTTATATATATTTCAATTAAATCAGAAAAATTTTGTCCTTTTGTGCCAGGTTTTATTTTTCCTGTTATATGTAATTCACATTCATCACCTGAATACAAATAATATAGATTTGTTTTATAATTATTTCCTTCTGTATCAGCATACCAATATCCTGAGCCTGTTACATCTCCATATGCATACATTTTAAAATCACTTATATTTTCAGATACATTTCCTGAAATTTTAAATTCTTCTATATATTTATCACTATTATTTTTTAGCTTATATACTAAATTTACTTTGTTTTGTTCCATTAGTTGCTCATGATTTCCTGGAACCTCTTCTATTGTAATATTTGAACTATAAAATGTAGCTTTTATTTTTTCAGTTGATTTATCTTTTTCTTCTTTTGATTTTATTGTAGCATATACTTCTGATTCACCTTCAGAAATCCCATATACATTTGTATAAATATATATTTTTTCATTTTTATTTATTGTTTCTATTGCATATGATACAACATGTGATTTACTATTATAGTTTGCAGATGAATCTTCAGTAATTATTCTATCTTTTTCTATTTTTTCTATATCATCACTTGTAATTACATTTAAAGAATAATTTTCTTCGTTTTGTACTATTTTATTTAAATTTACTCTTGATACAGATGAATATTCATATTCTATTTTTGAATCTAGATTTAACTCAACTATAACATTAGTTAAATCTTTTGATGATTTGTTTGTAATTTCAGTACAATAAGTATATTTGTCGCCAAGTCTTCTATTATTTATTCCATCTAATGTTGGCTGTGAAATTATAATTTCAACATCATTTGCTTCATTTTCTGATTCGTGTGGTTTTTCTTGTGGTAATTCTTCATCTGGTACTGTATCTTGAGATACAGGTGCTTTTGTTGTGTATAATCCTACTTTATCTGCTTCTACACTTTCATATGCAATTACATTTTCATAATGATTATTATAATATGCACCGAAATTTCCATAAATTTTTGCATCATACCCTACATTTTCAGGAATTTCAAAATCATATGAATATTTCAATAATACTCCTGGCTTTATTTCGCCTTTAATTATAATCATATATGATTTAATACTGCTATAATCTGCAACTTCTGTACTCCACATATTAGCTTCATTCTTTAAATCAATTGAAGCTCTTTCGTTACTTGAATAATAAATTGTTGTCATATATGGATTTGCTATATTTTCATTAATTCCACTTAATACTTTTACATTAACTGTTGTACCTATATCTTTTCCTGTAACAACACTTTTACTTCCAACATTTGGAATTCTTCCTATTAATACCATTCCTGTGCATGTATTACTTGTATTATTCATTACAGCAAGTTCCATTGTTGCAATTTGTGCATTTTTTTCGTGTTCAATTTGTACTGTTTTTTCACCTTGATTTATTGATTTTATTTTGTTTGCTTGTCCATCATAATTTGCTATTCCATTTGATAATACCATTCCATTTGGTGCTTGATAATTTATAATTGCTACATCAAATCCATTTGTTTCTTTTAATATTCCATTTGGTAATTGTTTGTTTATTGTCCATTTTGTTTGAGATTTATAACTTGTGGCACCCTCGTTATAATAATACATCTTAATTTGATCTTGCTTTTTTGGTGTATATTCATTTAATGTAATATTTAAATTTAGTATTATATTTGTACCATTTGTTATAGCACTTTGACAAAATTCATTTTGTGTTCCTTCAAGATCGATTTTCATTTTTACAATGTTTCCATCTTTATATATTTCGTGGTTTTTGATTTTTAAACCACTTTCATATATAATACCTATATTTTCAACTTCAACATTTGTTATATAATTTGGAAATACCAATTCAAAACAAGGATTTGTATATAAATCAGTATCTTGCTTATCGTTATTTAGTACAATTCTAATTTCTACATTATCATTTTTTGAAAGTGTATTTAAATTATTATTTAACATAACAATTTCAGCAACAGTTGTACTATTACTCATTCCTTTTGTAGTTGAAATTTCTTCTAAAACATATCTTTCGTCATAATTCATATATTTTAATTCAGCTGAAACATAACTTCTGATTGATTTAAATGTATTAAATTTTGATTTATCAAAATTACTTTTTCCAATTGCTTTAGTAAATTCAATTGAAATATTTCCATTTGATGAAATATTTTTAAATACAACACATATTCCGTTTTCTTTGCTTTCTAGACGAATTTCACAATCATCTTGACTATGTATTAATTCGTTATTTAAAGTATATAACAATTCACCTGTAGCTGTTTGAATTTCTACTGTTCCTCCATTTTGTAATATACTATTTATTTCACTATAATTGAATTTTACTCTGTTATAATATATATCTTTGTCAGCATCGATTTCAATCATATTTTCATCTAAATATTTTTCTTTAGAGCTATCAACTTTTAATTCTTCTAATAAATCACTTGTTAAAATATTTAAATTTACAGTAGTTATAAATTCGGTTTCGTATCTTGTTTCTTGATTATTATAATTTGCATTTATTTTTGCTTTATTTATTTTGTCTTCTGTTGTACTTATATTATATGAAATTATATTATTTAATTCTGTTTTTATTTCTTGACTATTTGAAAAGTCTTTTGTATTTTTTACATTGTTATTTCCACTATATTGTTCAATTGTTACTTTAAAATTATTTTCCAAATTTGCGTTTTCAATTTCACTGTATGAATTGTATCGATAAACTATTATATATTCGTCTTCTCCAATTGAATTTTGGGCAATATTTTCATTATTGTTATTTACAATTATTGAAATTTTCTTATTTTCCTGATTATAATTCCAATTACTTTCGTTAAATATTACATTTCCTGCATCTTCTCCTCTTGTTGCCATTAATTTTGTGCTTTGTACATTTACTGTTTCTGGTAATTCTCCATTATATTCTGGTACTTCAACTTCAATAGTAGTTTGTTTTATTGGTAGATATTTTTCATCATTTATTTGTCTTATTATTTGTAATTTATTTTCTACAATTATTCCTTCATGTGTACCTAATTGGAATGGTGAAAATTGTGTATATTCACCTTTTACTTCAAAATCAGTATTATAGCTCCAACCAATAAATAATCTATTATTTACTTCAACATCTATGCTTTCTAAATTTATATTTATATATTTTCCAGTTAATTTTAAATTTATCTCCTTATATAAATCATTTATATTAATTTTTTCTTGATTAATAAATTCGATTTCTACTTCTATTTTTGTATTGTAGATTATATTTTGAACTGATATTTCATTGTCATCTGTTATTTCTATTTCATAATTTTTTGATATTAATTCTTCATATGATTCTTGCTCAGCTTCAGCTGTTTTTACTTCAATTATTTTTTCCTCATTTATTAGGATATTATCATTTTCACTTTCATCAATAGATGTATTTCCCTGTAATTCCGTTTCTATATTTTGTTCTTCTTCGTCTTCTACATCAGTTGATTCTTCTTGCATTTTAGGTTCTATGTTTGTTTCTGTTTCGTCTTCTACATCAGCTGTTTCTTCTCGCAATTCAGGTTCTATATTTGTTTCTGTTTCGTCTTCTACATCAGCTGTTTCTTCTTGCATTTCAGGTTCTATGTTTGTTTCTGTTTCGTCTTCTACATCAGCTGTTTCTTCTTGCATTTCAGGTTCTATGTTTGTTTCATCAACAGTTATATTTTTTATTTTTGAAAATTTAAAACTTATATTACTTTCATCAGTACTATCAGCAATAATCCTTCCAGATTTTAAAAAGCCTTGACCAATTTGAGTTGGCGATAATTCTAAAGTTAAAACAGGTTTAGAATTTACATCACTAATTTGCTCTGTATTATTTTCTTCAAAATAGCTATTAAAACTCATTTCATCTGATTTAAAAAATCCATTAGTAATTGCTGTTATAGCATCCGTTGTAGCAATTGCTTTTAATGTTTCACCCATGTATGTAAAAACAATTACAAAAATTATTAAGCAACTCAATATTTTATCTAATTTAGAAGACATACTTTTTTACCTCTTTCATATACTTATATAATATAATTATATTAAATTATTTCTTGAGTTTTGTAAATAGTAAATTTTTCCAAAAATATTGATTTTCTCAATATTTCAGCTATTTTCATCTACGGAAATATAAACTCTAATGTATTTATTAAATTTATATTAAATTTTTATTACATTTTTATTACATTTTAAATATATAGTTTTCCACAATAATATTTTTGTTTTATTAGACACTTTTTTTATGAATCTGCATATATTATATAAAGTATTTAGGAGGAATTTTTATGAATAATAATGATAATATTGATATAAATCATTTACTTTCAGTTCTTGCAAAAATGGATAAAGCCGAACTTGAAAAAAATCTTTATAAAGCTAAACAAATTCTTAACAATTCTGATATAAAAAAAGATTTAAAAAAATAGAGAGGTTTGAATAATCCATGAATGATGATTTATCAAATGTTTTAAATAATTTTTCTGATATTTTAAAAGAAAAAAATATTGATTTAAATGGTATTTTAGGCGGAGATAATCCGCCTGAAAATAATTCGGATGAAGATAATAATGATGATAATTTTTCTTTTGATATTAATACAATTTTAAAAATTAAAGAAATAATGTCTGCTATGAATGGAAAAAACGGCCCTAGAAATAAACTTTTACATTCTTTAAAGCCATATTTACAAGATACAAAAAAAGAAAAACTAGAGCAGTATATAAAGATTGCAAATCTTTTATCTGCTCTAGATTCTGTTGATGATAATCATTATTTAAAATTTTTGAAAAATGATGACTATGATTTTATTTTAATGATTATTTTATTTTTATTAATCTTTTAACTCTATTTTATTATCTTTTATACAAAAAATTGGGCATTTTTCTACTCTTTCTTGTATTTCTTTTACCAAATTTGAAATTCTTATTTGGGTTGTTTCTATTACATTTGCAGCAATTATTGCTTTATTATTTCCGTTTGCACCACAGTGTGCTACACCTCTTAATGTACCTAATATTATAATATTTCCTCCTGCAACAACTTCTGCTCCAGAATTTACATCACCACATATTACAATACTTCCAACATATTCCTCTTTTGTTCCAGAACGAATTGAATTATATATATACTTTGTCTCAGATATTTCTGTTTGTTGTTCAAATGTCTTTTTTATTGCATGTAATCCCAAAAGCTCTGATGGATTATCAAATTTAATTTCAACATCTATTTCTGATATTATCATTTTTTTTATAATTTTTCTTTCTGTTTCTGTAAACAATTTGCCTGTTATTCGTATTGGTAAATTTGAATTTTTATAAAAATCTTTTAATTTAGGTAATTTCTCTTGTAATTCTTGAATTATATCATTGTTATTTGCTTGTACACTTATATCTAATATTATTTCTTCAGTTGTTTGCTTAATTCGTATATTATTTAACATTTATTTATCCTCCCATTTTACGTGGTAAAAACATATCACCACAAAATTTTTTGATTTATAAAAAAATTTTATATAAAGTGCTCTACTTCTATTTCTGATGTCATATCTTCTTTTATTTTCTTTACATTCATTCCAAAATATTCTGCAATTATTTCTCTTACAACTTCTGCAGTATATGAACCATGCCCTCCATTTTCAACTACAACCACAACTGCTATTTCTGGATTATCAAATGGTGCAAATCCAACAAACCATGCATTTACATCACCTGATGTTGTTTCAGCTGAACCAGTTTTACCACCTACGATTATGTTAAAATCTGAAAATGTTGAGTATGCTGTTCCTCCTTCATCCGTTGTAACTGATTTCATTCCTTCAAGAACAGCTTTTATTGTCTGTTCACTAATTTGTAGTTCCTCTGTATTTTCTTCTGTAATACCTAATTTATTATTTACAAATTGTTCTATTTCTGATTTTGGTACTTGTGTTCCATCAGAATTAATAATATTTTTTACTACACTTAAATCAATTTTATGACCGCCATTTGCAACCATTGAAATATATTTTGCCATTTGAACTGGTGTAAAACTATTATATCCTTGACCAATAGCTGCAACTAATGTATCTCCAACTGTCCAGTTTTCTCCTTTATTTTCTGTGATTGATTTGTTTGCCAATGTACCAGATGCTTCACTATATAGTTCAATTCCAGTTTTATTGCCAAGTCCAAAATATCTAGCATACTTATCTAGATTATCTATTCCCATTCTATTGCTAACTTCATAGAAAAAATAGTTACATGATTTCTCTATTGCACCTGACACATTTAATGGTCCATGTCTTCTTCCATATTCATTATAATACCAACATGCTGGCTTATGTGCTGCTGGATATGGTCCATTATCATTTATTCTTTCTTTCGTACTTGTTACACCTGTTTCTAATGCTGCAATTGCTGTTACCATTTTAAATGTTGATCCTGGAGCATATGGACTTTGAATTGCTTTATTCAATAATGGGTGCAAAGGATTATTTCTATATTCATCATATTTTTTTTGACTAATACCATTATAAAACAAACCTGGTTCATAATCTGGATAACTAGCCATAGCAAGTATTTCACCTGTATTAACATTTGCTACAACTGCTGCTCCACCTTTGGTTTCATATTTATGTGAAAATCCTCCAAGTTTAATTTTTTCAATATTTGATGCTAATGCCCTTTCTGTTATTTTTTGAAGATTTGAATCAATTGTAAGAATAATATCTGAGCCACCTATAGCTTCTTTTGCTGTATATTCACCTGTT
>Ga0247611_10011681_pt1 | contig 10088 bp, 6 predicted proteins | sample 177DNAGHGhighgp2_FD_192422 | JGI IMG/M metagenome (GOLD analysis project Ga0247611, IMG submission 192422) | Sheep rumen microbial communities from Palmerston North, Manawatu-Wanganui, New Zealand - 1770 DNA GHGhigh gp2 | ecosystem: Host-associated > Mammals > Digestive system > Stomach > Rumen ... | reverse complement strand
TGGCCCTGCACCCCGCTGCCAAGTGGGTACTGGCCTTTGAAATGATGGTTGGCCGTCTGGAACTCTTCACCGTGCTGGTTATCTTTACCCGCTCCTTCTGGAAAAAAGACTGACGGCGGGGGCCAATGTCCACTACTCACCCCTTGATGACCCATCTAACCCGGAGCACTGTTGTGGAGCGATGTACCTCATTTTCACTAGAGAAACAGGTCGCTGCATTTCTTTTTTAATTTTTTGAAAAAAAAATGTCATGATTTGCGTTTGTAAATCAATTTTATTTTGTAATTTTACGCCCCAAAATTATAGGATAGCACCATGAGCAAAAGTCAAAGCAAACACAATAAGAAAATGAATGATAATCAGAGCTATTTCGGCCCTGATATCACCAATGTGCAGGAAGCCGAAGAGTACCGCAAAGCGCGTGAAGCGGCCGAGACCATCGACAATAGCAAACTGACCAAATGGCAACGCTTCATGGCGTTTTTCCAGAACGGCAGGATGCGTTTTGTCACAGGCATCATCCTGTTGCTCACAGGCATCTACCTGCTCATCTCGTTCCTGTCGTTTTTCCTGTCGGCAGGGATGAGTGACCAGAACCGCATCACCAACTACTCGATGATCGAGAACGCCCAGGTTCCCGAACAGATCCGCAACGCCGGAGCTGCAGCGGGAGCATCCATGAGCGACTTTTTCATCTCGAGCGGAGTGGGTGTCGCAGCTTTCATCATTGTGATATGGCTGTTGACACTGGGCATGAGACTGGTGCGCAAGGGCAAGAAGGCCCACTTCTTCTCCTACACGTTTGTGTGCCTGTTCAGCATCTTCACCTTCTCGATGATGGTGGGTGCCGCCACCTATTTCATGAAACCCATCACTTTCTTCCCGCTGGGCGGCTACTTCGGCTTCTATGCCAACAAGTGGCTGCTGGGCCTGTTTGGCCTGTATGGCATGATTGCTGTTAACCTTGTCATCTTCATGTTGTGGGTGTTCCTGACCTATCAGACATTCAGTGCCCTGTACCGCCAGATTCAGGAAGGAATTGAGAAGAAACGCAGCCGCAGCAAGGAGGAATCAGAGAAAGTGGTGAGCCAACCCGGCGAGTCAACCTTCCTGGGCGGTGAACAGCGCATCAGCAGCAAGAGTAAAGATGAGGACGAGAATGAACCCGCCAAGTCACCCATTGCAGCCAAGTTGCGCCGTCCCCGCACCAAAGCGCCTGCTGCTCCCGCCAGCGGCGACGATGGTGAGACCGCTCACCTCAAGCCTATAGCCGCCGGCACCGATGCCAGCAACCCCCATGACCCCACGGGCGAATACCGCCACTACCACTTCCCCACCCTGGACCTGCTGCAAGACATCCACATGAACCCCAACAGCGTGGACAAGCAGGAACAGGACGAGAACAAGGAACGCATTCGAGACACCTTGAGCAAGTATGGCATTGAAATCAAGGAAATCATGGTGCATGTGGGTCCCACAGTCACCCTGTTTGAGATTGTGCCCCAAGACGGTGTGCGCGTGAACAAGATTCGTGGCCTGGAAGATGATATCGCCTTGAGTCTTGCGGCTCTGGGCATCCGCATCATTGCGCCCATGCCTGGCAAGGGTACCATCGGCATCGAGGTGCCCAACCGTGACCCGCAGGTGGTTCCCATGCGTGAGGTGTTGGGATCAAAGGCATTCCAGGAAAGCCGTGCCAAGCTGCCCATGTGCCTGGGTTGCACAGTGAGCAACGAGGTCTTTATTGCCGACCTGACCAAGATGCCGCACTTGCTGGTGGCCGGTGCTACCGGTAAAGGTAAATCCGTCGGCTTGAATGCCATCATCACATCGCTGCTCTACAAGAAAGGGCCGTCGGAGCTGAAGTTTGTGCTGGTTGACCCCAAACGAGTGGAGTTCAGCATATATGCCGATCTGGAGAAGTATTACTTTGCCAAGGCACCTGGTGAGGAAAAAGCCATCATCACCGACACCGACCGCGTCATCAAGACGCTGAACTGTCTGGTCCAGGAAATGGAAGACCGTTACAAGGTGTTTGAGGAGGTGAGGGTGCGCAATGTGAGCGACTATAACGACATGTGGCGTCGCGAGCTGCGCGAAGTGCGCGACGAGCACGGCATGAAGAAATACCAGTACATGCCCTACATTGTGGGCATCATCGACGAGTTCAGCGACATGATCATGACCGCCGGCAAGGAGGTAGAGACCCCACTCGTGCGCATCGCCCAAAAGGCACGTGCCGTGGGCATCCACATGATTATCGCTACCCAGCGCCCGTCGTCCAAGGTCATCACCGGCCTGATCAAGGGTAACTTCCCCGGCCGCATCGCCTTTGCCGTTGCCCAACGCATCGACAGCCAGATCATCATCGACCGCACTGGTGCCCAGCAGCTCATTGGCCGCGGCGACATGCTGTTCCAGATCGACGGCGAGCTGACGCGCTTGCAGTGCCCGTTTGTTGATACGCCCGACATTGTGCGCATCTGCGATTACATTAAGGAGCAGGAAGACAACGACCGTGACATCAACCACGAGCAGCCCTATCTGTTGCCCGAATATGTGGGCAAGGACGAGGGTGGCGGTGGCGATGCCAATGTGGGCAACGTCAAGGACCGCGACCCGCTGTTTGAGGAAGCCGTTCGCTTCATCGTCATGGGCAATACAGCCAGCACCTCGTCGCTGCAGCGCCGTTACGAGATTGGCTACAACCGTGCCGGCCGCCTGATGGACCAGATGGAGCATGCCGGCATCGTTGGCCCCGCCCAGGGCAGCAAACCGCGCCAGGTCCTCGTCAGTCCCATGGACATTGACCAACTGTTCTCTTGACAATAACAACACGAGAGTGCCTACCCCCACACACCGGGTTGGCACTCTTTTTGCACTCTAGACACTCTAGAAGTTGACCTAAAAACAATAAAACGAATGACAATGAAAAGGATATTCATCGCAATTTTGACAGCAATGCTGGCCATCGTGGTCATGGCCCAAACACCCCAAGCCATGCTAGACAAGTGTGTGGCAGCCATCAACACAGGTGGTGGCGTCACTGCCAGCTACAGCGTCACGACCGCCCAAGGCACCAGCTCTGGCAGCCTGTCGATGCAAGGCTCCAAGTTCCGTATCATCTCTCCCGAAGCCAAATGCTGGTATGACGGCAAGACACAATGGTCATGGTCGCCCGTAACCAGCGAGGTGAACATCACATCTCCAACGACCGACGAGTTGCAGTTGACCAATCCCATTGCCGCAGTACAGCATTTCAAGGCCAACTTCAACATGAAGCACGCCAAGGCCAAGACGGCCAAGACCTATGTCATCAAGCTCACCCCCAAGAAAAAGAAAGACAACATCAAAACGTTGTGGCTGTATTTTGACGAGAACTCGTCGCTGCTGCGCACCGCTAGATTTGAGATGAGCGACAAGTCGGTTTACACCATCAAGATCACAAACTACAAGCACAAGTCATTGCCGGCATCAACATTCACCTTCGACAAGTCACAGGTTCCTGCCGGCACTCAAGTTGTTGATTTGAGATAGTACAGGATTTAAGGTTTTAGGGTATTTCAGGAGTTATGCTTCATTATTTTATAGGTCCTGCCGTTGGTGCCGTTATCGGTTATATCACCAATGATATTGCCATCAGGATGTTGTTCAGGCCTCATCAGGCCAAGTACTTCATGGGCATCCACATTCCATTCACCCCTGGCATTATCCCCAAGGAGAAACAACGCATTGCCGCTGCCATCGGCAAAGCCGTGAGTGAGAACCTGATGAACCGCGAAGTGCTGGAAAAGAACCTGCTGAGCGAGGACATGCAGGTGAAAATCGAAGGCGCCATCGATGAGTTTGTCGCCACACAACAGGACAATAACGAGACCATCGAGCAGTTTGCAAGCCATTATCTGTCGAGCGATGACATTGAGGCCATGCGCAGCGACGTCACCGGCGGCATCGTCAAGATGGTGTCGTCCAAATTACAGAATAGCGACCTGGGCAGCAGTATTGCCCACATGGCCACCGAGCATGTCATGGAAAAGACCCGCAACAGTGTGGCAGGACTGTTCGGGGCCGACAAGCTGTTGGCAGGATTTGCACAACCCATCGAGAAGACCTTGGCCAAGCACATCAACGAAATCCTGCAAAACAACAGCCACCAAATGATTCACGACCTCGTCACCACCGAGGCCGATAACCTGATGGGCATGACCATGAGCCAGCTCACGACAGGCCGCGACGAGCAAGTGGCACAGATCAAGCACGGCACGCTCAGTGCCTACCGCACCATCATTACCGAGCACCTGCCGCGCATTTTGCAAGACATCGACATCAGCAGCATCATCGAGCAACGCATCAACGAGATGGACATGGACGAGGCCGAAACCATCATCCTGGACGTGATGAAAAAAGAACTGCGCGCTATCGTGTGGTTAGGAGCCCTCTTGGGAAGCATCATGGGTACATTAAATGCATTCCTGTAGCGTTCCAGGCCCGCTTCTACACTACCCTAAAGCACTGTTATAGAGACGTGGATGCTGCGCGTCTTTATAAATTTTTTATCATTTTTTTTGGTCGTTTGAATAATAATAGTTATGTTTGCAACATCATAACCGAAGAAAAAAATGAGCTCCAATAGCCCATTGAGTAAATAACCAAATTTCTATTAACAACTAAATGTTTTACAGTATGAAGAAATTTTACATGATTCTCGCAGCAGCTGCTGCACTGACCGTTAGCGCCCAAACACAGAAGATGGGCAACATCTATGTTGGCAACTACGAAGAGCCCACCGAGATTTACAATGGTTCCTTCTTTGACATGGCACCGACCAATTTCTACCTGGCTCACACCGGTGCTCAGATGATTTACACCCCCGACATGCTTACCGAGCTGGATGGCAAGCAGAACGTGATGATTGCCGGGTTGTATTTCAAGTTCAACGATCAGACATTTGAAGAGATCAGCCGCACATGCAAGATTTATGTTCAGCAAATCGATGAGACTGAGTTCGCCATTAACCAGGATGGCATCAAGCAATTCTTCACCTTTGACAACCTAGTTGGCGAGGAGACTTTTGAGATGGATATGCTTGATTTCTATGGCGAGGACCACGAGATTGGCACAACCATCGAACCTGTTGCCTACACTCCCGGCAAGAGCCTGCTCGTGACCATGGTATTTGATGCTCTGGATGACGACAACTGCACCATGGGCAGCGACTATGCTCCCTTCTACACCTCGGGCATCCGCGGCAAGGCAATGACCTACACCGACAACCACATCAGCTTCCTCGATTTTGCTGAAGGTAACGACTTCCCCAATGCAACCGCTATGCTGGGCTGTGGCAGCAACGTTGAACTCCCTGTAACCAACATCCAGTACACCTATGAGCAGAGCCAGGGTACCGGTGTCAACGAGATGGTTAACGGCAAGACTGTTGCTGGCGTCAGCTACTTCAACATGGCTGGCCAGGAGATGCCCCAGGCCAACGGCTTGACCATCATGGTCACCACCTACACCGATGGCAGCACCAGCGCTGTAAAGGTTGTTCGCTAATCGACCTGGTCCACGCTTGACCGATTGGGGACTGCGCCATCATTCTTGCCTGAATAATGGCACAATCTCCAGCACTAAAAGCAAATTGGTTTATCATTTTACAATTCAGGCGGCCTCAATGCTATTGAGGCCGCCTGAATAATATTCTGTTTCTCAATGAATTGTGTGTCTCGAGAGTCTTACTCGACTTGCCAGGTATCACCCGACATGATCACGTCATTCAGGCAGGAGAAACCGTGCTTTGCCTTGGCCTCTTCAACCTGCTCGGCTACCGCCGTCTCATAGGTGGGAGCCTCTACCGCACGGATAACACCCAGTGCCACGGGCAGGTCGGTGCCGTCCATCATGGCCAGTATCTGGTGCAGGAAGTTGCTCTCGCAATGGGCATCATGCACGAGCACATCATCGATGGTGTAGCCATCCTCACCAATGGTAACGGCCTTGAGGCCGAAACCGTCCTGTACAAGACCGCGGTTCATGTCCTTGCCGAAGATCATCTTCTGGCCATGAACCAGGTGGATGGTGCGGTCGGCACGGTGCTCACGATCGGTGATGAAGTTGTGGATACCGTTATTGAAGATCATGCAGTTCTGCAGAATCTCTACCACCGAGCAGCCCTTGTGTTTGGCAGCTTCGATCATCACCTCCTGACTGATGTCGAGAGACACGTCAAGGCTGCGTGCAAAGAAAGTGCCGCGTGCACCAAAGGTCAGTTCGGCAGGAATGAAAGGATCCTCAACCGTGCCATAGGGCGATGACTTGGACTTGAAACCGCGTGCACTCGTGGGCGAGAACTGTCCCTTGGTCAAGCCGTAGATGCGGTTGTTGAGCAACAACAGGTTCACATCGATATTGCGGCGCACCTCATGGATGAAGTGGTTGCCACCGATGGCGAGGCAGTCACCATCGCCCGACACCTGCCAAACGGTCATCTCAGGGTTAGCGGTCTTGAAACCGGTTGCCACAGCACCGCCACGACCATGAATGGTGTGGAAGGCATAGGTGTTGGTGTAATAAGGCAGACGAGAGCTGCAACCGATACCCGAAATCACTGCAGTTTTCTCGGGGGGGATACCCAACTTGGCCATCGACTTGAGCAGGACGTTGAGCACAGCGTGGTCACCACAACCCGGGCACCAGCGGATAGGCTGGTTATTCTTGAAATCCAGCGGCTTGTAAGCCATCTCTTCGTTATTAGTCTTCTGTTCCATTACAATTCCTCCTCCATCATGATGTTTTTAACTCCGTCAACGATTTCCTGAACCAGGAACGGCTGTCCTTGCACCTTGTTGATGTGGCAGATGTTCAGGTTAGGAATCTTGCTCTGCAGGTAGCTGGCCAGTTGGCCGGTATTCAACTCGGCCACAATCACCGTCTTGAAGCGGCTCAGCAGCTCGGCGGTGTTCTTGGGCAGCGGGTTGATGTAGCGAATGTGGGTCATCGCAATCTTGAAGCCATCATCGTTCAAGCGGTTAACGGCATCCAGGATGTGGCCATAGGTGCTGCCCCATCCCAGGATGATGGTGTCGGCCGTGGAATCGCCCTTGAGTTTGAGCTCGGGGATGCCGTTAGCGACATTGGCAATCTTCATGCGGCGTGTCTCGACCATGTGGGCATGGTTGATAGGATCATTGCTTAATACACCCAGATTGTAGTCCTTCTCCAGTCCGCCAATCACATGCTCCAGCCCCTTGGTGCCGGGGATGGCCCAATAACGGATGCCCAGAGCATTGCGCATGAACGGGGTCCACGTTGCCTTGAGTGCCTCGGGCACATAATTAGGCTTGATGACGGGATACTCACCCTCCTCGGGGATGCGCCAAGCCGATGAACCATTGGCAATAAAGGCATCGGTGAGCAGGATGACGGGCGTCATGTGCTCGATAGCGATGCGGGCTGCCTGGAAGGCCATCTTGAAGCAATCGGTGGGCGATGCTGCGGCAAGCACCACAAGGGGGCTCTCACCACTGCGGCCATAGAGAGCCTGCTGCAGGTCGGTCTGCTCGGTCTTGGTGGGCAGGCCGGTCGAGGGACCGCCGCGCTGCACGTCAACAAGCACGAGGGGCAACTCGGCCATGACGGCCAGTCCCAGGGCCTCGCTCTTGAGTGCCAAACCGGGACCCGAAGTCGTGGTCACTGCCAAATGGCCTGCGAAAGCAGCACCGATAGCTGAGCAGATACCACCAATCTCGTCCTCCATCTGAATGGCCTTGACACCCAGGTCGCGGCGCTTGGCCAGCTCATGCAGGATGTCGGTAGCCGGAGTAATGGGATAGGATCCCAGGAACAGGGGACGACCGCTCATCTCCGAGGCCTTGATCAGACCCCAGGCCGTAGCCTTGTTGCCGCTGACGTCGGTATAGGTACCGGGACGCACCTCATCACTCTGGATGCGGTAGGTAGAAACGGTGGCATGGATATTGTGACCATAGTTGTAACCGCCCTTGATGACAAGCTCATTGGCGGCATACACATCGGGCTTGTCGGCAAACTTGGCCTTCAAGAACTTCAACGGCGCCTCCATGGGGCGGTTGAAAAGCCAGCACACAAGACCCAGGGCGAACATGTTGCGGCACTTGAGCTGTGCCTTCAGGTCCATACCCGTGTCCTTGAGCGCCTCCTTGACCATCGTGGTGATGGGAGCCTCGATAACCTGGGCCTTGAGTCCCAGTTCCTCGTAGGGGTCATCGGTCGTGTAAAGCGCCTTGTCAAGGCCGGCTTGGTTAAAGGTGTCGATGTCGACGATAGCAGCACCACCCTTGCGCAGGAATTGCGCATTCTGCTTGAGCGCAGCAGGATTCATTGCCACCAGCACATCACACTCGTCGCCAGGCGTGTGCACGCCATGGCCAATGTGGACCTGGAAACCAGACACACCGCCCAGCGAGCCCTGCGGGGCGCGCACCTCGGCGGGATAGTCGGGAAAAGTTGAAATGCGGTCACCAAGTCCCGCACTCACATTAGAAAAAATGTTACCAGCCAATTGCATTCCATCGCCACTGTCGCCCGAGAATCGCACGACAATGCTCTGACGGAACTGAACTTTGGCTTTTTCAGTTTTCTCTGCCATTTTAACTAAATAATAATGAAACAGTTTTAGTTTTTATAACCTCTTCAAAAACGGGGCAAAAGTACAACTTATTTCCCACTTGGGATAATGTTTTCTGAATAATTTTGCGCATTTTTCAAAAACTGCCATTTCCCCGTGTTTTCTTTACCTGCCGCCTCACCTGGGAGACTGTGACTTGCCCCCGCAAAGCCGTCCAAGCATGACCATTTCCGTCAGTGCCACAGGAATGGCATCTATTATTCATTATTACAAGTGGTTTTCGTTCATTTTTGGGGCGTTTTTAATTATTTTTCTATATTCATTTGTCGTTTTCAAACAAACTAACTAAATTTGCATGTTTAAAATGCGAGTAGTATTATTCACTTTATATTTCATTTAATAACATTTATGTCTATGAAAAAAATCTTTACTCTTTTTGCAATGACGGTAATGCTCGCCTTCTCATCACAGGCAGCTTACTACATTGTTGGTAATGCGCCCTTTGGCGACTGGAACCCTGCAGCAGGCGTCGAGATGACCCAGCAGGCTGATGGTACCTATACCTATAAGGCTACCATCAGCGGTTCGGTGTGGTTCGTATTTGCCAGCGGCCTCGACGCTAGTTGGGACGTGTTCAACTCCACCTACCGCTACGGTCCTTCGGGCAGCGACGTTGAGGTGGTTGTTGACCAGTGGGTATCGACCCCCCAAGGTGGTGACAAATCCTACAAGTTCACGGGATCGGGTAGCGAGTACACGTTCATCTTCAACCCTTACATCAACAAGTTCAAGATCGAAGGTGTTCAGGTTCCCATCGAAATCGACACCTATACCGTAGCCGGTACTCCCGCAACAGTATTCGGTACCGAATGGGATCCCAGCAATGCCGAGAACGACATGATCAAGCAGGCAGACGGCACCTTTGCACTCACCAAGTACGGCTGCGAGCTTGCAGGCAATGAACTGGCATTCAAGGTTGTGGGTAACCGCGACTGGGGCAACGCTTGGCCCAATGACAACATGACGGTAGAAGTTGAAGAAGCTGGCATCTATGATGTTACCTTCACCTTCAACCCCGAGGGCAATCAAGTGGGTTACACCTGTGTGAAGAGCGGCAGCTTCGACCCGCGCACCGGTGAGCTCTACATCTTGGGCGAGGTAAACGGCAATGCTTGGAATCCGAGCGTGGGCTACAAGATGGACACTGAGGATGAGAACATCTACACTGCCCAAATCACCACTGCTGGTGAGAACCCCGATGAGAATGACGGTATCGGCTACAGCTTCTTCTCGTTTACCACCAAACTGAGCGAGAGCAGCGACGATTGGTCCAGCATCGGCGGCTATCGCATCGGCGCTATTGAAGATGGTTTCCCCTTGACCGAGGACATGTTCGGCATCGACATTGAGATGGGTAGCTTTGGTCACCCCAACAGCTTTAAGGTTCCTGCCGGCACCTATAACGTGACCGTGAACCTCGATAACA
>Ga0247611_10011680_pt1 | contig 10088 bp, 5 predicted proteins | sample 177DNAGHGhighgp2_FD_192422 | JGI IMG/M metagenome (GOLD analysis project Ga0247611, IMG submission 192422) | Sheep rumen microbial communities from Palmerston North, Manawatu-Wanganui, New Zealand - 1770 DNA GHGhigh gp2 | ecosystem: Host-associated > Mammals > Digestive system > Stomach > Rumen ... | reverse complement strand
CACATGGTGGTAAGGTCGGCGCCTACGTATTTTAAGAGGTATTGTGTGATGACAAATGATTTAAAATATGTGTCTTATCGCAAGAATCGCCGCACTACTTGGTATGCTTTTTTCGAAGAATATGATGACTTTGTTAGTGTTGTGTCCCTAAACAACAATCATGTCATTGGACATCTTCTGGAAATTTAATAGAAATCAACAAAAAATTAATATTAACTTAAAATCTAATTTATCATGAAAAAATTAACTAATTTCTTTAATTGTGCAGCGAAGGCAGCCCAAAAAACAGGGGGGGGTAATTCGCAAACTCAAGGGCATCAATTAGGTGTTGCCTCCGTGATTACCTCGACATTGTCTCGATTCGATTGCGTGTCGTTAGCGTCTCGTTTGCGTGTTTTGGACTATACCCGGGGTATCTCGGCTCTTTTTTCTTCGCGCGTATATAGGTACGCCGCCATGCTCCTCATGGTCCTCACGCTTGGTGTTGGTAATGCGTGGGGAGATACGGCTTATGGATTTGAAAATAACAAAACTAGTCAGACGGGGTATCCGACGAGCGCAGGAGATGGAGAAAGAGCAATTTCTAATTCAGTATATAGAACAGGTTCGTATTCTCTTGAGCAAAATAATAAAAATACTAGTGATAAACTTGTAAAGATTCAAGGATTACCTGTTTCTTTTAAAGGCGGTCAACATTATGTACATTATATTGCATATGTTAAAAAAACGACATCGAACACTGTGACTTTAAAAGAATATAACTTGAACAATAGCAATGACTTTGCTAAAGTTTCACCAAATTCTCCTTTATCGACAAGTTGGCAGAGAATTACAGGAAGGGGTCAACGTACAGGAAATACTTCAAATTATACGAGTACAGAGTTGCGTATAAAGACAAACACAGCGACTTCTGGAGATAAAGTATATGTTGATGATATTGTTGTGTATGTAACAGATAATAATGTTAAAACCGACCTTAAAAAACCAGGCTCTGCAACAATTACAACGCATACTACTGCTGAATTAGCATGGGAAGCTGGCTCTGATGTGTCTGATGATAATTATGGAGCTACCGGTGTACAAAAGACTTTGGTTTTTAAGAGGACTTCTGGAACAGCAGATGGTTTGAACTTGAATGATCAAGGTATTTATTCTTTGACAGCTTCTGAAGGTCCTAGTGCTGATCAATCTGGCGATTGGACTTTGGTTGCTGTAGTAGATCCTTCAACTGAATCATATACTACCGGTTTAACAGCAGGTCATCACTATGCTATCGTTCATCGTGACTTAGCGTACAACTATTCTACCCCAGTTTATACAACCATCACTGATGGCGCACCAGCAACGACATATACTGTTACGTATCAGTCTGGTGATGGTACAGGTAGTGACGTCGTAGACGATGATGCAACGACGGTTGCAGGTTGTCCGAATACATTTACTGCTCCTAATGGAAAATCATTTGTCGGTTGGAAGAATGCAAGTACAAGCGCTGATGTCGCGGTTGGAGCAACTGTGACGGCAACTATGACACTTGTGGCTCAATGGGCGACATTATATTCTGTTACCTATGTTATGAATGGCCCTTCGGATGAAGCTCCGACTCAGGCTTCTGTTATATCTGGAACAAGCATTACTTTGGCTGCGGCTCAGACTTGGACAGACCATACTTTCTTAGGCTGGTTGTGCAACATTGACAGCGAGGTTAAAACTGCTGAGACAAGTTATACTATGACGGCTGCTAATACCACCTTTACTGCTCAATGGAAAGTAAATGCGCCAGTAATTACTTTCAATAACGCTACAGGTGCAGTTACTATTACGGCGGCAGAGGGTGCAACTATCAAATATTCATTGGATGGTTCTGATCCCATTTCGGGCACAACCTATAGCGAGGCATTTACGATAGACGAAGACAAGACGGTTAAGGCAGTTGCTATCCAAAGTGGCTATACGAATTCGGATGTAGCAAGCAAGAGTTGTGTGCTCTGTCATGAACCGGCAACACTGACGAATGAGATAGCACGTTTCTTTGTGCCTTGTGGAGTGACAAGTGGAAGTTATAATGTAACTGATCGAGCGTCATCCACAGGAGATAATACATTCACCACTGATGGTTTTGGCAATAGTTGGGAGTTTAAAGAAACAGGATGGGCTTATGGTAAATTGAATGGAAATTCAAATTACATTGAGATAACACTAAATAGTGGAACATTTAAGGCTGGAGATGTCGTATATGGATATTTCTCTTCCAATAGTGCCAATAATAACTTGAAGTTACATGCTTCAGATGGCAATGCATTAGGAGCAGCATCGGCTTCCGGTTTAGTTGACGGCGAGTTTGTTCGTTCTCTTACTTTGGCTGCGGCTGATATTGAGGAAGGCGGTTCTATTAAATTCTTCCGTGCTGAATCAGCCATTCGTGTTAACCGTATCATCGTAACTCGTGAGCCGCCTTGTGTTGGAGATCCGGGCGATATCAGTAAGGGAACGTTGAGCGCAGGTGTACTGACACTGAACGCAGCGGGATCGCCTCTCTCCGGAGATACATGGTATTGGCAGAGTTCGTCGACCGGAACAGATCAGACGAATAGCGGAACATCCTATGGTGTCAGCGCCGCAGGAACTTATTATGTTCGTTCGTATAACGCTACGGGAACCTGCTGGAGTAATGCTAAATCATTTACCGTAACAGCAGAAGATCTCGTTGAGAGTTTTACCGTAGTTTTTAAAGACGGTGAGACAACTTTAGGTAGTGAGACAGTTGAGGTAGGTAAACACCCATCGGCTGCCGGTATCTCAACCACGAAAGAGTTCTATACCTTTGCTGCATGGCAAGAGAGTGGTGTGGATAAAGCCCTGAATACCGTAAGTGCAGCGAATGGCGAAACGGTAACTTTAACAGCTCGTTATACAGGAAACTATGCGTATGGAACGTACTTGTTCAACTCGTTAACGATGGGATCCACGATCTCAAAAACCATTACCGACAAAGAAGTTGTTTATAACGATGCGTTTAGAGTAGATAATTTCTATTTCGCTGCCGGAATTAAGATTCAAGGCGAAATAGGAACAGCGGAAGAAACGACAACTTTGACTAACTATTTTGGATGGAAACTTAAGACCAATGCAAAGACGATTAAGTTCTTGGTTGAGAATAACTCGCAAGTAAAAGTGGCTATCGGTGAGAAGACCGGTATACAAGTCACTTATACTCCGCTGGTTGGCGCTGAAACTACGGCATCTCAAGCAAAAGACAATGAGACGGCATATTCCGTTAAGGGTGGGACGGTAGTTACCATCACCACAACAAGTGACAATACTACCACTCTCAAACGTCTTTCTATCTCGAATCTTTACAATGTTACCTATACCGATGGTACGGGTGATGCGAGCGGTTCGGCAAGCAATGTGCCGGAAGTTACATTGCCGACTCCTACAGAGACCATAGTGACGGTAGAAAGTACGGATTACTCGTTTACCGGTTGGGAAGCAAATCAAGCTGTGACTGTAAACGATGTAGTTAAATCGGCAGGTACGTTGCTGAACGCAGGCGATGTGGCGGTATTAGGCGCTAATACCACCTTTACTGCGCAGTGGGCAGTAGTAACTCCTAAATATGCGATTACGAAGGGTACACACACGAACGGTGACTTTACTATCAGTGTGGCAGAGCAAGAGGCTGGCGGTGCGGTAACGTTGACGGCTACTCCAGATGAGGATTATCTCTTCAGTGCATGGGAAGCCTATAAGACAGGTGACCAGACAACGACGGTTACGGTAACAAACAATGCGTTTACGATGCCGGCATATGCTGTTACGGTTAATGCAACCTTTACGGCTGATCCGAGACAGAAAGTGCTGTATGTAACAGCTAACTCGGCTGATGCAACCAAATCAAACGATAAAGTCTATGCAGCTCTAAAAGACACATACAATGTCAAGATTGTAGGTCCGAGCTCTGATGTTGACCAATCAGGTTATGCTTTAGTTGTATTGCACGAGTCTCTTAATGGTGGAAATGACTACAATAATACTGCAGTTGCAGCAGCGAAAATAGGTAATGTTCCGGTATTGAATACGAAAGCATATTTCTACAATAGTGGTCGTTGGGCATGGGGTACTCCGAATGCAGGTAGAAAAACAAAAGGTGTGCATGTGAATAGAACTTATTGCAATATCACAAACCACCCGTTGTTTAACAACTTAACTCCGGACGCAAATGACAGTATCATTATTTTGAGTTCTATCAGCGGAGACAATAAACCTATTCAGCCGATAGGCTCCTTTACATCCGGTAAAGAAGGTTATACTTTAGCAAATGTGCCTGACGGTTGCGCCATTCATGAGCTGACACCAGCTCAACGTGGTGCTGTGTCCGGTAAGTATTTGTTGATTAGTTTATACACCAAAGATTTCGCTAACCTGAACGCAAATGGTCAGAAGTTGTTCCAGAATGCGGCGGCTTACCTGATCGGTAATACGGCATGGGAGCCGGTTAATGCGTTGAGTTCGCCGGCAGTAACAGCATCTCCTTCTGCAGCATATTCTGTAGGAGACAATATCGCTTTGACGGCTTCGGCAACCGGATCTTCGGCTGCAACCACTTATACTTGGTATAAGGGAGACACATGGGCTGCGGCAGAGGAAGCAGGTGCCCTCAAGGCTACTGCAACGGCTGCCTCCAATGGTAATACATATGGAATTACGGGTTGCGCGCTGGGTGACGCGGGCACGTACTGGTGCGTGATAAGTAACGGTACAGGCTGTGAGGTTTCAGCTTCGTTGGCAATTACCGTTTCGGATATTGCTTATAACATTTCGTTCAGTTCGGCTCATGGTACTGCTCCGACAGCTACGACGGGTGTTTCTTACACCTTACCGGAATTGTCGGCAAGCGGTTGGGAGCACCAAGGCTGGACGGCAAGTATTGATGTGACGGTAGATGCTGCTACCGTAACTGCCGGTACGAAGATTGCAAACGGCAAGATTGCAACGTTTGGTGCAGATGTTGAGTTTACCGCTGTATGGGCAGAGGTATTTGATGTAACGTTCAACATGCAAAGTCACGGTGCTTCTATCGCTGCGCAACATATTGTAGATGGCGGTAAGGTAACCGAGCCGAATGATCCTTCTGCTATCGGTTGGGACTTCGGCGGCTGGTTCACAGACGCTGAGTGTACTGAAGGAAACGAGTTTGATTTCAATACTGCTATCTCCGATGACACTGAGTTGTTCGCTAAGTGGACTGCATTTGACGGTTGCGTAGAGTTGTGGCCTGCAACAAGCGGCGATGCGCCTGCAGTTGGTGATGAAATCAACATGCAGTCCGGCTCTAAGGGCGCAACAATGACTGTTTTGGCGATTGAGTCTGGATCATTTGCTTATACATCTTCCGGTCTTCAGTTTGGTTCAAATGCAGGTCCGAAAGTTCGTGTCGTTCTAAATAACGAAATGAGCGCGAGCGCGGGCACAAAGATTTCTGTAACGCTTGTTGCAGGAGGCACTAATACTCGTGGTTTGAATCTCTATGATGCAAATGGAAATAAGATTGATGCCTTTACCTGTTGGGTAAAAGATGTCAATCCCGCAACTAATGGTGCAGAAGAAACCTTTACTTATACGGTTGTTGAAAATGATGGTTTGGATGGGGCAAATGAGTTCCAATTGGCACGTAATAACACTGTTTACCTCAAGGCTCTCAAGGTTGAATCTTGCGGCGAAGCAATCATTTATCACGATCTGACCAGCGCGGTTGACCCGACAGGCAAGGGAACTGTTACATTGGGTGCATCTTCAGTACGCGTGGGACGTACTACTACGGCAACCTACAGCGATATTGATGCCGCTTATGAGTTTGACGAGTGGCAGATCAGCGGTACGGGTGCAAGCATCGCAGACGCTTCAGCTAACCCGGCAGTTATTACGATGGGTACGGCAGACGCCGTAGTAACGCTGAAACTGAAGGCGGCTACTCCGAAGCACACTGTTACCTTCAACAAAATGGGAAAGGGTGATGACATCGACGACCAAGAAGTAAAGGAAGGTGACCTCGTTGAAGAGCCGACCGTAGCCGAGCCGGAAGGATGGATCCTCGAAGGCTGGTACACGGAGAATACGTTTGACAACAAGTGGGACTTCGCTTCCGACGTAATGAGTACAAGCGATATCGAGTTGTTCGCTAAATGGGTTGCAGATACTTCGATTAAGTTGATCAACAAATCGACAGGAGCTATTAACACGACGAACTTCACGACAGCAGTAACTGCTGCGGCTGATGTTGATGGCGAGAAGGGTGCAGTATTCAATGCCAATAGAGATGCTATCACGAGCGTGAGCGCATTGAATGAGATGGTTCAGTACAATGCTACAACCAATCAAACGAAGATACAGTTATCGATGTACAACACCAGTTCGAATGAGAAGACGATTCATCTGTTCAAGGTAGTTGAGGGCGATGATGCTGCAACTGTGATCGATATAACCATTGACGGCAATTCACGCCTGACAACGGAGTACTATACCTTCAATAGCGACAAGAACCGCTCGTTCTATGTAACCGTAAGCGACAAGAAAGTACAAATCCTGCAAATGAGAGTTGTAGAGGATGGTACTGCTATTAAACAATTTGGTCAAGCAGGTTACTCATTCAACATGAACAAGGGTCGTATCTTTGCGAAGAGTGGAAATGCAGTTAACTTCGAAGGCGCTTCTGTTACAACCAACTCGGATTACAAAGTTCTGAATAATTCGAGCCTCTCAACGAATTCATACATCCGCTTTACTACTACAGTAGATGGAATGATATTGAAAGTAACGCGTTCGGGTGGTAACTATTATGTATCGCAAGATCCGGAGAATAAGGGAACCTCATATAGTAAAAACGAGGAGGTTGTCCTTGCTACTGCAGGTACTTGGTATATCGGTTCTACTTCTTCAGGCTCATCTGCTTCGTTCACGAAGTTTGAGTTTATCGCTCCGAAGTGTGAGGCTCCGGCATTCAACGCATTGGCGAACAGCGATATCTGTTCTGGTGATGCATATGTGGCTCTGGACGGTACAGGTACTGTATCTGACGGCGGTTCGATCACTTACAAGTGGTACGCAGAAGGTGATGCTGAGACCGTTCTGGCAACCACGGCAACTTATACTCCTGTAGCTGACGGTAACTACTATGTAGTTGCGTTGCACCACGTAGATGGTTACACCGATAACGAGGCTACCTCGGATGTGGTAACGGTAACCACGCACGCAGGTACAGCTATTACGGAAGGTCTGGCGCATGTTCGTAAGACAGCCGGCGAGGCAGCAACGCTGACGGTTGAGGCAACCGGAAAGGATCTGCACTATGCTTGGAAAGAGTGCGCGACGATAGATGGCTCTTATACGGATGTGGCCGGTGCTGCGGACAGTAAATCACTGGATATCGTTGTTCCGGATGGCGTTAAGTACTATAAGGTGATTGTGTCGAGTGGCTGTGGTGCAGACCAAGAGTCGATCGCTAAGGTAGAGAAGTTTATTCCTGTAGCGCAAGTTGTTGTTAGCAATTCTGTTGTATGGGATCTGACCACTTGTGCTGATGCTGAGATTAAATTGGACAAAACCACATCTCCGAAGAAGGGTGACGAGTGCTTGATGGCAAATATCGAAGGCGTTCATATGGACGATAACTTCCATTCTGAATCTCTGGTAATGTCGGGTGAGTATATCTATCGTACAAGCAGTGCTACTGGTCACCCGACTTGCGCAGAGTATATGAAGTTCGAGACTTCAGTAGCAGGTCTTGTACGTGTTCACTTCGCAGGAAACGGTAGCAACCGCTGCTTACGCATCACATCGTCTGACAAAGTACAGTATTCGTCCGTATCCACCGGTACCAGCAATGACCTCACAGAGGACTTTGAGGTTGCAGCAGGCGAGATCGAGTTGATGGGTATGAATAGCGGTCATACGAGTGATAAGCAATACATGCGCTTCTATCAGATCGAGTTCTATGCACTTGATAAAGTACGTGACGATAGTTGGATTGCTCCGCGTGAGTTAGGAACTGTTTGCTATCCGAACGGACATATCGTAGTTGGCGCAGATATGTACCAATGGCAGGTGTTAATGCAAATGGTAAGTTCGCATTTGACCAAGTCGAAGTGACAGAACCGGGTGTTCCGTATCTGTTTGAGGCTACGGGTTATGATCCGATCAAGTTCTATAAGACGACAGCCGCTACAGTTGATGAGCCGGGAACAAGTAACGGTATGGTAGGTACATTCGTTCAAATGACTTTGAGTCCTGCAACGGATGTAAATGCATACTATTTCCAAGGCACGCACTTCTATGCGGTAGCTGACCGTTCAAAAGACTTGACAGTTCCTGCAAACCGTTGCTACGTAGATTTGACTGAACCTCACGCGGCTGCAGCGCCGAGAGCAGGTGTTCGTCGAATCACATTCGGTGTGAATGGTACGAATGGCGCTACCGGCTTTGAGAATATCGAGGCTCCTGAAGGTCGCGTTCAGAAGGTTCTCATCGACGGTAAGATCTATATCCTCCGCGGCGAGAAGATGTATGACGCTACGGGACGCTTAGTAAAGTAATGAATTAACGAATGAAAGAGTTAATGAATTAAACAAAAAGGCACAAAGTTGCGACAAAATTTGCATATGTCAAAAATTGGCATAATATGTAACTTCGAGGGCACCGGGGCGGTGCAAAACCGCCTCACCTCGAAATTCCATTCGCAGTAAACTGCAAATAACAATTTTTAGCCGCTAAAACTCAATTTATGCAAGCATAATGAATTTTTATCGACAAAAATTTGCATATTTGATTATTTTGTCGTAACTTTGCAGCCGAAAATATCGAGCCGAGTAATTATGTGCAAGATGCCGAATGTTAAAATAGGTATTAAGAACATGGATTTTACCTCTCATAGAGGAAAGTTCTCTGTGTCTTTGACCGATGGTCGCGAGATTATCGTTCCGGTAGCTATGTTCCCTGATATCCAGCGTATGTCGGTTAAGCGCCGCAATGAATGGATGATTTTGGACGACCAGTATTTCTCATTCGAACATATGACGCGTATTTATTCTGTGCTTGATTTGCTGAAAGCAGCTTAAAATAATCGTAAATTATGAGAAAGATGTATATACAACCGAAAAATGAGATTACGGAGGTGACTCCGCATTGGGCATTAATGGGCGAAGTGTCTAAAGGAGAAAATCCCAACGAAGACGAGATGGCTCATGCCCCCGAGCGCGGTGCGAAAGTGTACTGATTATGTAAAAAAAATACCGATTTTTAATAAATTGGTAGCGAAAAGTGGCATACACTATTGTGTATGTCATTTTTTTTGTACCTTTGCGCCAAATTTTTGGGCGCAGGATTAATGAATGGTAAATAAAACTAAATTCTCTGTGTCTGCAACAAAGACGGTGATAGAATAAGAAGGTAACGCGTGCATGTGCGTGCGTATATGTGTATGTGCACGCGTTCCTTATATATAAAAAATATATAGAAGAATCGGACTGTAAATAGATTTTTTCTGCTTTATAACATATTTGCCTCAAAAACATCAAAAAAAGTCAAAAATAATGACTACTGATAATCAGGCAGTTACAAAGAAAATGCATTTTGAGGTGCATTTTTTTGCAAAAATATTTGGTCAGTTCAAAAAAAAGCAGTACCTTTGCACTCGCTTTTGAGAAACAAGTGTGTTTCGATTTTCTACCGGAGGCCCGGACATTAAAATTAAGATTCACCTATGTGGACCTAATTTTTTTGCGCCAAACCGAAGGATAGACGAAGCGAATTGAAAGATTGATACAATTAGTGTAGTACAAGAACTGAGATGTTGGTTATTGCGTTGGTTTAATTATCAATCATCAATAATCAATCATCAATAATTTAGGTTCCCTAAAAATTCTACACTTGATAAATCGATTATTCTGAGCTATCTTATAATTTCTTTTTACAACGAAGAGTTTGATCCTGGCTCAGGATGAACGCTAGCGACAGGCCTAACACATGCAAGTCGAGGGGCAGCGCGGGAGAAGCTTGCTTTTCCTGGCGGCGACCGGCGCACGGGTGCGTAA
>Ga0247611_10011678_pt1 | contig 10088 bp, 9 predicted proteins | sample 177DNAGHGhighgp2_FD_192422 | JGI IMG/M metagenome (GOLD analysis project Ga0247611, IMG submission 192422) | Sheep rumen microbial communities from Palmerston North, Manawatu-Wanganui, New Zealand - 1770 DNA GHGhigh gp2 | ecosystem: Host-associated > Mammals > Digestive system > Stomach > Rumen ... | reverse complement strand
TGCTGGAACCCACATGATACAAAAATGTGGCCCAACAGATCACAAGGAAAAAGATATAATAGTAAGTACTATAGAAATATGGTTCAATAAAATCAATTGAATTCATATCAGCTTTCTCAATATAATGAATCTATTCAACGTGACAGAAACCTCTTGAGCGCAGGGCGCAATGCCATCAGCACACCTGGCCAATGCAGCATCAAGTTATAGCTTGCATCCTTGAGGCCTCCAGTAAAAGTCTTGTAAGGATTAATATCCCATTGCTTCAACTGTTGCCTGATCTGGTTGATGCGGTTGCTGTCCACCTGGTCACAACGCAAGAACAAGGGTACCAAGCGTCGAGCAACCCTGCATTGTTTCATTTGTATTCTTTCCACCAACCGGGGATCGTCTTGATGTTGTTGCTTCTTCAGCTCCATGTACTCGATAACTGTCATAAGATCTTGTACCTTTTCAAAATTGTCTGGCGAGTTGCCGACACTTGACAGAGATGATGAGCGGGCTATGTAATAATAAGAATCCGAGCTGACTCGACGAACCCTGATCCCTTCATTAAGGAACACATCAAGATTGAACAGCTCACCCTCCAAGAACGACACGCCTTGGAACGAGGCACCCAGCCTATCAAGCAACTGATGGCTATAAATGAGATCCCAAGTGACGTCGGTTTGATATTTCTTATAAAAAGCCTTGCTGTCGCCTTCCCACACGACTTGCCCCCGGTAGTGCGGCAACGGGAGGACGTCTGCGCCCAATACAATATTGGTTTCAAACGACAGGATGTCCACCTTGTCATCCAGATAATCGTTGTACAAGGCCTGGTAAGCACCAGCCGACAGGGCATCGTCAGGATCAAAGAAAGTAATCCATCGCCCACGGGCCACTTTCAAGGCATCGTTGCGAGCCTGTGCCACTCCTCCGTTTTTCTCCTTGTTGATCAGTACTGTATTATTGGGATGCTTTCGGCAATATGATTGCAATTTCTTGAGGGTTCCGTCGGTGCTACCATCATTGACAAACACGATTTCCATCGACTCCTCATCATCCCATTGCTGCTCCAGACACCACAGGGACAAATCGAGATATCTATCAACATTATAACAAGGTATCAGTACTGACAATTCAAACGGATAGTCCATCACTTCTTTCTTCTAATCTTGTGGACAGATAACAACTTGCTTATAGTTTCAGCAGGAAATTAAGCCTTGTTTTCCTCAAAGCCTGAGAAATCAAGGCCGATACCGTCATATTCACCACACATATCACGGCCACGACAGCAGGGTTGAGGCTAAAATCCATCTCACGGATTTGCGGGAATAGGGTTCCTGCCGTAGCCATGATCAACATGTGGATCATATAGATGCCAAGGCAATTGTCGGCCAGAAACAAGATGTAGCGCTTGAGCCAACTTTCTTTCATATCCCATTCCAACCCTATTGTGAAAATAGCAGCAGACAACAGTAGTGCCCCGATAGTGGGGAAACAGAAGTTTCCGCCCTCAAAGGGCCGGTGCATCAGATTCACAGCAGCCGTCGCCTGAAGGGCAAGCAACCCAAAACCGATCAGTCCCACCAGAGTCAATAATACCTTGGCTGGGCGTCGTTCCTGGTGTGCTAAATAATCACCCAGATACAGATATACCACACTATAGAGTGTGAACAGGCCCGTGCGCCGCAAGTGAAAACCCGTGTTATTCCCAAACAGAGCGGCAAAATCCCATATCAGATTGTTCAAGAACGGATAAACCAGTAATGCCATCACCACCAGCCATCGGATCCAACGAGGCATCTTGTTGAGCACAAATTTCACTACATACAACATGCCCAGGGTATACATGAACCAATAATAATGGTTCTCGACCGAAAATAAGGACCAGTCGTGGTGTCTGATAGCTAGAATGCCTTGCATGGCCACACCCCAGATGTAACCAATGAATATACAGCGGGCTGCCTTGATCGCAGTTTGCTTGAAGTCGTATTCACGTCTCACCGTCAATGCACCATTAACCATAAAGAACAATGGCACACCGCATGCGGCAAACAGTGCAATTAACTGAGTTACCGTTGGATAATAATAAACTCCATCACGATAACCCAGATCCAGCATGCCAGTGTGATAAAACACCACTAGAAAAGCAGCCAATGCTTTAAGGGCATCATAAGCGAAAACACGTTTCTTGTCTCTCATTGCCGCTCTCGTTTATCCTTAATGTGCCATTCTGACTGACACTCGGTGTGGTTTTCACACCCTCTTGGCAACAAAACGTGCCAGCCAGTAATTACGTGAGACCAGCCACGCAAACAAGCTCATCTTGCGGGAAGAGATTCCCGTTTTCGAGATGAGGTGACCATCTCGCCTCACCTCCTCCTGGAGGAGCTCAATACTTGAATCACGATGATAGTCGCTTGCTGCTGCGCTTTTCAAAATCTGAGTCATCTCACAAGCAAATCTTGCATGAGCGATGTCAGTGTATTGAGGCCACAACTCGTCGGTATCACTGCAGATGGTATCCCAAACAATGTGTGCGGTAAACTTTTTACCGTTGAAAGCTTGCCTTGAGAGGCTGTTCATGTTCACCCGATAATGATACATGACCATGTCCAGCACACACACGCTTTTCACCCGTTGCAGGACATTCCATACCATCAAGGCATCCTCACCGTAACAAACGTGTTCGTCAAACAATAATTTGTCAAACAGGCTTCTTCTTATGAGCTTATCGCAAAGTGACCCTCTAAAGGACGTGTGCTCAAGGAATTTTTTAATCGCTTGTTCCTTGTCATAACATATTGTGGTTCCCGTTGACTGCCCCTTCAACTTGTAGCAAACCATGTCATAATCGCCAAGGGCTTGCACTCGCAGGAGTTCCTCTACCGTGTTGGGCTCAATCCAGTCATCACTGTCAACAAAGAGCACCCATTCTCCACGAGCCTTGTCCAACAACTGGTTGCGCGTTGATGCCACGCCACCATTGGGCTTGCTATACAGCTCGATGCGTTTATCCTGGTGGGCAAGTTCCTGCATGATGTGCCAAGAGTCATCGGTTGAGCCATCGTCAATCAAAACGACCTGCAGGTCACTATAGGTTTGACCGACAATGGATGCAACACACTCCCTCAAGAAGGAGGCAGCATTGTAGACAGGCACGAGGATGGATACCATGATATCGCCCTAAACCGATTTATTTGGGATGAGCTGCCAGCCACCGTTGCTGGGCCTCCAGCAGATTGTTCAACAGGGACTCGGCAGCAGCCCGCCCGTTGAAGTGAGAGCGCACAAACTCACAGCCCGCATTAGCTATTGTTTCCAATTCCTGTTGATGTTCAGGCTGTTGATAATAGGAGATTTTAGCCTTCAGATCCTGCAGTGTTCCATCATAGCCAATATAGTGGACCCCTTCCTTCATGCCATAATCCTCATAGTAGCCCACCGTCTGCCCAATGTAGGCGCAGCCCGATGCCATCCCCTCAACGAAACCGATGCCTGGCAATCCTGTGATTTCTTCTCCAACAATACACATCTTGTAATCGTTGAATTTTTCCACCATGTCAAAGGAATAATATTTCTTTTGATGTCCGGTGAAGAATTTATCATGGAGCCGATTCACCATTTTCTTGATTTTCCCTACCGAATTATCCACATTGAGCGGATTCACACCACTCATGTAGTCACTATTGAAACAGTCGACCCATGGAGCCAGTTCCTCGGCATGGTCATAGACCTGTTTTCTTGCGGGCTGCAGGCACGTGGTGTCATAGTGCTTGCGGATATAATACGGGTAAGTTATTGTACCAACCGACACAGCCTTGTTCTGGCGCTGTGAGAATGGTTTTACCACCTTGAAACGCTCGCCGTAAACAAACGGGATAACAAGGTACTGCTTCTTAAACCACCCAAAGTATTCATTGAAAGCGACGAAATGCTTTTGCAAGTCACTCTCATTATATATCAAGTCAGGATCAAGTTGCTCCATGACCTTAGCCTTATCAACCAGGAAATGCAACTGGCTCAATGCGATAAATGCATTGGGGCGATGACTGAAATCGAATTGCGTCTTGAAGAATTCATACACGATAACGATATCGTCGTGCCTGATGTCACTCTCCTTCTTCAAGACCTTGACCTTCTTGCCAGGTATGCCGTTCTTGCTCATCACAATGTGGTGCTCCAGGAATCGGAAAGACTGCAGCAAGGGATTCCTCGTTGAATAGGACAAGGACAGTCCTCGCTTGTTGATATAAGAACAAATCTCCACATCATCACGAGAGAGGAGGTAGTCAAGGAAATATTTATGCTTGATGGCAACCGATTGCTTGAAGATATACTTATTAAGCGTTTTCACAAGGAACTCGTTGCCGTGCAGATTCACAAATACAATTCGCATCTCATTAAAATCAGATTAGGTTAAACACTTGGTTATCATGTGTCATGGTATCAATGGATTGCCCTGGAGGATAATCGGGTATCACCGCCCGATTTCAAAAGAGTCCTGAACAATCTGCTCATACTCGGAGGGAACGCCCGAGAAAATCACTTCGTCGCGCGGGATAACATGAATGTGGATTTTCTTCCCTGCCTCGATCAGGAGGTTGTATAACGGCGCGACAAACAGCTCTGTCTTTCCATCCCTGGGATGCTCGAGATTTTGAGTGTAGGCTCTGACAAACGAATCAGCCGTGCTGAAATAGTAGAGCCCCGTTGAACAATACCGTGAAATCTCCACTTTCTCGGCTGTTTCAACGACCAAGGTCGACCCCTCGGACTCAGTCTTTGCATAAGACCAATTCTTTCCTGAGCCGACAAACACTTCCAGATAGCCGTCCCATCCTGCCATCTGATCGGGAAAAGTGAATCCGGGACGTAACGTGTCAATATTGAAGACAAGAATGGGCTCCTGGGCAGGGACATCGGCTCTATTGATTCCCTCGATGACGGTTTCGGCCTGCCCACGAGTTGGCTGAGGCAGTATAACAACCGTAAAGTCACGGACGCCCATCAGCTCACACTCTTTTTCGATAAACGTCTTGGTGTCAAACACATCCCTTGCCACAAACACAAATCTGCACGAGTCAAAATACTTCTCGAAACTTGACACGGCAAGATTGAACAAGCTCCTGTTCTTGACATACAGCATATACTTGGGCAACACATACCCAGCCTGAGTGAAGCGGGAACTGAGTCCCGCCATAGGAATGATAATGGTCATTTTTTCTCGGATTTTAGTTCCACATAGAGGCGCAGGGCATTGGCCAGCATGGCCCGTTGACGCTCGGCACTGTCACTGTGCAGTGGCAGCATTGACAAGAACAGATGAATCATGATGGGATACACATTGAGCTGGCTGATGCTGTAACCCGCAAAAGTCATATTCTTGAATTTTTCTTGTGTTGCACGGATGCTGTCGGTCACGTTAAACTCCAACCGCACATCATAGGGGGAAGACTGGCAGTAATTGAACATCCCTGCAATGATAAAATCATATAATCCCAGGATGGAATGCGACAGCTTGCCCACATCATACCTCAAGTCGCCATAGATCGACACGTTGCCTTCATTGTCAACGCCGCGAGGATCAATGACCTTGATACTCTTAGACTTAAAGTCATACAAGATGTTGCTGAAGCAGAAGTCGCCATGCATCAGTGCGACAAATTGGCTCTTGTCGCTTTCAATCATTGATCCAGTCTCATGTACAATCTCGAGCAACGATGGCACTTGTTGTCCGTTCACCACCCAGGGATGCTCCATGGATATTCCTGCCTCGGCACTGTATTGCGACAGGCGCTTCAGGGTCTTGGATAGATATAATTGGTTATTACTGTGTGCGACTTGCTGGATGTCCTGTTGATTTTGTGGCCTATACTTGGCCGCATCTGCAATAAAGACTTGGCAGGCATTCAAGATGTCGGTCCACACAAAGCGAGGATGCCGACAGAAGACGAACAGGTTGGCCAGAGAAGTCAAGTAATAATACTCCATCTCATAGAATCCCGTCGTGCCGTCATCGCCACTGTCCCATATTGCAGGAGCGTAATGTCGCAAGTCCTTGGGCAACGATAGAATCCAATTGGCCTCGGCTCGCATCTTATTGATATCCTGGCTTGACTTGCGGATGGAAAACCTGTCAATCTGCATGGAATTGAACGCACGCTCGGTCGTCAAGTGAGAGATGGACCTGTAATAAGTGTTCACCAGGCCGAAGTCCATCCAGCTGTCACTCATCACCCTGGCGAGCGGTCTCACCGTGGCATAGCGTTCCACGCCGTCCATGAAATCGTTGTGCGATTCGGTAATGGACTTAATCAGCAGTGATGGCGATGAGAAGGCAAAGAAGCCGGCATAGACCGTTTCATCAACCGCATCGGCCTCGGCCCAGGGATAGTTGTCCTCGGCCTTAGCCACCACATAGGTATCGGGCGTCAACGAGATTGTCCTGAACAAGGTGTCACCATGCAGGATATAGAGCGGCTCCTCAAACCGTCCAATGATATTGAGACAGTAGATAATTGATTGCCCCAACGAGAGGTTGTCAGGGACCATCAGCACACTTGTGCCACGCGACGCCAGCTCCTTTTTGTCAAATGGTGTCAACTCATAGGATGACGGCAGAGAGATGTAAACAGATTGTCCACAGCCCTCAAACAGCGAGAGCTGGTGCATGTAAAGCCTACGGTTCTGAACAGGCAGCATGCATGGAGGCAGCTTGCCCATCTCGGAGGCAAGACTAGGATTGACGTAAGCGGCCGATGTAATCAGTATCATACCAACGAATGGGTGTACTCTTTCTCCCGCTTGAGCATATCCTTGATCTCGTCGTAGGTCATGTTGTGGAACTCCGAGGGGCGGATGCTCTTGTCGTCAATATAGAAACCCTCAAAACCGCACCAGGGCTTGCCCACGATGACTTCGTCAAATGGCACGCCATTGTTGGTCAGCCAATTGATGATGTTGGGCAAGGTATAAATGTTGATTTTACCCACATTGGCTTCATAGGTGCGCATCTGACGGCTAGAGTGGATGATAATCTGAAAGCCGTCTTGCTGGTACTTTTTCAACATGTCAATCGTACGCTGGATGGGTTTACTGTTTACATAGTCTCCATTCTCGGTGACTGATATCGTGTCATCCAGATCGACGATGAGTTTTTTTACTTTATTTAAATCCATAATCAAAAAAAAATCCTGATAGGTATTTATTGCTTGAGTGCAGTGGTCAGACTCGCTGACAGGAACTCCATGCTGTGCTTGCGCTCGATGTCAAGTCGAGAATAAGCCGAGGCCCAATCGATGGGCTGAGCCAACGTCTCGTCGGGCTCCTCGCTGGACAACAAACGGCTACCAAGGCCCAGCATGTCCAGCAGCCCTGCAATGCGGGTATTGCCGCGGCGAGGATTCTCCAACGTGTAAAACTCCTTGCCAAACAGGATGCTGAACACCGTCCCATGAAATGAGTCAGTGACCAGCATGGTCGCATGGTTAAACATCGCCAGCCATTGCTCGATGGTGAGTTCAGACTGCAATCCGGCCGTGAAGAAGCGGACCTTCAGGCCATGCTTGCGAGAGATGCGATTAAAGAACTCTTGCTTGGCAGGCGTGATGTCCAAACAGTACACGGCCAGGTAGGGTTCGCTGGCGTCCCAATCGGGTGACATGATCTCCTTGTAATCGCTAGCCTGCAGCAACAGGGTGGGATCAAGCACACGTTGAGCCGCTACGCCCAGATGCTCCTGGCACAGAGCCGCAGCGCTGTCTTCTCGCACCGACACTGCATCAAACTGTTGCAGCAACCTGGCACATACAGAAGTCTGCTCGGCAGTATAGGTCCATTGATCCACGCCAAATGATGCCGCATAGGCCACCCGTCGCAGCGGTAACCCCTGGGCAAAGCTCAGGTATTTGTCCTCGAGACGTGATTTATTGTAACTGGATCTCCACACCTGATCGCTACCGACCACGAGGCCCTCTAAACCGTAACGCGACACCACATTGCGATCGTAATGCCACATCACCCGTGTCTTGACAATGTTGCGTTCCACAAATTGTCCGGTGTGCTTACGGCGCAAGCTGCCATGATAACGGTGCGGCAGATACCACCCGGGCTTGCCGCGCAGTTGCATCCACCACGTTCTCATGCAGCTGAACAGATAATGAATCAAGGTGAAGCGCTGGTAGGCATCTATAGTGATGGGCTGGTGCCCCATGCGCAACAACACCTGTTGCAAGGCCCAGTTCTGCAAGATGCCGCCATAATTCATCTCAAGCGGCTGTGTCACAATCCCTATACGCATATATAAAACAAGGGGTCACCGTCCCCCAGCTGTGGGGCAGTGGACCGGTGGAGAGCGGGTAAGGCTGTGGACACTATCACAGTAGTCATTATCAGCGAATTACCTGAACGTATGTCGAAACATGAGCACTCGGTGCCACCTGTCGGCAGCCAGCGAGACCACACATTTGGTGGCAAAAGTAAGTAATATTTCGCAAGTACACAAATAAACATGGCCAAAAAACCGACGGACACAGATTCTATAAGAGTTCTGGAAGGATTTCATGCTGCTGATTTGCCCTTCTTCCACACTTCTTGGGCTTCCACATCCAAAAGGCTAAACATATATTGTATTTTCATACAAAATAGAAGTACCCAACGACCACACTAACGATTCAAACGCTTGGGTGTCACCGCATACTCATCAAGCCAGATAAACTATAATAAGATATTTGTGAATAGGAAACTAACGAACAAAAAAGAAGATTAGGCCAGCCGTCATAGAGCATTCAGCTCAATGAGTTCAAAACTAAGAAGTTTCTTAACAAGCAAGAATATATTTTATTTCTTATTTAATATTTATCCATAATATCTCTTTAATTATCAGTACAAGCATGGATGCCTTCACAGGTCAGAATTCTGACATATCTTACCTGTTTTTGGAGGGGCCGAGTTGGCAATTAACCCAGGGATGTTGCGTGGATGGAATAAAAAACTTACCTTTGCAGGTTGAAAACAAGAGAACCATACTACCTAATAACTCGAATACTAACTAATAAAATGAGCGAAGAAAATATCAACAGCAGGTTAAAAGTGGGCATTACCATCGGTGATACCAATGGCATTGGCATCGAGGTTGCGCTCAAGGCTGTGGGAGTGCCCGAGATCATGGACTTGTGCATACCTGTCATCTACGGATCCAGCAAGATCATCAGTTACCATCGTAACGCATGCAACATCCCCGGTTTCCAGATCAACCACACCAAGGATGCGGCCCATCTCAAGGACAACGTGCCCAATCTGGTGGAATGCATCAACCAGGACATCAAGATTGAGCTGGGGCATCCCGACAAGCAAGCGGGTTTAGCAGCATTCCTATCGCTGGAAGCCGCCGTTCAAGACCTCAAGACAGGCCTTATCGATGTGCTCGTGACCGCCCCGATCAGCAAGGAGAATATCCAGAGTGACCAGTTCAAGTTCCCTGGCCACACCGAGTATCTAGAAAGCTCCACAGGCGATGGCAGCAAGGCACTGATGATCCTGTGTACCAGCAACCTGCGCGTGGCTCTTGCCACAATTCACACGTCGCTGTCGAGTGTCCCCTCGCAGTTGACTATTGAGGGTATCCGTGAGAAGCTGCGACAGCTCAACGCATCGCTGCGCCGCGACTTCTACATCGATGGTCCACGCATTGCCGTGCTGTCCCTCAACCCCCATGCCGGCGAGAACGGCATGCTGGGCAACGAGGAGCGCGACATCATCATTCCCGCTATCCAGCAGTCGGTTGACGAGGACGGCGTGCAGTGCTTTGGCCCCTACGCTGCCGACGGCTTCTTTGGCGCTAGGCAATATCGTCGCTTTGATGCCGTGCTGGCCATGTATCACGATCAAGGCCTCGCCCCCTTCAAGACCATCGCAATGGACGAGGGTGTCAACTTCACTGCAGGGCTACCCATCGTGCGCACCAGCCCCGACCATGGTACGGGTTATGACATCGCCGGTCAAGGTATTGCCAATGAGACATCGATGCGCCAAGCCATCTATACCGCCATTGACGTTTACCGCAACCGCATCCGTTATGACGAATCCCACCAGAACCCCTT
>Ga0247611_10011676_pt1 | contig 10091 bp, 9 predicted proteins | sample 177DNAGHGhighgp2_FD_192422 | JGI IMG/M metagenome (GOLD analysis project Ga0247611, IMG submission 192422) | Sheep rumen microbial communities from Palmerston North, Manawatu-Wanganui, New Zealand - 1770 DNA GHGhigh gp2 | ecosystem: Host-associated > Mammals > Digestive system > Stomach > Rumen ... | reverse complement strand
TCCGACTAACTTAACAGGAATTCCTAGTTCTTTGGCTATAGCAAGAACTATTGCACCTTTTGCAGAACCATCCAATTTTGTAAGTGCAACCGATGTTAATTCAACACACTCTTTAAAAACCTTTGCCTGCTGTAAACCGTTTTGCCCAGTATTTGCATCAATTACAAGTATACTTTCTCTTAAATATTGTCCTGCATTTTTATCAATAACACTTTTTATCTTGGACAATTCTTCCATCAAATTAAACTTATTTTGAAGTCTGCCTGCCGTATCAACAAGTAATACATCATATTTTTCATTTATTCCCTTTTGTATTGCTTCATAAACAACAGACGCAGGGTCAGCCTTATCTCGTCTCACAATATCTGCACCGGAACGTTTAGACCATATGTCGGCCTGCTCTTCTGCTGCAGCTCTGAAAGTATCTCCGGCGGCAATCAATACACGCTTACCTTTCATTTTAAATTTATATGCAAGCTTGCCTATTAAAGTGGTCTTACCGGCTCCGTTTACACCTGTTATAAAATAAATATTCAGCTCATTATCTTTATAACACAGCTCAAAGTCTCCGGTTGTTTTAAGAATTTTAATAAATTCATCCTGTAAAAAAGTCTTAACTTGAGAAGGTTTAATTTTATTTTGCCCGCGTAATTTATCAACCAGTTCAGAAGCATAGTCAACTCCTAAATCTGCACTAATTAACATGTCTTCCATATCATCTAACACGAATTCCGTAAATTCTTCTTCATCAGAAACCGTATCAACAACATTACCGACAAGTACCTGAGCTGTTTTTGAAACTGTATTTTTTAATTTGTCAAAAAAGTTAAACATATTGTCCCCTCACCCTAACCCTCTCCCATTGGGCGAGGGAATACTCTATAGATTTTCCCTAACCTTTTAGACCGTTTTCTACAATTACTTTTGCTAATATACCGTTTACAAAAGAAGATGAATCCTCTGTTGAATATTTTTTAGCCAACTCAACAGCCTCGTCAACAATAACTTTTACAGGAGCGCCTTTTGTATAAAGCAGCTCTGTTATAGCTATTCTGAGAATATCCTTATCTATTTTTACAAGTCTTGAAATATCCCAACCATTTGAATATTTTTGGATTTGTTCATCAATAACTTTATTATTAATCTTAAACTGCTCTGCAATATCTACCGTATAATTTTTAACTTCGGATTGGCTTTCCAAAGTTGTAAACTCGGCAATTTCCAATGCCAATATAGCTTTTTCGGCAACATCCAACATTGTGTCTACTTTACCAATCATTTCATCCGTCATCGGAATCTGAACCGGTTTATTTTTTGCGCCCATAGGACGTGATAAATTTGTTTCATGTTCAGCTTCGTATGTACTTAAATTTTCTTTTATATCAATTAAAGAGCCTACTGTTAAATTAAGTTCTTCCATTGCGGAATTTGACAATATTCTAACGGATTTAACCATAATCTCTTCAAAATCTTTTTTAGAGTATTTTGTTATTTCTTTTTCAAATTGTGAAAATAATATAAGAGCAAGTTCTCTTGCTGCACGTCTTGCTTGCATAATTTTTCTCCTATGTAAATGTTTCAATAAAATATATATTAACATAAAATATTCAGATTTAGTATACTAAGAAGATTTTAGTCCCGATTGTATGTTATAATAAATCTGTTAGGAGGATTATTATATGAGCAAAAAACGTGCGATTATCATTGTTATAGATTCAATGGGCTGCGGTGCAATGCCTGACCACGCCGACTTTGGTGATATTGCGGAATGCAATACTCTCAAAAACGTATGTAATTTTAACAAAGGACTTGATATTCCCGTATTGGAAGCCATGGGTTTGGGAAATCTAGGAGAGTTTGAAGGAGTTAATAAAACATCTACTCCAATTGCTCAATATGGTATCCTTCAAGAAAAATCTAAAGGGAAAGACACAACAACAGGTCACTGGGAGATTGCCGGTCTGGTATCAGAAAAGCCCTTTGCTACTTTTCCTGAAGGTTTTCCAAAAGAACTTATCGATAAATTTATATCAGAAACAAATTGCGGCGGAATATTGGCTAACATTCCCGCAAGTGGAACTGCTATTATTGAAAAACTAAATGATGAACACCACAAAACAAAATTTCCGATTGTTTACACTTCTGCAGACAGTGTTTTTCAAATTGCACTTGATACAGATATGATTCCTCTTGAAACGCTTTATAATTGGTGCAAAATTGCACGAAAACTTTTAGACGAAGGAAACTACAACGTTGCTAGAGTTATTGCAAGACCGTATAAAATTATTGACGGCAAACCAACCAGAATTTCTAAAGACAGAAGAGACTACTCAATGGCTCCGCCCAAAGATACAATTTTAGATAAGTACAAAAAAGCAGGAGCTAAAGTTATAGGCATCGGAAAAATTGAAGATATATTCTCTAAGGCAGGCATAACTCATGCTGTTCATACAGGCTCAAATAAAGAAGGTCTGGAACTTACGATAAAAGCCATTGATAAAAGTTTAGATTTGGAAAATATAAAATATGACAATATAAATATTACCGATAACAACAGAGAAATTATTTTTACTAATCTTGTTGATACTGATATGCTATTCGGACACAGAAATGATGCAAAAGGTTATGGAAAAGCAATTGAAGAAATAGATGACTATCTTGAAAAAATTCTTCCTTTAATTACAGAAGATGATTTGTTGGTAATTACTGCCGATCACGGTTGCGACCCGACTGTTCCGGGAACTGACCATACAAGAGAACAAGTTCCTGTATTATACTATTCAAAGAATATCGAACCCAAAGATTTAGGCACAGAATATGGTTTTGATACTATTTCTGAAAAAATAGACTCTTGGCTGAATCAATAAAACTTTAAATAATAATTTGAAATTATACAATGCGTACAATAATTTCTTTGTACGCATTTTTACATATCTTAATAATATAATGAAAAAACTGATACTTTAGTTTAGAATGAGTGCAGCATTAGATATAAGTACATAAATATCAACCATGTAACAGGGAAAAATGAATAGTGTATCAACTTTAACAAATCATAAAAGAACTATAACTTTTTTAGGACAAACCAAATTTTTATCCTGCGATTCAAAAGGATACCACAAAAAAGTTTCCGATTGCCCGTTTGGATTATCAAGTTTTGGTGATACACGAGGGCTGAGCAGAATTATTAAACTTTACACGTATCCTAATGCAAAAATCGAAGAAACAATCGGAGTATTACATGATAATAAAACAAATCGTGTATATATTGCAGACCCAAAAGAACAAATAAATAACGCTTTAAAATATACACATGACTACATAGTTTATGATATTGAACCGTCTTTTCCAAATTTGACTGATGTAACACCTGAATATTTTGATAATAACGAAAAAAATCTCGGGAAAATTTTTACAGCTATTTCAGAATATTTTAAAAGACTCGAAAAAGCCGATACAAAAAGACTTAGCAGTAATACAGAAGAAACTTTAAAATATCAAGAAAGGATACAAAAATCCCAACATTTTCAATGGCTTGCAGAGATGTGCAAAAATATATATGAAGAAGCCGGTTCTTTAAGAGAAGAATTGTTTAACTGCCAAAAGCTTATATTAATCCGAAAAAATTTAATCCAAGATATCCTGACAGATATTCCTGTTTTTTCTAAAGAACTTCAGAAAAAACAAAATCTCATTGAAAAAACTTCCGCAAAAATTAAAAGATTACAAAACAAATTAAATCAGCTTAAGACAAGTATAAGCAATGATGACAAGACAATAGAAATTCAAAATTTAACCGATGATATTAATACTCTCAATAATAAATTATTAAAATATACAAAAAGAGTCACCTATCTTAAAGATTATATAGAAAACTCTCCAAATAACATTGAAAAGAATAATAATATTATTAATAACACTGAACAAAAAATAATCTATTTAAAACAACAATTAATTGCTTATTATAAAAAACTAAATAATTTTTACAAAAATCAAGGAATAAAAATTGTTATCAAGTAAGTTTAAATAAGTAACAAGTATTAGACAAAAAGCCGATGTATAAATACTTGATTCCTCCTATATTAACTATTGGAGGAATTTTTATGATTACAGAATTAAACAGTGAAAATTTTACGGAAGAAACTAAAAAAGGAGTTAAATTAGTTGAATTTCACACAACATGGTGCGGCTATTGCAAAAAACAGCAGCCGGAACTTGAAGAGATGAAAAAAGTCTGGATTGGTCAGGTGGATGCAGACAAAGCACCTTCTGTAGCTGCAAAATTCAATATTAATGCATTTCCGACTTTTTTAATCCTAAAAAACGGAGAAGAAGTTGAACGTTTCAGCGGCATGCATAAAAAAGAAGATTTGATGTATAAAATTATGAAACATCTTTCCAATTTTAATGTTTAAAAAACATTAGTCAGAGAAAGTTTTGAATGTCTTTTCAACATTATCTTTTATTACTTTCTTAACAGCATCCATCTCTGTTGCAAGAGCATTTTGCTCTGTATCAAGCTGCTTTAACCTGAGTTCAAGAGTTCTGTCTTCTTTTTGAATTATTGAAGTTTTTGCGTTTATATCCGCAATAGTTTTTTCATACTGAGCTTTTTTGTGTAAATATGCATTCATAGCATCATTATATGCAGCATCGTCTTTTACTTGTTCAAAGTTCAATTGATAAATATTGCTGTCATTATCATACTTTACAGAAGTAAATCTTCCGTTTCCGTCTGTTTCTAATAATGCCTTGTTTGTTTCTTCAATTTTCTTACTTATACTTGATGCATTATAATAATTGAGTCTTATCTTTTGATTATCAATCGGTTTATCCGGAATATACGGAGAGACATAACTGTCGTTTAAGTCTTGCTCTGTTGTATAATAACTCTGACCGTTTAAATCAAATGTATATATACCGTTTCCTGTATATATAAGATTTCCGGAAGCATCGAAACTTACATATTTATTAATATTTGAATCAGGACAATCTTTTAATATTTGAGCCAAATCGGCAACCTGATCAATTTTGTCATTAACTATAAGCTTATTTAATTCAGTAAGTTTAGAGTTCCCGACATAAGAAGGACCGTAAGCATAATAATAATCAATGTTATCTTTTGCTTGGATTATATTTACCTGATTTAAAGTATCTTCAGTTTCTATTAAGAAATGCCAATCCTTTCCGTTATAAAAACCTCTTACTCCATCGTAATCCAAATCATCACCAACACCAATAATCTCTCTGCTTTCTTCAAATGCTCTTAATGCAGCCTCGAGAGTTTCATCTTCATCTGTCATATCGGGAGTGATTGCCTGAGTATCTTTGTTATAATAGAATTGCCAATCTCCATCAATTTTATAACCGTATATATTATCATAGTTAATAGTGCCATCTTCATTTATCAAATAATTATTATTTTCAAACTCTATAAGAGCTTCTTTTAGCTCTTCGTCCGCATCCGCTTGAGATGCAGTTATATGATTATAGGCATCGGTTGTAAAGTTCCACTTGCCTTCAGAATCAATCTTTCCAAAAATATTCTCTATTGTATAATTACCTTTTTCATCAAGAAGGTTATTTCTTTCTTCGTATGCAATTAATGCTTCTCTTAAATCATCATCTGCATCTACTTGTGATGCATTAATCTTTTCATAATCATTTGCAACAAAGAAATGCCAGGTTCCGTCAGTATCCTGATAGCCATATACAGCATCTGTATTTAATGTACCGTCAGTTTTAGCCATATTCATTGCTGTTTCAAAATTTGTTAAAGCAGCTTTTAATTCGGCATCGTCTTCTACCTGCTGCTTGGTAATTTTGTCATACTTTTGTTCTTGATCAACATTCTGAACTTTATATTTGACTGTTATATTTCCCAAACTATCCAGTTCAACTTTCGGATCGCTAAAGCTATAATCCAACCTCTTTAAAACATCCCCCTTTTGAACTTGAGGGTCTTGAAGCTGTTTCATAGCACCGGTAAAAATTTCTGCCATATAATAATGCTTTACTACATAGTTATAATCCGGATTATTATTACCTATTTGCGTCCATTCTTCTATAACAGAATCATTTGCACCATCAGAATATGAATATTGAGTTTCTACGTAATCAGTTTCTTTAGGCGGATTTGGGACTTCCATTCCCAAAAGCTGATTAAATAAATTTGCACTCTGGTTTGCAAGTGCAGTCCTTGCTTGGTTAATTTGCTGACCTTCCCATTCGGTATTAGTCTTTCTTGCGGTAAGTGCTAAATATCTTGCTTGTGAAGCTGCCATTCCCATGGTAAACTCTCCTGTTTTTCTCTTGTCTTTAATAAATATTTAGTAAAAGTCAACATGTAAAACGGCTTTATAGATATAATTGTTTAACTGAATTTATAAAAATCGTATAAATAGAGTAGCTGAAAACTAAAACTTAATTACTTTTTTATTGTAATTCTTTCTAATGCCCTTACACATTTTGTAGCAAAATTCTCATTAGGGTTTATTGAACCGACCAGAATTGTTTTGCAACCTAAATTTTTTCCGACAAGGATATCTGTTAACGGTCTGTCCCCTATCATTACTGCGTTAGCAGGTTCTATTCCGATTTCTTTTAAATATTGTCTTGCAACACTTGGATTCGGTTTTTTAGCGCAGCCTATTACTCTGCAAGGAGCATATTTAGATGCATTTTCTATATAATCTTTTTTTGTATTATTTGAAATTATTGCAACTTCAAAATCATTGATAAATGTATTAAACCACTCTATCGTCTTAGGAGTAAATGTTGCAGATTTAGACAACATTACTGTTGAATCCAAATCAAGCATTATGCACTTTATTCCCTGATTTTTTAGCTCATTAAAATCAATTTCATATATATTTTCTAAATTATAATCCGGTTTTAAAAACATACATTCCCCCAAAAACTTATATTCATATTTACATAATTTAACAAGATAGTCAAATTTATAACAAAAAAAATTTTTTCGCGTTTTTATATCAAAGGCAGGTAAAAATGATTGATAAAATAAGCATAATAACAAATATAAAAACAAATACATTAAAAAGAATTAGAAGTTTAAACAATAATTTTAATCTCCGTTTTAATATTCCAAAATTAAAAACTTTGAAGCAAGATATTTTTGAACTTTCGTCAAGCGATGGTTTTCCTGAAGTTTTAATGTACAATCCTTCAATAGTAGAAAGCAGAATAGACACCGGAATAAAAGATTCAAGATTTTCTTATTTTTGCACTGCTTACCGAGCATATAACCATGAAGGATATGATGATAAATTTCCAAGTAACTATGTCTGTATTGATTCTAACGGAGAAAGGCGGCTTAAACCGCATATTTATTTAGGATTGGTAGAAATCAAACCTGAATACGCAAGACAAGGAATATTTACAAATGCAATGAAAAGATTAAGTAAATTCGCAAAAAATGAAGACGGTTGTGAAGGACGCATTATTTTAGATGCACACAAAATAGACGGAGTATTCGTTACACAAATCCCCAGTCCTTCTCTTGCACATTGGAAATGCGGATTCAGATTCGCCAATAATGAAAATAATAAAATAATGGAAAAAGTTTTAAATGGAGAGCTTCCATTAGAGGATGCACCCGAAGGTGCGATGTATTACGCTAAAATTTAAGAGCAAGCACATTTTGCGCTCTCATTTACTCCATCTTTTATACCGACTGTTCTAATCAAACCATATTCCCAATTTTGCGGTTCTTTAGATAACCGTACTAAAAGCTCATGATTTGTATTTGCAAGCTCTTGTTCTTCACCTTTTTCATCTTTTATTTCTACTATTTGAGTTACAAATTTTTCTGTTGGAGTAATAAGTTCAATATCTTCATTCTTGAAAAATTTATTTTTCGTTTTTATCCTGTAATAATTGCCTTCCTTATTCCATATTTCGCATAAGAAATCCGCACCTGCAAGACCTTTAGAAATATCATAACTGTATCCGTCAGACGGATATCCTTCTCCTAAATAAAATCCTGTTGTATATCCTCTGTTTCCTACTTTTAAAAGTTCTTCAAAATACGGTTCCATATCTGCTGCAGGATTTTTTATAACCGTATCAATTGCCTCGCGATAAGCTTTTGCAACTGCAGAAACATAATACAAACTTTTTGTTCTGCCTTCAACCTTAAATGAATCAATGCCAGCCTCTATCATTTCTTTTAAATGCTTAACCAGACACAAATCTTTTGTTGACAATATGTGAGTTCCTTTATCATCTTGGATTATTTCTTGATATTCATTTGGACGGGTTTCTTCAAGAAGTTTATAACTCCATCTGCAAGGCTGAGAACAATTCCCCGAATTTGCCTTTCGTTCTCCGTTTGTCATGTAATCACTCAGAAGACATCTTCCCGAAAAAGATACGCATTGCGCACCGTGAATAAAACATTCAAGCTCCATATCGGGAACTTTTTGCTTAATTTCAGCCACATCTTTTATAGGAAGTTCTCGAGCCAATATACATCTTGTTGCACCTATATCCTGCCAGAACTTTACTGCTTCATAATTTAAAATATTAGCCTGTGTTGAAACGTGTATAGGTACATCCGGCATATATTTTTTTGCTAATCGCATTATTCCGGGGTCACTTATGATAAGAGCATCCGGATTTGAGTCAATAATCTTGTCCATACAAGCTTCTAGAGCTTTTATATCACTGTTAAATCCGAAAATATTAAGAGTCAAATATGCCTTAGCATTCATTTTATGCGCAGTATCTATCGCAGTTTTAAGATTTTCCATAGTTATTAACTCGCCTTTGCGCATTGCTCTTAGGCTAAAATCTACTACTCCCAAATATACCGCATCCGCACCATATTTGATTGCATATTTTAATTTTTCTACATTACCCGCAGGCATTAATAATTCAGGTTTAATCATAAATGTATGATAACACGGGGAAAATAATATTTAAACATGTTTTTCAACTTCTTTTTTTACAAGCCAAAATGTTAATGCACCCGCTAAACTTTTTAATTGTCCCATTACAATATCAACAACAGAAGATTTTATCTTTTCCACAATTATAGGTGATACCCTTAAAATTTCTTCAGAAATCTTTTTGACAGTTTCAAACATTTCTTTTACTGCAGGCTTAATATCCGTTAAAAAACTATCAAACTCAATAACCTTTTTATCAAGTTTTTTTAAGTATAAAATAACCGCCAAAAAGATTATCAGCTCTGATATAAAAACTATTGATATTAAAAAATAAAAAAGCATTTTTAATTCCTCGTTTTTGTATTAATATTATTATAATCTTTATTAAGTAAAAATAAAATACACTTTATAGGGTATGAAAAAACAAAAACCATTGCCCGACGGGAGAGCAACCTGTAAGCAAAGGGTTAAAGTGAAAGAGATACCCGTTTAATGCAAACAGGTTAAGACGGGGCAGGATAAGGGGACAAATTGAAACATTCTTTTTATTTTTCATTGTATTTGGCAAAATTTATCAGCACAGCTTTAAAAGTAACAAAACTATCCGGCGGAACTTCTATTATCGGAAAAGTTGTATTAAAACTCTGTCCTGATTTTTTATCACACACAAATAAATACATAAAAACAAAAATAAATATAACAGGAACGAACGGAAAAACAACTACTTCCGGATTAATTTCACATTTACTCAAAGAAAGCGGTAATTCCATTATTAACAATGCTCTTGGCGCTAATATGATTCAAGGTGTTGTTAACGCACTTGCCGTAGATTTGAATCCTCTAAAAAAATATGATTATTCGGTTATAGAATCCGATGAAGCATTTTTGGAAGTAATATATGACAAATTAGATGCAGATTATCTTGTTGTTACAAATCTTTTCCGTGACCAATTAGACAGATACGGCGAACTTGCAACAACAAAAAAATTTATACAAAACGGAATCGACAAAAAGCCTGATTTAACACTATTATTAAATGCAGATGATCCTTTAGTTGCAAGCTTTTCCGGAGGTAAAAACAAAATTTATTACGGTGTCGAAGATGTAAAATACGCGGATGGATTAGAACCTTCAAAAAGTAAAACAGAAGAAGCATTTAACTGTCCTTGCGGTAAACCACTC
>Ga0247611_10011675_pt1 | contig 10092 bp, 8 predicted proteins | sample 177DNAGHGhighgp2_FD_192422 | JGI IMG/M metagenome (GOLD analysis project Ga0247611, IMG submission 192422) | Sheep rumen microbial communities from Palmerston North, Manawatu-Wanganui, New Zealand - 1770 DNA GHGhigh gp2 | ecosystem: Host-associated > Mammals > Digestive system > Stomach > Rumen ... | reverse complement strand
GCTGCTTCTGTCCTTGCGACAGTGTGGAACCCCGCTCTTTGACCTCGGTAGAATACCCGTTGGGCATCTTCGAGATGAAGGCATCTGCGCACACGGCTTCGCTGGCTTTGCGGATCTCCTCGGAGGTGGCGTCAAGCTTGCCGTAGCGGATGTTGTCCTCCACGGTTCCGGAGAAAATGAAACTGTCCTGCAGCATGATGCCCATCTGCGAACGGAGAGAATGCAGCGTCACGTCCGAGATGTCATGCCCGTCGATCAGAATGCGGCCCGAATCCAGATCGTAGAATCGGGAGATCAAGCTGACGATCGTGCTTTTGCCGGCGCCGGTCGGACCGACCAATGCGATACTCTGACCGGGTGCAACCTTGAAAGAGACGTTGTGCAGGACTTCCTTGCCTTTCTCATAAGAGAAGGAGACGTTCTGGAATTCGACCTCGCCCTTGATGTCCGGCATCTCGGTGGCACCTTCTTTATTTTTCACGCCGACGGGCTCGTCGATCGTTTCAAAAATCCGCTCCAGGTAAGCCATGTTGTTGATGAAGTTGTTGAAGATGTTACCCAGGTTCATGATCGGTTGCCAGAAGCGTGCCGCGTAGCTCGAGACGGCAACGATGGCACCGAGCGTTTCCTGCCCTTTTGCAAAAAGGATCAGACCCACCACGAAGATCGCGCCGCGGACGAAGACGGAGATACTGTCGATCCCCGGCCATACCAGGTTGGTGTAGCGGAGCGCGCCCATCCAGGTCGTACGGCAATCATCTGACAGTTTCTCGAAGATCTCGCTGTTCTCGTCCTCACGGGCAAAAATCTGTGTGATCTTCGCGCCTACGATATTTTCCTGCAGATAGGCGTTCAGGTTCGAGTTCTTGTTCGATACCATACGCCAAGCGCGGCGCTGCTTGGTCTTGACCCAGAACATGAAGACCGCCAGGATCGGCACACCGGTGATGACCACCAGCGACAGCTTGACGTCGGTGGTGAACATGAATGCGATGATGAACACTAGGTTGATGATCTCCAGGACCGCGTTGATCAGGCCGTTACTGAGCATATCGCAGACCGAGTTGACGTAGTTGACGACGCGGATCAGGATCTTGCCGTGCGGACGGTCATCGTAATACTGGAAAGGTAATTCCTGTAAATGGGCAAAAAGATCCTTCCGGATGTCGTAGACGATATCCTGGGATGTCCGCTCCATGATGTGCGAACGGATCGTGTAAAAGAGGATACTGATCGCGTAAGCCACAATGAGAAGTCCGATCAGGCGGTACAACATGGCGGAATCCTTGGCCGGGATCACCACGTCCAGCGCCTCCTTCGTGATCTTCGGCGCGCAGAGGGCCGCGATGGCACCCAGCGCACTCAGAGTCAGTGCCAGGATCATCTTGCGGGAATATTTCCGGATGTACGTCCAAGCACGAAGCAGATGCTTCAGGCTGAACGGTTCTTCCAATGTTTCATCCACACGGTATGTATTACGTTTCTGTTGTGCCATATTACATCACCTCCTGTCCGGTCTGTAATCTGACCAGTTCGGCATAGTAGCCGTTTCTGGCGATCAGTTCTTCATGGGTGCCTGATTCTGCGATCTTACCGTCCTGCAGGATCAGGATCTTATCTGCTTTTTTCGTCGTCGAGATACGTTGCGCGATAATGATCTTCGTGCAAGGAAAATCCAGTTCCGAAAGACTTTTCTGGATCTGTTTTTCTGTCTCCATATCCACAGCGGAAGTGGTGTCGTCCAGGATCAGGATCGAAGGACGGACAGCCAGGGCACGGGCGAGAGAAATACGTTGTTTCTGTCCGCCGGAAAGACCGACACCACGCTCTCCGACAATGGTCTCATAGCCCTCCGGCATCTTGGAGATGAACTCGTCTGCTGCGGAATAGCGTGCGAACTTGATCACGTTCTCCTTCGTGATATTGGTATCTCCGTATGCGATGTTGCCATCGATCGTGTCCGAGTAGAGAAGTACATCCTGTGTGGCCATACCGATGCTGGTACGAAGCTGCTGCAGCTTGAGTTTGGAAACGTCCAGGCCATCGACCAGCACCTGTCCGGAGGTCGGCTCATAGAAACGCGGGATCAGCTGGATCAAGGAAGTTTTGCCACATCCGGTCTCTCCCATGATCGCTACCGTTTCGCCCGGCTCAGCCACGAAACTGATGTCTTTCAGGATCGGAAGATCCGCATCTTCGTAACGGAAGCTGACGTTGCGGAATTCGACCTTGCCCGTGAAACGCTCTGGGTGATCGATCGCGTCTGGCGCATCCACAATGGTAGGTTCGCTGTAATAGATCTCCATGACTTTGTCCGCCGCTGCGGAGAAACGCTGGAACTCATTCAGGATGTTTCCGAGAAGACGCATCGGATTGGCGATCGCCCACATCAGACCGGAAAAAGCGACATATTCGCCCATGGTCATTTCGTCCTTCATAAGAAGCGTGCCGCCCACCCAGAGAAGAATGACCGGCAGCAGGTTGGCGCAGGTCTCCACGAAAGGAAAAAACTTCACCCACACGAGGCGGGTCTTTTTGTTGGTGTCGGCGTAATCCTTATTGCTCTTGTCGAATTTCTCGATCTCGTAATCTTCGCGCGAAAAGGCTTTGACCACACGGTTTCCGGAGATGTTTTCCTGCGCGGCGGTATTCATCTGCGCATGCTTCTCACGAAGTGCGGCATGCATCGGCGCGACCTTTCTGCGGAAGGTGAAAACGATGAGAAAGATCACCGGCGCCACCGCGACGATGCATAGCGCCATCTTCCAGTTCATGGAGAAGAAGTAGATGGACACCGCGGTAAAAAGCGCGAAGCACTCGATGATCATGCGTACGACCCAGGCGATATTGTGCCGCACGGCATCCAGGTCACCGGTCAGTCTTGTCATCAGGTCACCGGTCCGGTATTCGTTATAGAAATGCATGTCCTGCCGCTCGATCTTTCCGAAAAGGTAGTTACGGATGCGATAGAGTGCGCGCTGGGAAACGTGTTCGTAAGCCATGCAGTCGAGATAGACGATCAGGGCACGAAGAAGAGTGAACCCGATCATCGCGATTACCAGCGTATAGAATTCACGCTTGTTGGCATCGATATAACTCGCCGCATCCTCTCTTGTGAGAAAACGGTCGACGATCAGCTGGGAGAAGAAAGGCACAGTCAGTTGCAGAAAGTTATACAGCACCGTCGCGATCATCGCAAGGATGAACATTCCACGAAGGCCTTCGATATTGTCCCAGATCCACTGGATCTTTGTACGCGGGAAACGCTTTTTCGGCATAGTTTTCTGCTCCTTTTTACTCATACATCCGCTCCGTCTTTGTATTACCCATTGTATATCTCACCAGTTGCGAAAACTCCCAGTATTTTGCCCAGTTTTTGTTCCTTTTTGACATCCTTTTTTCTTTCGTAATGTTTTCCAAGTATACCACTGTTTACGGCAAAAGAACTTGTACCGTTAGTATAGATTTTTCGGGGTGAAACCAGTATGCTAAAAGTAGCAGAAATGAAGCGTCCGCAAGCGAGAGGGAAGGCAGATACTATACCGTCCGCGAGCGAGAGGGAATAGGAGGCGTAGCATATGAAGTGGGCAGAGTTTTACCGTGGTTGTCAAGAATGGTCCGACGGCGCTACGATCGCCCGGATCGCGGAACTCGAGGAAATCGGCCCGCTCAAGGAAGTCGGCTGTTTCCTCGATTTTTCGGAAGACAAAGTCCTCCGCTCCTTCTTCCGGAGGATGCAGCAACTTGGAGTTTTTTGGCACCCGGAGGAGATCTTGCAGATCCGTGAGAATCTTCCGGAAGAGTTTGTCGAAGACCTGATCCGTCAGGCGAGCCGCCGTGGCGAAGCCTTCACACCTGAACAGATGCTTTCGCTTGCGGACGATGTCGATCCTGCGGTGGTCGAGGACATGATCCACGCCTATCTTGCTTCTGGCAAAACGTTCAATTTCAGCCAGATGATCGAGCTGGCCGATTATGTCAGCGAATCCGTGACCGAGGACATGATCCATGGTTACCTTGGGCAAGGCGGCACATTTATCCCGGCGCGTATTCTGGATTTCGACGGATATGTCAGCGAGAAAGTGATGACCGAGATGGTACTCGCCTGGCAGGGTCCTTTCACCCGAAGCGAGGTCGAAGAACTCGACGGTCTGGTGGATTATGATGTGCTTCTGGATATCGACCGCAAGAACGGTACCCACGTACTGGAAGACGATGAAGAAGATGAGGATGACGAGGACGACTGGGACGAGGATCTCGATGACGACTTCGACGAAGACGATCCGGATGAAGACGATCCCGGCTACGATTATGCAGATGAATCCGGAAGCAAACCGGGATTCTTTAGTACGCTTTTCGGTATCGGCGCCGCAAATAGCATTATCAATGGAAAGAAGGATTCCGATGCCCGGAAATTCAGCGTCGGTCAGCATGTCCGTGTACGAAACTCCGGCTCCGAAGGGACAGTCATCGACATTATCGAAGGACCGCCGCGTCAATATATGGTTTCCCTGCACGACGGGAAAAAAGTCGAATGCTACTATGAGAAACAGCTCGAACGCTGTTTCTGATGTGTGAGAGGCCCCGGCAGGTGGAAAGTCCCCGGCAATGTGAGAGGCCCCGGCAATGTGAGAGACCCACTGCAGGTGGGGGCCTCTGCAAGACTTAGGATCGGCTCTTTAGGATCTTCTTGGCCTTCGTGCACCATTTCAGGTATGCTTCATAGGTGTCGATTCCGAAGGTCACGGTGAGGTAGTAGTAGAGGTGGTCCGAATCGTCGAGGGCTTTCTCGAGATTACTCTTATAAAACTGCAGTATATCCAGACTGCTGCGGATCTGTTTCTCAAAAATCTCGATATTCCGGATGGCGACAGCCGGTCCTTCGACATTCCCGAAAAAAATCTTCAGCATGGTTTCATATTTTAATTCGTTGCTGGCTTGTTCATCGACCAGCCACTTGCGCAGAAAGTTCCGTCCGCTCTCGGTAATGTGATAGAAGATCTTTTCACGCCCGGATGAAGACGAAGCGCCCGCATTTTTGCCGGAGAGACGCTGCACCAGACCTTGTTTTTCCATATCGTTTAATGCCGGATAGATGCTTCCGAAACTTCCTTTGAAAAAGAAGTGGATCCCTTGGTCGATCTGTTTCTTGATGTCGTATCCGGTGAGGTCTTCGTGCGCCAGCAGTCCCAGGATCACCACATCGATCTTTCTATCTTTGGCCATGGTCTTTCCTCCAAACCATCCTGTATTTCAGAACTTTCTTCGGGCAAGCGTCCACACACGCTCCGCACTGGATGCATTCCGTGCACGTTGCCTGCTTTCCCTCCGAGACCAGTTTCTTGACATCCAGCCCCATCTCACAGACCTGGCTGCACTTCCCGCAGCCGATGCACGAGCCCATATCGGCTTCGATATGAAGCTGCGGAAGATGAAGAAGTCTCCCGATCTTGCTACCGATGACCATGAAAGGCGCCATCCAGCAGAAATAATGGCAGGTGGCTCTTTTGCCGTGGATCAGTACGGGCAGCACCAGGAAAAGCACTATTCCATAATATATCACATAATTGTTGATGCTCGATATCGAGATGCCATGATCCGTCATGAAAAAAGGCTGCACCGTGACGTCGTTTCTGCCGAGTATGAAGGTCACGATCACGGCGACGATCCAAATGCTCCAGATCACGTATTTGATCTTGTTCCGATGACCTTGCTTCGCCTGTTTCGGATTGCACCTCCCGGCACATTCCTGAAGTCCTCCCGCGGGGCAAAAATACCCGCACCACGTGCGTCCCAGGAACATGGAGAGGAGAAGCATCAAGAGAAACACGATGAAGCTGCCGTTGATGATGTGTTCCATCGCCGCCATGATGATCAGGTACGGCGAGAAGTACCAGATGGTGATCGGGAAAAGAAGAAAGGAGAAAAGTAGAAGTGTTTTACGGATTTTCTGTCGCATGATACCGCCTCCTGAAAATGTATCGATTTGATATATCGGTTTGATATATTCTACGTCGCACCAAGGAGTTTGTCAAGTTGGCGAGGATCTTTACCTTAAGGGTGCGACGATCTTCGATGGAAAGAAGATCGTAATCGGTCTTACTGAGGACAATACGAGAACGGATGCATTCTGGTTTAACCTATTTCATGAGTTGGCACATGTTGTTTTAGGACATATCGGGAAAGAGGGGAGTGTGTCGGATGAGGATGAGAAGTCGGCTGATATATGGGCAGCAGATTTCCTTCAGTCCGATGCTGCCTCATGATATAATGTTTTTGCAAGATTACCCCAAATAGGAGGAAATGTTTATGAGTGAGAAGAGAATAGCCGCATTACTGGCGGATGGTTTTGAAGACATCGAAGCATTGGCGACAGTTGATGTTCTTCGTCGTGCCGGCTTCGTGTGTGACACAGTTTCTGTAACCGGAAGTGAAGTGGTAACCAGTGCTCACGGTGTGCGTGTTTTTGCAGACCGGCTTCTCGGTTCGGTAGATCAGAATTCTTACGACGCTTTGTTCCTGCCGGGCGGACAACCCGGATCAGATACACTTCGTGATACAGAAGCAGTAGTGAACTGGGTGAAAACATTCGCTGCAGATGAGTCGAAGATCGTGGCCGCAATCTGCGCTGCGCCTCAGGTCCTGGCCAAGGCCGGTGTGGCTACAGGCCGCCGCCTGACAAGTTATCCGGGCGGATATTTCCAGCAGATTTTTGCTGATGCGGATTATGTGGATGACAACACCAAGACAGAAGAATGTGTTGTTGTGGATAAGGACATCATTACAAGCCGCGGCCCTGGAACGACACTACCTTTCGCATACCGTCTGGTTGAACTTCTTGGCGGCGATGCCGACTCCCTCCGCGAAGGCATGGAGTACAACGCATTGAAAGAGTCTTTAGGCTGATCAGCTATAGGATGTATTAGAACAAATACGACTGGAACGAGGTTTTTCGTTTCCAGTCGTACTTTTTTGAAGCGGAGATACGACTGGATCGCTGTTTTCCTCTCCCAGTCGTATTTTTCACGCGATGCGATACGACTGGAACGCCGTTTTCTTCTCCCAGTCGTATTTTTCTGGAGCGGAGATACGACTGGATCGCCGTTTTCTTCTCCCAGTCGTATTTTTCTGGGGCGGAGATACGACTGGATCACGATTTTCTTCTCCCAGTCGTATTTTTCTGGAGCGGAGATACGACTGGATCACGATTTTCTTCTCCCAGTCGTATTTTTTGGGGGCGGAGATACGACTGGATCGCGATTTTCTTCTCCCAGTCGTATTCCCCATCCCGTTAAATACACACGAACTCTTTCGTTCGTTTCATGACTTCCCGCATGATCGCGATATTCCTGTCCACATCCGGACTTTCCAGAGAGTGGTTGCACCCGTCATAGACATGCAGTTCGAGCTTGAGTTCACCAGCGCTTTTACGGATCATGGCGATGTCCGACCATGGATCGGCGCTGCCGATAAAGGCGAGTACTTTCTTAGGCTCGATATTGCGATCTTGGTCCAAAGTTGCCTGTAAGGGTGTATACCAGATCTGCCTTGCCTGTATCGCATGCTCGCGGATATATCGCGACGAAGCGATCGTTCCGATGCTTTTGCCGATGAAGATCACATCTTCATACCGGAAAAAATCCACATCTTTCAATTGATCAACGACCTGTCCGTAAGCGATATCGGCTGCTTCCAGGATCAGAGCGAGGTTGCCTTGGACCTTTTTCGGAAGAGCGGAAAACGTGACATTGCGGATCTCGTATCCCTCATTAGCCAGGATTTTTCCGGAATAGTAAAGAAGAGGCTTATCCTTGGTATATCCCATCCCGGGGAGGATCACGGCCAGTTTTTTCTTCTCCATAGCATTTTTGCTCCTTCCATTCATGCACTCTGATAGATCTATAAAAATAAGATACCACTTTTTTCTCGTTCTGCAGACGATATGGTATCATGAGATGGAGTATGAAAAACGAAAGGAGTTTCCGATCCTTGCATGAGGATACGGATGTGTAGTGTATGAATTTTAATACAGATATTTTCGAGACTTTCGATAAGAAATGGGCGCTTCTGACCGCCGGAACCAAGGAGAAGTTCAATACCATGACGATCTCATGGGGCGGCCTGGGCACGATCTGGGGAAAACCTGTAGCGACAGTCTATGTTAGAACTTCCCGCTATACCTATGAATTCATGGAGAATAGCGACTACTTTACTGTCAGTTTCTATCCGGAGGAGTATAAGAAGACATTGGGCGTGCTGGGATCCAAGTCCGGAAGGGACATCGATAAGATGCACATAGAGGGACTGACCGCTGTCGAGGCTGGACAGTCTGTAAGCTTTCAAGAAGCGGAACTGACGCTTGTATGCCGTAAACTTTTTAAGCAACAGCTTGATCCGAAGAACATGCTCCCGGATGTGGCACAGCAGTTCTATGCAAGCGATGCTCCGCATGATATGTTTATCGGCGAAGTCGTGGCCATGATCTGAGGCGTATATACCGCCACTTGCGAGTAGAATTCACTTAAAGACGGAGATGCTTGTGAAAAGAAAAGCACCTCCGTCTTTATTCTTTCTTAATATTTTCCTTGCAAAACTTAACTTTACCTTGGCGATCTTTTTAGACTTGATCGGTAATATAAAGACATCAAGCGAGAGCGAAACCATACAGACGAAGGAGAGAAGAACATGAAGAAAGAGAAGACGAACATTTACAGTCTGGTCAGCCTGATCCTGGCATTTGTCGGACTTGTATCGATTCTTGCTTCCGTCGCATGGGCGAAGACATGGCTCGGAAATATCGGCTTCTGTCTCCTGATCCCCGGCTTGCTGGTTTCCGCCTTGATGAGATACAACGGCTATATGGAAGCCAATGATTTAAACTGACAGCCCCTCTAACTCATAACATAATACCCTCTAACCCCGAAAACCCGGCCCTCCCCGGGTTTTCACTTTTGTGTGATCGTGTAGCTGCAAGGTCTGCAAAAAACAAATGTTCAATTTTCTATTCCATTTCCATCACTTCTGTGATACACTATCTGCATAAGAAACATATGTTTTCTTTGTAGATTGCAGATACCGGAAGAGAGGGGGGACACACGTCCATGGATAGAATATATGTGGCAATCGATCTGAAGTCATTTTACGCTAGTGTGGAGTGTGTCCAGAGAGGATTGGATCCGCTGAACACGAATCTTGTCGTGGCTGATCCGAGCCGGACGGAGAAGACGATCTGTCTGGCGGTTTCTCCTTCTTTAAAGAGTTATGGTATTCCCGGAAGAGCCAGACTATTCGAAGTGATCCAACGCGTCTCTCAGATCAATAACGAGCGGAAATGGAAGCTTCAGAACCAGCTCCCGAACGGAGGAGCAAGAACGCAGAAGCCGGGGAAACCGGATCTTCGTGCGAAGAGTTATATTCATTCCGAACTGTGTGTGGATCCTTCTCTGGAGGTGGACTATGTGATCGCGCCTCCGCAGATGGCGCTCTACATGAAGGTAAGTGCACAGATCTATGGCATCTATCTCAAGTATGTGGCTCCGGAAGATATCTTTGCCTACTCGGTAGATGAAGTATTCATCGATGCCACGAGTTATCTGGATACATATAATGTGAACGGGCATAACTTTGCACGTATGCTGATCCAGGATGTGCTTTCAACGACCGGAATAACCGCCACCGCCGGAATCGGACCGAATATGTATCTTTGCAAAGTCGCGATGGATGTGGAAGCCAAGCATATCCCGGCAGATCAGGATGGTGTGCGCATCGCGGAACTCGATGAAGAATCGTATAAAGAGAAGCTATGGGCGCATACACCGATCACGGATTTCTGGCGAGTGGGCCGCGGTGTAGCGGCCCGCCTGGAGAAGATCGGGGTGACGACTATGGGAGATATTGCCCGTATGTCGCTGGACAGAAAGACGATCCAGTGGTTATACCAGAGCCTGGGAAAGAACGCGGAGCTTATGGTAGATCACGCATGGGGGATCGAACCTACGACCATTGCTGATGTGAAGGCCTATCGGCCGAAGAATAACAGCATCTCCACAGGACAGGTACTGCAGGCTCCAACCGATTATGAGACAACGAAAC
>Ga0247611_10011674_pt1 | contig 10092 bp, 7 predicted proteins | sample 177DNAGHGhighgp2_FD_192422 | JGI IMG/M metagenome (GOLD analysis project Ga0247611, IMG submission 192422) | Sheep rumen microbial communities from Palmerston North, Manawatu-Wanganui, New Zealand - 1770 DNA GHGhigh gp2 | ecosystem: Host-associated > Mammals > Digestive system > Stomach > Rumen ... | reverse complement strand
TATTTCCACTATCCAAATCTTTATAAAATTCTTCTTTATCTATATATGATTTAGCACATTTATATCCATTAGAACTTAAATATTTATACATTTCATATTTATCAAAAGCAAGTTCAACTGCATCATAATCAGATATTAATGGTGTAACACCAATTTCTAAAAATCTTTCTTTATTTTTTGCAATTAAACTAAGTTCAGGATCTATTAATGCAAATAAACAATCTATTTTCTCTTTTTTGCAAATCTCTAATAATTTATCAATATATTTTGGATCATTAATTCTTGGAACTAAATAATAATTATCTGCTTCATAAATTGCTGGAGCTAAATCACTCATATCAGTAGCAATTACTTTTCCAATTCCATTAAATTCTTTCTTAAAATAATGTACAACTTTATTTCTTGTACCAGCACTTGTAATTAAAATGTTCATATTATTCATCTCCAATTCTACTATTCTGTATATATTCATTAGCAGTCCATCTGCTTCTAACTAATTTTAATTCTTTATCTTTTAAAAGATAAACATCTGGGAAATAACTGATAAATAATGGTGTTAAACACATTGAATAAGCACCTACTTTATTAAAAATTATCTTATCTCCAACTTTAAATTCATTACAATCATTTTCCGTATATAATCTATCGTGTTCCATGCAAGTATAACCACAAATTACTTGTTTTTTAATAATACTTCTCTTATCATCACAATAAATGTATTCATGAAAATAATTATTCTTATTCATCAATGGATCAACATTAGTCCTTGAACCATCAATTATTACAAATCTATTATAAGTTGTATCTTTAGTATCAATAACAGTTGTTATATATGAAAATGGTGATCCAATTAAACTAATTCCTGGTTCGACTATTAAAGTTGTTTTATGTGGGTTTAATGATGTTTTTAATGTTTCACTTATTACTTTTAAATAATCTGAGAATTGTGGTTTATTAGGCATACCTCCAAAAAAACCACCACCTACATCAATATATTTTAAATTCAAGTCATATTCTTTAATAATCTTAACAGCAACTTCAGATATTACTTTATATATATCTAAGCTTCTAGTTTTAGAACTAACATGCATATGTAATCCAGAAACTGAGACTCCATTTGATTTTAATACATCTATTGTTTTCTTTAATTCGCCATTTTCATAACAAAAGCCAAATCTTCCACCTTCTTCACCACATTGTGATTGATTATTACAATATTTTTCAATATCGAAATTTACTCTTATACCAACTCCATATTTCTTTTTTGAATCACATAACCATTCAAGTTCTCTTTTAGAATCTATATTAACAACGCATTTGTTTTCAAGAGCTTCAAAAAAAGACTCTTTACTCTTAACAGGTCCATTATAGATAAATTTATCATTAGAAACACCCAGTTTTTTGCCTAAATTATATTCATCTTCTGATACAACTTCAGAATAACAATTATGTTTGTCAAAATAATCAATTAGCCATGGTAATGCATTTGTTTTATAAGAATAACCTATAATGTAATTATCCCAATATTTATTAAGCGCTTCTAATAAAGAATTAAAGTTTTTATCTAATTCATTGAAATTTAATATATAGCATGGAGTTTTAACATTTTTAATAATTTTATTATTTTCCATAGCATTTATCCTTCTTTCTTACTTCAAACAAATATGGTTCATTATCTGTACTACACGTTTGAATATCTTCTCTAATTAGAACTTTTTTTGCTGTAGAAATAATTATTTTAATATCACCTATAAAAGTTATATTATTTACATATTCTAAATCTAGTTTAAATCTATCATCCCAATTTAAATTGTTTCTCCCACTTACTTGTGCTAATCCTGTTAGCCCTGGTCTAACATCATGTCTATGATGTTCTTCTTTAGTGTAATATGGTAAATATTGTACAAGTAATGGTCTTGGTCCAATAATACTCATTTTACCTGTTAATATACAAAATAATTCTGGAAGTTCATCTAAAGAAGTACTTCTTAAAATTCTACCAAATTTATTTAATCTTTTTTCATCTGGAAGTAAATTACCATTCTTATCTTTTTTATTAGTCATTGTTCTAAATTTATACATATTAAAAATCTTTTCATTTTTACCAGGTCTTGGTTGTTTGAAAAGAATTGGCCATCCCATAAATATTAAAACTAATAAAGAAATAATAATATATATTGGAGATAATATAATAATTGCTAATAATGATAAAACTATATCTAAAAAACGTTTAATATACTTCTTATACATCACAATACAACTCCCATATCATATAAATATAATCTATATGTTATCTTTCTCCATTATAGATTATACTATTAATTAATATTTATTTCTACCTTAAAGAACTCTTTTATTTGTAAAGTGCTCTTTTCATAGCGTTTGTTATTATATCATATAGATAAGATTTTTCCAAGAAAAATATAAAAGTATTATTGACTATTTTAAAATAATACTAAATAATTATATTAGGAGTAATAAAATATGAATAATGAATTAATACAAAATATTATTAGAAATAGATATATTAAAAGAATTAAAAAAGGTATAACTATAGAAGAATTCTTAAAATATCCAGAAAATATTAAAAGTGATAGTATTATTCTTAGAACAATGTTTAATACTCATTCTGAAGAAGAAATGCTTAAAATACCTATTCAATATACTTATTTATATTATAGAAAGTATTATAATTTTGATTTTTTAATTAAATATAGTGCTAAAGAATTATTTGATTATTTCAATTCTAATATAGATAATCTAAATAATCTTAATGATAATAATATATTAATAATAATTAAAAAATTATTGGATTATGATAATAATTATTATACAATTCTTACTAAAATAGATTTTAGAATAATTGAAAATGAACTATTATCATATCTTGAAGAAAGTGGTAAATATGATACTATTGTTCCTTTAATAATTAATATTTTAAATAATTATTCTTCTGTAATATATAAATATCCAAACTATATTAATTATTTTACTCATGAAAAACAAGAGAATTTTATAAATAATAATAATAAATATATAAAATATATAGATGATAATAATAGAAATGAATATGTAAAAAAAGATATTGTTTTATTTAATTATTTAGATGATAATCAAAAATTAGATTTTATTAATAATAATGAGGAACTATTTGATTCTTTAGATGATAAAACTAAAATTAAAATAGTAAGTTTAGATATAAGTTATTATGATAAGCTAAATAAAAAATTAAAAAAAGATATTATGTATAATCTTGCAGATATACCATATACATTCCTTAATGATGAACAAAGAATATCAACAGATATAGTTATTAATTTATTAAAAAAAGATATTAAAAATATTAGAAAAATTGGAATTCTTAGAAAGAAAGGAAATCTTATTAAAGCATTTGATGATTATATAGAAAATGATAATGAAATTATTTATAGAATTCTTCATAGTAAAATAACTAGCGCTATTGGAAAGCTATCAAGTACTGAGCATATCTTACATGGGGAAGGTAGTGAAGGAATTGATTTAATTGATAGTTATGCTAAAGTGCAAATAGAACTATTTCAAAAACTAAATATTTCTCAAATAGCAAAACTAATACAAATAGATGCTAATTATGTACTTCCATATTTAACTGGAAGTAATATTAATAGTTTTAATGATGATAATGAAATGAATAGTTCAAAGAGTAAAGCTTATAATCTATTTGAATACTTATTTGGTAAAGATAAATTAAATGAATATAAAGATTCAATTGATATAATTTATAAATTGCAAGAATATGCAAATAATAAAATGCGTATTAGTATAAGGGATGATTTTAATTCTAATAAAGCAAATCAAAAAGCAAAAGATTTGTTTAAACTTCAAGAAGAAATTCCATTACAAGAATTAAAAATATTATTTAATAGTACTATTATTAGTAAATGTAATAGTACACTAATTAATAATTATTTTAAAGCTAGATTAGAAGGAAAAGATGCTACTTTAGAATTTAGAGATATTATAGAAACGGCATATGGTAAACAAGCAAGAGAATTATTAGAATCAAGAAAAGAACTAAATGTACATTCAATTAATTCATTAGAAGTATTTGACCCACGTATATTAGAAATGTATGGAGAAGCTTTTGTACATGATTGTATAAGTTATAATTTACATAATTTTCAAGAATTCTTAGAAGCAGTTAAAGATCCTGAAAAATCAGATTTATTCTATATGTATTATAATATTTTAAAAGGTGTATTTGGAGCTAATGTTCAAACCATGCAAAAAGCAATTAGTGAATTTAGTTATTATGAAGAATTTCTTAAAAATATTAAAGATGTAGAATTAGATGACACTCAAACAATGAATGTAATAAATGTTTTATGTTCAATAGCAAATTACTATGATATAAATACATTAGAAGATTTAAATAATTATGAACAAATAGCTAATAATAAAATGATTAAAGAATTAAAAGATAAAAGAGATATAAAAGATGTAATATCTAAAAGTTTATTTGGTAAAGATTTGGATACAAGCACTTCTTATAAAAGTATTGATTATGATTTAACATTAACACATCTTTTTAATCTATATAGTTTTGACCAAGAAAATCAAAATGAATATTCTTCAGAAGAAATTAAGTTAATGCAAATTATACAATTTATTAAAGAAGAAACTAATGAGGAAAAGTTAATACAATTTGCATTAAATGAAACTAATATTAAAGGAATTAGAAATATAGTAGCACTTACTTCATTAATAAATAAAATAGTAGAAAGACAAACAAAAGATTTAAATGATAAATTATTAACAATTGAAAAAATACAAGAAGTATGTGAAAGAGAAAAAGGTAAAGAAGAACCTCTTGCTTATTATGAAGAAATTGATGGTGTACCTATTTATCATTTAAATGGTATGCCATATATGTTTATGCAACATAATCCAGGTAGAATATTATCTTTTGAAGAAATAATGACATATGAAGGTCAAGGTGGAAACTCTGCTATATGTGCAAGATTAAGAGTAAATGGAGATTTTGATAGTTATGATTATATATATGGTGCTCTTGAATCAAATGAAATAATTTCATTTCTTCCCACTGATGCAAATACCACTCATACTCCTAAATCAGTAATTGCTAGTGGATATGTTTCAAATATAAATGAACCAGAGAAAGTACATAGTATGCTTGGAAATGAAGTTGCATTTTATAGAAGGTATAGAGATCATAGTAAAATATATAATGCTAATGCAGGAGGTAAAGTTCGACCTTTGGGTATTGCATCAGGTACAAAAGAATATATGACGTTGATAAACAAATACAAAGGTAAAGGTATTCCTATAATAGTAATACATTCAAAAGCATATGAAAAGATGAAAAATGGTGAAATGCAAAAAGAAGATGGAGTGAAAACATTATGAAAACAAATGAATCAAAAGATCTAAATAAGGTTATTATAAAACTAAAAGATATTAGTAGAATTTTAGATAAATATAAAGATAAAAAATATGTTGATTACTTGTTAAATTCTCATCTTAATAATATTAAATCTATTATTAATAGCAAAGAAATAAAGTAAAAAATTATATATTAAAAACCAAATCTTTTTTAGATTTGGTTTTTTCCTAATCTTCTTGCATATCCTTCATTATCTTCTAATGGACTAACATTCATACTTTTTAATTTTTCTACTTCTATATCAATTACACTTTTTTTATTTAATCTATCATTAAAATCATTAACTAATATTCTTATTCTTACAAACATATCTTTTTTTATTTTTAATTCATTATCAAGAGATAATCCATCTTCTTTTATTTTTTTCATTCTAGTTTTATATTCATCTGCTATATCATCTGCTATAAAACAAATATCATATGCATCTTTTTCTTCTAAAACTGCTATTGCAGTTGCCTTAATATCATATAAATCTTTAATTACTGGATCACTTATATAGTCTTTATCTTTATCTTTATCTTTTTCTTCAAATTTGATATCTTCAGGTAATAACTCTAATTCTTTAGATTCTTCCATTTCTAAACTCTTTTTTTCAAGTATATTTAATTGTTCACGATTTTCAGTTATATCTTTAAAGAATTCTTTTTTTATAAAATAATATACTAAAATACCCATAAACAAACCTTCCAATGCTGTTGCAGGAATTAATAATAAACATTTTAATATTGATCCAAAAAATTGAGCTGTAAATATATTTGGTATTGCAGTTTTTAAAGTATTTATATTTAATAAAATAAAGAATATTACATATAATCCTATACGTACTGAATCTAGAAAGTCTTTTTTTACTAATTTTAATCTTTCAGAAAAATATTCTTTATATTCTTCTATATTATCATTAGCATTATTAACTAAGTATTCTTTTGCTGCATTAATTCTATTTTTATCAGTTCTATAACTTTTAGAATTAAAAGATAATCTAGATTCTGAGAATTTTATAAATGAAAATGCTTCATCAGTATTATTAAAATCTCCTCTTTCTAATACAGCTTTATATACTTGTTTTTCTTTTGATAATTTTAATAAATTATTTATTCTTTTTGAAAACTCTGAATTTGGATTATTTAATTCTTGTTTTTGTTCATTATTAAATACTATTTTTTTATTATCATAATAATATTCATTAGTATCTTCATCTTTTACAAATGATACATTATCAGTTCTTCTTATCTTTTCTTCCATATCAGAAAAGAATTTATCAATAGTTTTAACTTTTAATACTCCTTTATTATAATAATGTACTTCATTATATCCTTTTATTATTATTAAGTCTTCTTCCATTTTTATCTCCTATGTACTCTTGCATATCCTTCTTCTTCATTACTTATTAAATCTTCTAATTCATTTGGTTCAAAATCAAATTGATCTGTTTGTTGTGTTTGATTCATTTGATTTTGTTGATTTACTTGATTTAATTCAGCATAATATTTAATATTTAATATTTGTATTCTTTGTTTAATATAATCTTCTATTTTTGACACACTACCATATCCATATGCCTCTAAAGATTTCATTCTATCATAGTAATCTTTTGTTATATTTAATAAAAGTGATATAATTTCTGCAGCATTTTTTGGTGGTAATGTATTTAATGCTAAAGCATGCATATTTTCTAATACATTTATTATTTCAGAATTATATAATTTTCTACTTATAACAGTTATACCTACTTTTGATAAATCTTCTTTTATAGTTTCAGTTTCTTCAAATAATGATTGTATTTCTTCTAATTTTGTCATGCTTTTATGTTTTTCATTAAACTTTTCTAATTGTTTTTTAGCATCAATATAATCAGCTACTATATTATTTCTAGAAGAATAATATGCTAAAGACCAAACTGCATAACATGTAATTGCTGATGCAGGTAATGATGATAAACACATTATAATTGAATTAATAAAATTTGATGTAAATAAATTAGATATTCCAGTTTGAAAACAATTCATACTTATAAGTGAAATAACTGATAATGCAATTCCTGTAGTAGCAATTTCTATATTAAATACTTTTTCTTCTTTTAATCTATTTTCAAAGTATTCTTTGCATTCTTTGTATTCTTCTATATCTTCACTAGGATTATTAATTAAATATTCTTTAGCTGCTTTTATTCTATTTCTATCAGTTTCATAACTTTTAGATTCTGTAGATAAATTACCCTCTAAAAATTTTATAAATGAAAGAGTTTCTTCTACATTATCAAAGTCTCCTTTATTTAGAACTTCATAATAAGCTTTTTTTTGTTTTGATAATTTTAATAATTCTTCTAATTTTTTTGATAAGTCTGAATTTGGATTATTTAATTCTTTTATTTGTCTATTATTAAATATTATTTTTCTTCCACCATAATAATATTCTTTTGTTGAATCATCCATTTCAAAAAATACTTTTGATTTTCTTTTTAATTCTTTTTTTATATCAGAAAAGAATCTATCAATAGTTTTTATTACTAACTCTCCATGTTTATCATAACATTCTACTTCATTATATCCTTTAATTATTATACTTTCCATTTTAATACCCCCTTATTTTAATATTCTTGTAACACCTTGTTCTTGTGTATTTTGACTTAACATTCTTTTTAATTCTTCTACTTCCATATCAAAACCACTTGGTGCATTTAATTTTTTTTCATAATCATTTAGTAATTTTCTTATTTCTTTTGTAATATCCAATTTTATTTGTAATTCACTATCAATAGTTAATACATCCTCATTTAATTTTTTCTTTCTAAATTGATATTCGTTTGCTATTCTTATTGCTTCAATACAAATCTCACTTGCATCTTCTTTTGATAATGTATTTTCTGCTAGCTCACCTATACTTTTAATCTCATTTAATATTTTATCTTTAAATGGTCCTTCTGTTTCTTTTGTTTCTTCTTTTTCCACTAATTGTTCTTCTTGTACTACTTGTTCTTCTTGTAATATTTCATTTTCTTCTCTTACTATACTTTTTTGTTTTGTATGATTTGAACGATTTTCTCTTATTTTTTTTAAATCAATTTTAGTTTCTATTGCATATTTCAAATCACTAGATGTTACATATAAAGCACCACCTATAAAAAGCATATAAATTGGTAATAATGTTGATGTTAACATATATACTACATATTCAAGATATGATGAAAATACAGTTCCTAATGATGGTAAATAAAAATAAAGTAATAACATTCCAAATAAAAAAGTAAATACTATTGAAAGAGCTACCGTATAATATATATCTTGAAATATCCTTAATCTCATTTCATTATCTCTATTGCAAAAATATAATATATATTTCTCATCATCTGCTGATATATTGTTTACTACATATTTTCGAGCACTTTTTATTTTTTTCTTATCGCCCATATATCGATAATATCTAAAATTATATGAATAAGCTTTAGGTGCTAAATAATCTATAAAAAATATTGCTTCATCAATACTATTAAATCTTTTATTTGATATTATAATATTATAACGATTTTTATCTTTTGATATTTTTAATAAAGATTGCATTTTCTTTGAAAACTTAGAATTTGGATTGCTTAATTCTTTTTTTTGTTCATCATTAAATTTTAAACATTTACCTATAAATTCATCATCATCATTATAATAATAGTAATAGTCTATACCATTATATACTAATCTATAATTACGATTATAGGTAATATTCTTTTCCATTCTTTTTAAAAATGTTTTTGCTCTTTCTTGAGTATGAATATCCCCATCATAGTATTCTACAGTATCAAAATCATTAAATACAATCATTCTTTTATCAAGCATTTTTACCCCCTATTTTAATATTTTAACAGTAGCTTTTTCTCTTGGTTGATTTAACAAGTTGTTTAATTCTTCTCTTTGAACTATAGCATGAATTTTTTTCATTTGTTCTAATTCATTAAATAGCTCTTTCATTCTTTCTGATAAATCTAATTGAATTTTTATTTCACTATCTAATGTTAATATATCTTTTTTTAATTCTTTCATCCTTTGAGTATAATCTTTTAATATATCATTTGATTTTTTTATTATCTCAAATCTATCTTCACTATTTAAGAACTTTGATTCTTCTTCTATGCTTTTTAACCCATCTACTAAAATAGATTCAAAATCTATTTTTGTTTCTTCATTTGTTTTTGATAATTGATTTTCTTTATATTTTCTATAATTTTCTCTTGCTTCAATTTCTTCCTTACTCTCTTTTGTAAATGATTTTAGCATTTTTATTTGTTCTTTAGCTCTAATATTATATATTATTCTGTTATAAATAATAGCGCCTATCCCACCAAGAACAATTGATAGATTAGGATACACAAAGAAACCTATCACTATTAAAACTAATAATAAAAATAATGCAAATTTATTCATAAATCTTTCATCATCATATATTTCATCAATTTTATTTTTATATAAACATTTACAAACATATGCATTATAAAATGATTCTTCATCTAGATTATTAAATTTACCTCTTTGCTTTATTTCTAAATATCTTTTTTCTCTATCATATACTCTTATTAAACTATATATATTATTTAAATAATTTGGATCTGATTTTTTTAAATCATTTTTTTGTTTTTCTGTAAATACAATTCTTTTATTATCTAA
>Ga0247611_10011673_pt1 | contig 10092 bp, 8 predicted proteins | sample 177DNAGHGhighgp2_FD_192422 | JGI IMG/M metagenome (GOLD analysis project Ga0247611, IMG submission 192422) | Sheep rumen microbial communities from Palmerston North, Manawatu-Wanganui, New Zealand - 1770 DNA GHGhigh gp2 | ecosystem: Host-associated > Mammals > Digestive system > Stomach > Rumen ... | reverse complement strand
GTGCACCCTCGAAGGTGATGGTGTCCTCGAGTGTGACATTACCTGCCAGCGTGCCTCTTGCACGTAGCTCCACAGGACCGGTAATGGCACCGTTGACGCAGAGCGTCCCCTCACTGATGAGGTTCAGGCCCGTGTGACCCAGGTTGCAGTTGAACGTAGCCGTTCCCTGCATTGATTTTATGAGCTGGCCGTCGCCAGTTGTACCAGTACCGCTGAAGGTGTAATCATGTCCGCGTGGATTCATCATATAAATGACGGTTGGAGCCTCACCATTCACGTTGAACGTAGCTCCAGTATCCCCTTGAAGGTCGAACATTACACTCTTTCCGCTTGCCATCTGGTTACGAACATCTGCCTCGAAGACCGGTGGAAGAGGAGGCATTGGCATTCCTCCACCAAGATAGAACCCTGTATTGGGATGCTGGTAGTAGCCGCGTGTCGTGCAGTCGCCACGATAATGTGGGTCTTGCTGCAGGCAGTAGATGCTGTAGTTGGTGGACATGGCTGTGGTGTAGCCAACAAGACCAGTACAACCATTATCGTCCTGCTTTGCCAAGAGAACTTCCTCGCGCCAGTCGCCGATGATGTCACCCATGAAGGCTGGACGTGTACCAGTGGCAGCATGTGTCGCCCAACTTGCCTCCTGTGAGAACTCTGCCAGACGGTCGCCAAGCACCTTCGACACCATCAGATTGGTGCCCCAACCGTCGCCGCCAGGTGAATTAAGCCATTCACGCTGCAAGTCACCGTCCCACCAACAGCCTTCGAACATCGAGCCGCTACGTGTCTGTCCTGTTTTCTCTCCTTTGCAGTCATAAACAAACTCATCGGCATAGCTTAGAATCTCATATCCCTTATGCGATGCATCCATGTCGAGACAGGTACCACGACCTACGTCATAGACACTGGGCAAGTACCACTCCTTGATGCGTTCAGCAGTACAGGCATCGTAGAGCAACTGTCCCAAGAGCGCACTCTGTTGAATGGCATAGACTTCAAGACCTGGTCGGTCTGGGTCAATGTCGCTGAGCACGAAACGGTCACCATGACCAATGCCAGGACTGGCGAACCATCCTGTAAGAGGATTCACTGAATAGCCTCCTTGAATCATCTCGTCCCTGCCGTCACCATCTACATCGGCTACACGCAGCATGTGGAACTCTGCAGGCCAAGGACGCTTGTCGTTGCGGCTCCATGTATGGGAGTGATGCCAATTTGATGCTGAAGAACCGTTCCAGTCGTAGTCCCAAGCGAAGACATAGTTGTGGTGGGTCTTGTTGTTATCGCGGTCCAGACACTCCATCACCAACGAGGGATGAATACCATCGAGATAACAGATACAGAAGTGTCCGTCCATTGCTGCATAGCCGTCGCTCATATAGTCTGCACGATTTGTACGGGTATAACTATCCGAGCCGTCAGTAACCTCTTTGTATTTCAGTTCGCTGGCAACAATCTCTTCACCTGTCAGACCATCAATCACAGAAATATAGAAGGGACGGTTGCGAACGGTCTGTGTGCGATAATCTACAATACCATCGCCATCCACATCGGCTTTGTCGCTTCCCATAGCATACTTGCCCCATGTCTCGTTCCGTTTGTCCCAGAAACGGGTGCCGTCAGAACTGCGTACCATAACCTCGCAGCGTCCGTCGCAGTTTATATCCCACGCCACCACCATATCGTTCTGACCTGCACAGATGTTCACATTCGGTCCCATATCCACTGTCCACAGCAATTCGCCCGTAAAACGGTAGGCCTGTATCTTGTGCGTCGTGGTGGCCGTGTTTTCAGTATCTTCTTCACCAGATGCAGCACCTGCGTATAAACGGTCAACAACTACTGCATCGTACTCGCCATCGCCATCAGTATCCATAGGCCAGCAGAATTTCGTACGATAGTCATTACGAGGTATAACCGTATTATCAAAATCGATGTTCAGCCATACATTAGGCCAAGGCTGTGTCTTATAAAGGAATGGAGCACTCTTCTCACCCTCTACTCCCTCTGGACTAATAGCCGTAACAGCATACTCTGTATTGTTGTTCAGACTTGAAGGTGCATAATTAGTCTTCTTCAATGGTGTGGAGTTCATCTTTGTGTATTCGCCGCTTCCTGCAGCTCGCTTATACACATTATATGTAGTACCCTCCGGCTCCTGTGCCAGTTTGCGCCAAGAAATGAGATTGCCTGTTCCTCCCGACGAGGTGACACTGCGAATAGTGCTGCCTGAACGATTCACTGCCACTACGCCACGATCCAACGGCTGCAGCAACCGTTGTGCGCTCATTGTCATGGTCAGAAGCATCACACTCGCTGCCACAAGGAGTCTTACATTTTTCATATTACTATATTAATTTATTATTATTTCTGTGTTTTTGCCGACGATGACCTTGATACGTACGAGACGACGGTTATCCATCTCAAGAACCTCAAAGGTAAGGTTGCGGAAAGTAAGACGCTCGTGGAGTCGAGGGAACTCGCCCTTCAACTCAAGCAGCAAACCTGCCAAAGAGTCTGCCTCGCCCTCTACATCCTCGAAGAAGTCGTCGTCGAGTTTCAGTGTACGCACGAAATCTGTGAGCGGGCACTTGGCTTCGAAGACATAAGTGTTCTGATTGAGGCGCTGATAAGGACGCTCTACGTCATCGTATTCATCGTCTATCTCTCCCACTATCTCCTCCAGAATATCCTCCATCGTGACTATACCGCTTGTGCCTCCGAACTCGTCTACAACGATGGCGATGTGAACCTTGTTTTGCTGGAAGTCGCGCAACAGGTCGTCAATCATCTTTGTTTCCGGCACAAAATATGGCGGACGTATGAGCGACTGCCAACGGAAGGTTGCAGGCTTGGTAAGATGCGGCAACAAGTCTTTGATGTAGAGTACACCTTTGATATTGTCCTCCGTCTCGCTGAAAACAGGAATACGCGAATAGTTGTTCTCGACAATGCATTTCAGGACCTCTGGGAAAGGGGTGCGCATTTCAAGGTCCACCATATCCACACGCGGAGTCATCACCTCGCGCACAGTTTCGCCTCCGAAACGTATGATGCCTTGCAACATACTGCTCTCCTCGGCAATCTCCTTTTGGTCGGTCAGTTCGAGAGCTTGTTCCAATTCATCGACTGTCAAGGACTCTGCCTCGTGTGCCATGATGCGCTCTGTTATCACCTTAGAACGTACAAGTAATGAGGAAACAGGCCAGCACAACTTATTGAGCACCAAATATACAGGGGCAGCCATACGACTGAATGAAAGACGGTGTTGAGCCGAATAAATCTTGGGCATAACCTCGCCGAAGAGCAACAACAGGAAGGTGAGGACAACCGTCATCAAAAGGAACTCTATCCATGGTGCTCCGAAATGGAAGATTTGCATCAGAGCATAGTTGAGCAACATGATTATAGCCACATTCACCAAGTTGTTCGAAATAAGGATTGTAGCCAGGAGGCGTTCACTATCGTTGCGCAACTGGATTATCTTTTCATCACTACTATGACGCTCTTCCTCAACATCACTCATATCCGAAGGGGTAAGAGAGAAGAATGCCACTTCACTGGCTGATACAAATGCAGAACAGAACAACAGCACTATTGCCAAAGAGATGGCAACAATGCTGGACAGATCGGGTACTGAGACCACGATTTGCTGAAAAACCGATAAGTCCATCAGAAGGGAGCCTGTGTAGTGTCAGCGGCAGGAGCGGAAGGCTGTTCGGGCGCATTCTGTCGTGGTGCCGACAGATTCTCCACGCGGTCAACCCACACCTCAGTAACATAGCGCGTGATACCATTACGGTCATCGTAACTGCGGGTATGCAACTGTCCCTCAATAAACAATTTGTCGCCTTTGTGAACGAACTTCTCAATGTACTCTGCAGGTCTGCGCCATGCAACTACATTGTGCCATTCCGTACGTTCGGGCACCTGTGTACCGTTTTGCAGGGTACGTGCTCTTTCACTTGTTGCCAGACGGAAGTTTGCCAAGGGAACACCTTGCTCTATGTATTTAACCTCGGGCTCATTGCCCACGTTACCAATCAGCATTACTTTATTCAGTGACATCTTGATAAGAATTAAGAGTTAAGAATTAACAGCTTATAATTTTTAGATACTTCGCAAAATTACGAAATAAATATGAATTATGCATAATGCTAATGCATTATTTTGTATCTTTGCAGACAAATAAAACATACTGATATGCAAGCAATGATTTTTGCTGCAGGACTGGGAACACGCCTGCAGCCACTTACAAACGACCGCCCGAAGGCTATGGTGGAAGTTGCCGGACGCCCTTTGCTGGAACACATAATCCTCAAGTTGAAGAATCAGGGGTTCGAACACATTGTTGTCAACGTCCATCATTTCGGACAACAGATTATAGATTTTCTCAGACAGAACAACAACTTCGGACTCGATATTAAGGTGAGCGACGAACGCCAACTCCTACTGAATACAGGCGGCGGCATCAAGGCTGCACTGCCTCTCTTCTCTCCTACGGAACCCATTCTCATACACAATGTCGATATTGCCTGCGACATAGACCTCGCTGACATCTATCACAAAGCAGAACAAATGGGAACAGATGGCGATGCACTTATGGTGACGAACCAACGCAAGACAAGCCGTTTTCTACTCTTCAACAAAGAAGGACTGCTGCGAGGATGGCTCAACGAAAAGCCAGAAGGCGATGTATGGAAGGCTATGGGTAATGAGAATGTCGGAGAACTCGAACGCCTGCCCTTCACTGGCATCCACGTTCTTATGCCCAGCATATTCCAGGCGTTGGCTGACTACGAGGGAGAAGTGTTCTCTATCATCGACTTTTACCTGTCGGCTTGCATCAGTCATCGCATAATGCACACCACCCTGCCACAAGACTGCCGGTGGGTAGACTGTGGCAAGGTGGAAGCTTTACCTCGCGCTGCAGAGATTTTAGGCTAAAGACTAACAGGTACCTTCACGCAAATCTTGCGAACGGGCTGCGGTTTACCATCGACAGCCATGCAAGGTTTGTGAGCATCGGAAGGGAAGAACAGTTGGTAACTACTGGGACTGACAACAAGGCAACGGGCATTGTCGGCATCTGCAAAGAGCACGAAATCGCCCTCTTCGTTGAACTCGCCCTGTTGCTCGCGACCATTCTCCTTCGGAGCAACAAACACATTCTCTTCACCATGTCCCAACAGTTGCACATCGATGTAGCGACGATGCAGTTCATAAACGTTCTGCAACTTGGTTTCATACTCAGCAACGTTGGCATAAGCCCCCTCACCAATCTCGTTGCGACCCAAAGGCAGAGCCTCGAAGTCGGTCTGCTTCAGCCATTCGGCAACAGCCTGCCATACCTTGGGACTGCACTCTATCTGTGAATCGAGTTGCTGTAGATTGTTGTCTTTTGCCAAGGGCAACGTGCGCCATAGCGCCTTAATTTCTTTTGCTTCCATAGTATTTAGTATTTGGGTTTCCAGAATCGTGATGTAATATCCTCCAACTTGCCGTCTAAGACACGATAGAGGCGTTGGTTTGTGGTCTGCACATTCAACGGGCCTTGTTCGTCGATATACGGACCGACCTTGATGTAGTCGAAATTTTCCAGCTCAATGTTTTCGTCTATATCATCGCGACCGCTGTACCAAGCCACCCTCACATCGCTGTTTTGCTTGACATAGTGTGCCAAGTGGTTAATGTAGGAAGGGTCTTGGTCACCACCCATCAGACAAACACAAGTAATTCCGAAATGCTCCTCCAACATCGTGGAGAGCACTTCGGAATTCAGTTCTTCGCCCGTATCAGCCCAAAGGTACTTGCTATGGCATCCGCTGCAGTGTACGGGACAGCCGCTGATGCTGATAGCCAACGTTATCTCGTCGGGAATCTCAGCAAATACCTCTTTGGCATCTACGTATTTCATTCCAAGTTACAACTGTAGGTGCGCTTGGCAGCCTCAATCTGACGGTCGCGACCGAAGGCTGGGATGGGACGCAGGTAACCGATGATGCGGGTGTACTGGGTAATCTTTGTAGAACCGCAGCAGGGACATACATCGATGGGCTTCTTGATGATGTGACCGCAATCCTCACACTTCGAGTTGGGGATGTTGTATGTGAAGTACGATGTACCATTCTTTATGGCGAAGTCCATCAGCTTCAGATACTGCTCCTTAGAGAGGTGATCCTGAAGATTGCAGTGCAGGGCTGAACCGCCATCGGTGTACTGATATGTCTGACGGCCGTGCAGGATAAACTTGTCCAGAACACGAGTCTCGTCGTGGGCATCGTAGAAATATGAGTTGTAGAGGTTCTCGTCCTCTGGAACCCAATATCCGTCTTCCTTGTCCCAACGGTAGTTCTTGCCGCCAAGACCTTCGGCTGGTACCACTTCGGAGTTAAACAGGAAGGGCTTCTTCTTGTCACCAATTGAGTGACGCTTGTTCTCTTCCTTGATGGTGCCCAGAATGAGTTGCAGGAACTTGATGTATTCTGGATTGTTGCCAACCTCAAGACCCAAGAAGCGTGCTGCCTCGTTCAAGCCGTTGATACCGATGGTGCTATACAGCTTCGAGATGTAGATGTAACCACCGTTGGATGCAGCGAACATACCGCGGTCCTCCATTTCATAGAGCATAGTCTTATAGGCAATGTGGTACTTATAGACACGCTCCAAGATGTTTGTCAGATAGAGGCGCAGGAAGGCATAGAAATCGTGGTCGCCCTCGGTTCCGGCAACTGTGCGCTTGGCATCCTGCACGATACGGTTGATGTTCAGGGTGATTACGTTGCACGAACCTGTCATCACACCTGTCAGACCACTGGTGGGATTGAAGGTATTTTCCGTCAGCTCGTTCTTCAGACGGCAGCAAGAAGCCAATGAGTCAGCACTGTCACTGATGTAAGTGAAGAAGGAATGTCCTTCGGAATACATCTCGGCTGTGAAGTCCTTGTAGTCCTGGTCGATGATGTCGCCAGTTTCTGGGTCGTACACCATTGCCATTGTCTCTACAGGGAATGTGAGCACCTGCTTCAGACGCAGCTTATTGAACCACTTCATGAACATGCGCTGCAGTGTGTCAACGGCCTTCCACTCGGGCTTTGTGCCATCGGGATAGCAGAAGTCGGCAAACAGGCTCTCGAAGTAAGTATGGTCGTAGTAAGACACGTTGGTGAAAGGCGACTGATATGAGCGGTTACCGGCAGGCTGGTTGATGCCCCACACGAACTGCTTGAATGCCTTGATGATGTGGTCACGGATTGTGCGCTGTTGCAGACAGCAACTTGAAGTGGCTACCAAGTCCATGTGGTCGTACCAATCGGGACCGAACTCGGCAATAATATAATAGTTGAGCACCACGAAGTATTCGCCAAAAGCGACGGCTCCTTTACATTGAGACGACAGGAGGAAAGTCAGGTTTGTAATCTGACCGGAGAACGACTGGAGGTCGTTTGGAGGACCAGGGGTGACACCATCGATGTTACCAACGCCCTCGGTCATCAGGGGGTAGAGGCTGACAGCCATACAATACTGCTTCAGTACGGGAGTTGAAGCCTCATCGTGCGTGTATATTATATGATGATTAAGGTCAGCTTCGTACTGCTTGGCAACTTCTGGATACATCTGGTTCAGCTTGTCCTTCATACGTTGACGCTGGATGACGCGGTTGGTGGTCTTATAGACCTCACCTTCCAAGTTAGCCACGTTCTTCATGGTAACATTGGCATTGGCGTCTGTCTCAGAAGCGGTTGCTGCGTTGTCTGCCGACTGACTGTATTCGTTCATGTAGTCGATGCGCTCCTTGATGAAACGTGCCTCGGCATGAGCCTGACGATACAGAATGTATGACTTTGCCTCTGCATAATAGCCATTCTGCATCAAAGCAGTTTCCACACGGTTCTGAATCTCCTCAACCGTGAACCCGTCGCGCACCGAGATACTCTCACTCAAGTCGGTGGCTACACTCTTTATTTTCTCTTCGTCCAAAGTCGAAACCGACTGGAACGCGCCGATGATAGCGCTCTTAATTTTGGCTCTGTTAAATTCCTCCTGCGTGCCGTCTCTTTTGATTACAATCATGATATTATTTATGCTATAAATTCTTTTTACCGCGAAAACGATGCAAAGTTAAAACACTTATTCGAATTTTCCAAAACAAAACACAAAAATAATTTAAGAAAATCAAAAGTTTTCCAAAACGAAAAGCCAAGCTCTTGATTATTAGCATTTTAGCACTTTGCCGCTATAGCAAAAGTTTTCCAAAAAGTTATTTTATGCTGAAACTATGTTTGTTTAAAAGGAAAACTTTCACGCTTAAAAAAAGTTTCGCGCAACTTGCAAATTATCAGTATTTTTTAGTATATTTGCGGGCACAAATACATTAATATTTTAAACACAGTTCTGACGTAATCCTAACGAATATGAAAACAGCAATCAGCACATCAAAGGCCCCTGCTGCCATTGGTCCCTACAGTCAGGCCATACAAGTAGGAAATCAGGTTTACACATCCGGTCAGCTTCCCATCGACCCAGCTACCGGTTCATTCCCAGAAGGAGGCATCAAGGAGCAGACTCGCCAATCGCTGAAAAACGTACAGGCCATACTTGAATCAGCAGGCCTGTCTATGGCTAATGTGGTGAAGACCACCGTATTCCTTGCCGACATGGGCGACTTCGCCGACATGAACGCCGTCTATTCCGAATTCTTCACCGAACCCTACCCTGCCCGTTCCGCCGTAGCCGTAAAGACCCTGCCCAAGTCCGCCCAAATCGAAATCGAAGTTATCGCCTCCCTCTAATCAGAAAGGCTTTTCCCATACGCAGTTATATCAAAAGGGCATTATTTGCCAATAAGGGGCTGGAAGGTGGAGCGCCATTGGAGGATGGGGAGGGAGCCTTCGAAGGAGATGGGGAGCCAAATGTAGCGGGAATCGCTTAGGCGGCGGGGGTGCCAGATGTCTGCCATAAAAATATGGCGACCGTCATCGAGTTTCAAGATGAATGTTGACTGCCCACCGAATGTCTTTTCTGCCAACGGACCGCGACAGGGGTTGGGATGCTGCGTCCAAGGCCCCCAGATGCTGGATGCAGAGAACAAACGAGCCTCGTTAGGTTCCCAACCTGTACAACCAGAAGTTATCATCCAATATGTTCCATTGTGCTTGAAGAGTGCAGGAGCCTCGTTGTGACCTGCAGGTGCCACACGAGTGTAGCGACCGGTATGATGCAGATAGTCGTCGGTCAGCTCTGCGATATGCAGCGTCAGATTCTCCTCGGACGAGAAAACATGGTACGCTTTGCCATTGTCGTCAACAAAGAGCGTCATATCCCGTGACATCTGTCCGCTGTCGAAGTCACGCTTAACGAGGAGTCCCTCATCCACAGCCTTCCGCCAGACCGGAGTCCACCATTCCTTGTAGTTGGCTTCGTTCAACGTATCCACTACGGCCAGTTCCCGTTCGCCGAATTCCAAAGGCCACTTGCCAGCATCTGCCCGCTGCGAATAGAGAAACTCATACGGACCTTCCGGACGGTCGGCAACGGCAACACCATATCGGGCAGCATCGTAACCGCGACCTTTCAGCTCCAGATGAAACCACATGCAGAACTTCCCCGTTTCCTTATTATATATAACCTTTGGACGCTCGATGATACATCCGCGCTCAATGTCGTGACCCTTCTCATCAACAACACTCAAAGCCACACCGCAGTTCCGCCAGTTTATGAGGTCTTTTGAAGCATAACACCTCACACCTACCAACGTCACAAACGAATGGTCAGTCCTGTGCTCTCCGAACCAGTAGTACGTATCGCCATATTTCAAAACTCCGCCGCCGTGGGCATTAATATGCTTTCCACCATCGTCGAGCCACTGTTCGCCATTGCGAACACTATCCTGCTCCTGCGCAGCCACTGCCGCCCCAACGACCATAGTCACGAGCAACAAGAAAATAAACAGCCTTCTATTCATAATTTGCGTTAGTATTCCAACAAAAATATGACGCCCCAAATGCCAAATAGTTTAAAAGACGCAACGCCCCCACCCTATGCGCATCGCGATAGTATCCCTTGGCACGGAGGATTAGTAATGCTTCGGGG
>Ga0247611_10011672_pt1 | contig 10093 bp, 9 predicted proteins | sample 177DNAGHGhighgp2_FD_192422 | JGI IMG/M metagenome (GOLD analysis project Ga0247611, IMG submission 192422) | Sheep rumen microbial communities from Palmerston North, Manawatu-Wanganui, New Zealand - 1770 DNA GHGhigh gp2 | ecosystem: Host-associated > Mammals > Digestive system > Stomach > Rumen ... | reverse complement strand
GAAGAATCAGATTTAGTCTTATTCATGCTAAATAATAACGAAAAATTAAATATAGAAGAAAAAGAGTTATTAAATAAAATTAAAGATAAGAAACACATAATTATAATTAATAAAATAGACTTAGAAAGTATATTAGATAAATCACTATTAGATGATTACATTGAAGTATCAGTAAAAGATGATATTAATATAAATAAAATCAAAGAAGAAATAAAAAGATTATTTTCACTAGGAGAAATTCAAAATAACGATATGACTTATCTATCAAATGCAAGAAGTATATCGTTATTAGATAAATCATTAAAATATATAAATGAATCCATTAAAGAAATAGAGGAAGGTAGTCCGATTGATATAGTTGAGTTAAATCTTAAAGAAGCTTGGAATTCATTAGGCGAAGTAATAGGAGAAACATATACTGATGAATTACTAGATGAATTATTTAGTAGATTTTGTTTGGGAAAGTAGGTGAAAGCATGGATTATGAAATAATAGTTGTAGGAGGAGGACATGCTGGCTGTGAAGCAGCAGTAGCATCATCGAGAAAAGGGCATAAGACACTATTAGTAACTGGAAATATTAATAATATAGCGACAATGCCGTGTAATCCATCTATTGGAGGTTCTGCTAAAGGAATAATCGTAAGAGAAATAGATGCTTTAGGTGGAGTTATGGGTGAAGTTGCTGATAAAACACTTATACAAATGAAAATGTTAAATTATGCTAAAGGACCAGCAGTTAAATCACTTCGTGCTCAAGCAGATAAAGTAACGTACCCTAAAGAAATGCTAAAAGTATTGCGAAATGAAAAAAATTTGAAGTTAAAAGAAGGAATGGTTGAAAATCTTATTGTAAAAGATAATAAAGTTTATGGAATAATACTTGAAAATGGTGAAAATATAACGAGTAATATTGTAATATTAACAACGGGAACATATCTAAAATCAGATATCCTAATTGGAGACACAAGAACAAGGAGTGGACCGCATGATGAAAAGCCATCTTTACATTTATCAGATAATTTAAAGAAATATGGCTTTGATATATTAAGATTAAAAACAGGAACACCACCACGTATTGCTAGAGATACTATAGATTTTTCTAAAACAAAAAGAGAAGACGGCGATAAAAACTATTACACTTTTTCTCATACTAATAAACCCGTTTATGATATAGATAATCAAGAACCATGCTATTTAATATATACAACAGATGAAACGAAGAAAATAATAACTGATAATCTGTTTAAGTCTAGTATGTATGGCGGACTAGATGATATAACCGGAGTTGGACCAAGATACTGTCCATCAATAGAAGACAAAATAGTAAGATTTAGTGATAAAGAAAAACACCAATTATTTTTGGAACCAGAAAGTAAATATTATGATGATATTTATATTCAAGGATTTTCTACGAGTATGCCAAGAAATATTCAAGAGCAAATGGTACATTCTCTTCCAGGACTTGAAAATGCTAAAATATTAAAATATGCTTATGCAATAGAGTATGATGCCATATATCCAACTCAAATAAAGCCAAGCCTTGAAACAAAAGCACTAGAAAATTTATTTACTGCAGGTCAAATAAATGGAACAAGTGGATATGAAGAAGCAGCGTGCCAAGGATTAATGGCAGGCATTAATGCCTCATTAAAATTGGAAGGAAAATTGCCTTTAATACTAAAAAGAAATGAAGCCTATATTGGAGTATTAATCGATGACTTAGTCACAAAAGGAACGAAAGAACCGTATCGAATGCTAACGTCAAGAGCAGAATATCGCCTTTTACTTAGACATGATAATAGTGATTTAAGGCTAAGAGATTATGGACATTATATAGGATTAATAAATGGTGAAAAGTACGAAAAATTCATTCAAAAAAAGAAATATATCTCAGAACTTACAGAAAAACTAAAAGATATCAAAATAACTGTTGATACAGAAAAAAGTAGAAGAACAATAACTGTTCATGAATATTTGAAAAATCCAACATCAAATCTAAATGAAATAATAAAAGAATTTAATCTAAATTTAGATTATCCACAGGAAATTGTTGATGAAGTAGAAATTCAAATCAAATATGAAGGCTATATTAAGAAAGTAGAACGTGAAGCTGAGAAAATGTTAAAAAACGAAGAAAAGCAAATACCAGAAAATATTGATTATGATATGGTACCAAATTTAGCCAGTGAGGCAAGGCAAAAATTAAAAGAAGTAAGACCAATTAGCATAGGTCAAGCTTTAAGAATAAGCGGAGTAAATCCATCAGATATATCGATACTATTAGTATATTTAAAGAGGAAATACAATGAATAAAGAAGAATTTATAAAAGAAACAGAAAAATTAGGAATTAAACTAAACAATGACATCTTATCAAAATTAGAAAAATATTATCAAATACTAAAAGAAGAAAATTCAAAATATAATCTAACTAGAATAATAGAAGAACCAGAAGTATACTTAAAACACTTTTATGACAGTTTAACAATAACTAAAATAATAAAAATTGATAGTAAAAGCATATGCGATTTAGGTTCTGGTGCTGGATTTCCAGGACTAGTTCTAGCGATATGCTTTCCAAATACCAATGTAACCTTAATAGAGTCAAATGGAAAAAAATGTAATTTTCTAAACATGGTTAGAAACATTTTAAAGATAAACAATGTAATAGTAATAAATGCTAGAATAGAAGAATATGCCAAAAATAATAGAGAAATATTTGACATTGTAACTGCCAGAGCAGTAGCTCCAATTAAACATCTATTAGAATATGGAATTCCATTAGTAAAGATTGAAGGTAATTTTATAGCAATGAAAGCTAATACAGAAAATGAAGAAAGCAATATTGATAATTATTACAAAAAATTATACATAATAGAAGAAGAAAGAATAGAATTTAATCTCCCAATAGAAAACTCTTTAAGAACATTGATAAAATATAAAAAGAAAGAGACAACAAATAAAATATATCCTAGAAAATATTCAGAAATAAAGAAAAAAGATATTTAAAGATAGTAAACAATATTAATAACTTGTTTATTATTTTTTTGTTAATTAATGCAAACGTCTTGTAAAAATAAAAAAATTATAGTATTATTATTTTAGATAATTATATATAGCAGAATGAAAAGAGGAAATAAGTATGAAAATGAATAAAGAAATAGTAATGGTACGTTTATCTGATATCATTCCAAATAGATTTCAACCGAGACTTACATTTGATGAAGAAGCTTTAAATGAATTGGCTGCATCGATAAAAGAACATGGAATTATACAACCTCTAATATTAAGAGATTTAGGAAATAAATATGAAATAATTGCAGGAGAACGTCGCTATAAAGCCTCTCAATTGGCGGGAGTACTTGAAGTTCCAGCAGTTATTGGCCAAATGGATGATCAAACAAGTGCCGAGTTGGCTCTAATTGAGAATATTCAACGAAAAGATTTATCAGCAATTGAAGAAGCAAAGTCATACAAAAAAATATTAGATATGGGAGGATTCACTCAGGAAGAATTGGCAAAAAGAATGGGAAAAGGACAATCAACTATTGCTAATAAGATGCGCCTTTTAACATTAACAAATGAAGTGCAAGCAGCACTTATGAATAATTTGATATCAGAAAGGCACGCTAGATGCCTACTACAAATAAAAGATGAAACAAAACAAAAAGAAGTATTAAATAAAATAATAACAGAAAGAATGAATGTAAGAGATACCGATAACTATATAAAAAATATGTTAGGTATGAAAGAAGAAACAAAAATAGATGTAGAAGCACCTATAATTGAAAATACCGTGTCTAAAGAAACTCGACCTATTACAAATGAACTAGATAATAATATAAGACCTGAAGAAATAAAGACACCAGAAGTCAATGAAGTAAAAAATGAAAATCCAAACGTATATACTCAGACAAACAACATTGACTTTATAGACATAAATAATTTAACCCCTGAAAATGAAACATCAAATAGTAAAGAAACAAATGAGACAAAAGAAGAATCTTTACCTGTTATAGAATCAAAAGCTGAAGAACAAATAATTAATGTTTTAGATAGTAAGAATGAAGAAAAGGATGATGCTAGTATGGCAAATGTTGAACCTGTAGTGAAAACTTCAAATAATAACAAATCAAATAATATTTCAAAGATAAAAATGGCAACTGCAATTAGACTAGCAAAAGACACCCTTGAAGATATCAAAACAGCGGGCTATGTTGCATCTCTTGATGAAGTAGATAATGGAAATAGCTTTCAAATAATAATAAATATTGAAAAATAAGAATAAAAAAAATAAATATCACTCATTATTTAATAGAAGGAGTGATATTTTTTTATGAAGAAAATAATAATAATATTACTTACAGTAACAATGTCAGTACTAATATTTAAAACACAAAAAGAAGAAATAATAATACCAGATAATGCTATTAGATTGAGAGTGATACCCAATAGTAATTCATCACTTGATCAAAAAATGAAGATGAAAGTAAAAGACTATCTTGAAAATAATACCTATAAACTATTAACAGATAAAGAAAGCCTAGATAATGCAAAAAAAATTATAAAGGAAAATATTCCAATTATAGATGGACACATAGATGAAATATTTAAAGAAAATAATTATAATATGAATTATAATGTAGAATATGGAAATAACTATTTTCCTGAGAAAGAATATCGCGGAATTAAATATCCAGAAGGATACTATGAATCAATAGTAATAAGCATTGGAAAAGCAAAGGGAGACAATTGGTGGTGTGTACTGTTTCCTAATCTATGTTTAGCGGATCTAGAAAAAAAAGAAAATACAGAATACAAATCATGGATAGTAGATACATTAAATAAATTATTTTGAAAAAATTGCATATACTTACTTAGGTGATAACTTTGAATATAATTGCAATAATAATAATAGCAGTTAGTCTTTCAATGGACGCTTTTTCTTTAGCACTAATATATGGAACCCAAGGAATAAAAATAAAAGAAAAAGTATTTTTATCATTAATTGTAGGTATTTATCATTTTATAATGCCTTTAGTTGGTCTATTAATTGGAACAATAGTAATGAAAAAAATATCATTTAATCCCAAAATAATTGTAGGAATAATACTATGCTTAATTGCAATAGAAATGATAATATCAAGTATAAAAAATAAAGAGGAAAAATTTCTCTTAAGCGTGCCAGGATTTTTTTTATTTGGCTTGTCAGTAAGTATAGATAGTTTAACCACAGGAATAGGTCTACCTGTCATTACAGATAACTACCTTTTATCATGCCTAATATTTGCTATAATAAGCTTTTCAGCTACTATTTTAGGGTTAAATATTGGTGATTTTTTGAATATAAAATACGGAAAAATATCTACTATGATAGGAGGAATAATATTGTTTATATTAGGTATATCCTATATTCTATAATATCCATGTCAACTAATATGTAAAAAAACACAATAGTAATTGACTAAATAATATTAAAGCATTACAATAAAATTGTAGAGATGCTTTGGAAGGAGTAGGTTATGTCTAAAATAAAAATTGAAGGAAAACATAAATTGAGTGGTGAAATATATGTTAGTGGGGCGAAGAATAGTGCTGTAGCCCTAATACCAGCGGCTATTTTATGTGATGAAGTGGTAAAAATAAGCAACGTGCCAAATATATCAGACATAGATTCATTGGAAGAAATATTAAAATATTTAAACGCTAAAATAGAAAGAAATAAAGATACTGTAACTATTGATTCGTCAGTAATTGAAAATAAAGAAATTCCTGAAGAAATGTCCCAAAAATTAAGGGCCTCATATTATTTTATGGCATCACTTTTGGGAAAATATAAGCATGTAGAAATGTATTTTCCTGGAGGATGTACAATAGGTGAAAGACCAATTGATCAAACCCTAAAAGCATATCGTGCTCTGGGAGCAACAGTAACTATTGAAGACAATCGTTATATAGTAGACGCTAAAGAATTAAAGGGAACTAAAATATATTTAGATATGCCAAGTGTAGGAGCTACTATTAACACTATACTTGCTTCAGTAAAAGCAGAAGGAAAAACAGTAATAGAAAATGCAGCTAAAGAACCAGAAATTGTGAATGTCGCCACATTTTTAAATACAATGGGAGCAAAAATTAAGGGGGCAGGAACAAATATAATAACAATAACTGGAGTGAATTATCTTCATAAATCATTTCACGAGGTAATACCTGATAGAATAGAAGCAGGAACATATGTAATAATAGGTTCTTTACTTGGAGACAATCTTACAATAAAAAATTTAATACCATCTCATATTGAAGCATTAACCTCAAAACTAGTAGAAGCAGGAGTAAATATGGAAATAGGAGATGATTACATAAAAGTATCTGCTTCTGACAAGTATAAAGCCGTAAGTATTAAAACGCTTCCATATCCTGGGTTTCCAACAGATCTCCAGCAACCAATAATACCATTTTTAACACAATGCAACGGTACAAGTACAGTTGAGGAGACTATATATGAAAATAGATTTCAAAATGTCTATGATACCAATCGAATGGGTGCAAATATAATAGTAAAAAATAACAGAATTGCCAAAATTAAAGGGGTTACTCCACTACAAGGAAAAAATGTAACTGCAACGGATTTAAGAGGAGGAGCTTCCATGTTAATATGTGGTTTAATAGCCGAAAAAATAACAACAATAGAAAATGTAAAATATATTTTAAGAGGATATGATGATATTTGTAATAAATTATCTAAAGTAGGTGCTAAAATCGAATTAATTTAAATATACTTTAAGTAGGTGAACTATGAAAAAAGTAATATTAATATTAATTCTTTTTCTTTCATGCTATTTTATTTATAACAAAACATTAGATGAAAAATTATATTACGTAACTATTGGGGATTTTCTTTCTAAAGGAATAAATTATAATGGAACCAGTTCATATGGATATAGCGATTATATTGAATATTATTTAAAAAAGAATAGAATACTAAAAGGATACAATAATACATTTACAAGCATTGACTATAGAATAATAGACATAATCAAAATATTAGAATATAATGAAAAAAAAGACAATCTTTCATTAAATTACTTAATAAAAAGAGCGGACATAATAACATTATCACTTGGTATGAATGAATTATATTACAAATTAAATAGAGATACGCAAAATATTTATACATATATAGATGACATGATAAATAACTATGATAAAATATTATCATATATAAATTCTTTTCATCACAAAAAAGTTTTCATATTGGGATACTATAATATACTTGGCAAAAACAATGATATATTCAATTATGCGAATTATAAATTAAAAAAACTATGTAATAACTATGAATATATTTATATAGACTTATCTAAAATATTCAATAATAATCCAACATATATCAATATAGATAACTCTTTTATACCTAATCAAGAAGGTTATGAAAAAATTTCACAAATAATTATTGATAAATTTGAAAATAACTGATATAATATACTTCGTAATTTTATTACTATGACTCAATTGTCATGGCGGAAGGAGAGAAACTATGAAAAAAAATATTCATCCAAATTATGTAGAATCAACTGTTACTTGTGCATGTGGTAATACATTTAAAACAATGTCGACAAAAGAAAATATTCAAGTTGAAGTATGTTCTGAATGCCATCCATTCTACACAGGAAAACAAAATACAGCATCCAAAAAAGGACAAGTTGAAAAATTCAACAAAAAATTTGGCTTTACTGAAGAAAAATAATGTGATTTATTCACATTTTTTTATTTTTATGATATAATCTACGTGAAGTGATACTATGGAAAAAAGGGAAATAAAAAAAATATTAAAAAATATCATTATAAATATAAAGGAAAGATATTTGTTACTGATATTATTTACACTAACGAATGCAATAAATGGATTTCTTCTAAGGTTAATAACAATAAAAAGTGGCTTAAACCCATCAGCAGTTTTTTTTGATATAGCATTTTTAATAATCATTTCATTTTTTAGTTTACTCTTTAAATCAAAGAAAAAAAGAGCGAAATATTTATTCATATTGACTATTTTAACAACAACAATATGTATAGTAAATAGTGTTTATTATCATTACTATAGTTCATTTGCATCGGTATCGTTAATAGCAACTGCGGTTTTTGTAAAAGATGTAGGGAATGCAGTATTTGAAAATGTTTTAAAACCTATAGATTTAATATATTTATGGCAACCGATCACTTTTTATTTGATATATCATGCAAATAAAAAAATTATAAAAGACAAAAATAAAGAAGATAAGAATTATTTAAAAATAACAATACCAATTTCAATATTTTTTTTAACAATTGGTTCTATAATGGTTCCCAATAGTGGATGGACAAGACTATATAAACTTTGGAATAGAGAATCAGTTGTAATAAACTTTGGGCCATACGTATATCAGGTAGATGATATAGTACAAAGTTTAGTGCCAAGAATAAATACAATGTTTGGTCACGATACAGCATATAGAACAGTAAAAGAATATTATGAAAAAAACAAATACGAGTATAAAACAAATGAATATACAAACATTTTTGAAGGAAAAAATATCATAGTTATTCATGCTGAGAGTATCCAAAAGTTTAATATGGATTTAAGATTTAATAATCAAGAAGTGACACCTAATTTAAACAAACTGGCAAAAGAAGGCATCTTTTTTAGCAACTTTTATTCCGAAGTAGGAGTAGGAACAAGTAGTGACGCAGAATTTACTTTTAATACATCATTAATGCCCTCCAACCGAGGTACAGTATTTGTAAATTTCTATGACAGACAATATATTTCAATACCAAAATTATTAAGTAATAAAGGTTATTACACTTATAGTATGCATGCTAATAATGGAGAATTTTGGAATAGAAATACAATGCACAAAACACTAGGATATGATAAGTTTTACAGTAAAGACTCATATGAAATAGATGAAGTAATAGGATTAGGATTATCAGATAAATCATTTTTTAACCAATCTGTTAAAAAAATGAAAGAAATAAAGGCAGAACAAGGGACTCCTTTTTATAGCGTTTTAATAATGTTATCCAATCATACTCCATTTAGCGATTTAGAATTAATGCCAGAATTTCCAACTACAATTGACGTAGAAATTAATGGTGAAACAATAACAAGAGAATATATAAATAAAACAAAACTTGGAAATTATATAAGATCAGTCCATTATGCTGATGAAGCTATTGGAGAATTAATAAACAATTTAGAAAAAGAAGGATTACTAGACAATACCATTTTAGTAATATATGGAGACCATGATGCAAGATTAGATTATGACGACTACAACCTATTATATAATTACGACCCCATTAACGATACACTTATGACACAATCAGATGAAAACTATTATCAATTCAATGAGTATGAATACGAATTAAATAGAAAGGTTCCATTTATAATTTGGACCAAAAATAAACAATATAATGTAAACATTACGACTCCAACAGGAATGATAGATGTACTTCCAACACTGGGAAATATGATTGGAATTCATAGTAAATATCAATTGGGAACGGATGTTATTAATAACAAAGATGGAGATAATATGGTAACATTTACAGATGGCTCATTTGTAACATCGAAATTATATTACAATGCGCCAAAAGGAGAAATTTACCCTTTAAATAGTGAGCCAATAACAGAAGAATACATCAATTTAAGAGTTAATCACTCCGGAGAACTAATTGAGATATCTAATGATATTATTTATTATGATTTAATTAATGAACTGGAAAAGTCTTAATTAAATTTATATAAAGGAAGTAGGAGGAAAAAATGTTAAAATTTATAGTCTGTGAAGACAAACATGAAACTTTAGAACAAATGAGCCGTGTTGTTACAAAGGTAATGATGAACTATGATATGGAATATAAAATAGAAAAGTTTACCGAATATAATAGCAAATTTAAAGAAGTAATAAATGAAAGGTACAATTTAAAAATCTACATATTAGATATTGAATTATCGTTAGTAAGTGGATTAGAGATAGCATCTGAAATTAGAGAAGAAGATGATATAAGTCCAATTATATTTGTAACTGCTCATTCTGAATGTAAAAAT
>Ga0247611_10011671_pt1 | contig 10093 bp, 1 predicted proteins | sample 177DNAGHGhighgp2_FD_192422 | JGI IMG/M metagenome (GOLD analysis project Ga0247611, IMG submission 192422) | Sheep rumen microbial communities from Palmerston North, Manawatu-Wanganui, New Zealand - 1770 DNA GHGhigh gp2 | ecosystem: Host-associated > Mammals > Digestive system > Stomach > Rumen ... | reverse complement strand
CCAATCCCCAATCCCCAATATATTACTTAAAAATTAAGAAAGAAAAAACTATTTATATCTTATTATTTTTTAAAAATTAATAATTTGTAAAATTAATAAATAAAAATGAACCCAAAAAGGCGTGTTAAAACCTATGAGCAAATAAAGAAAGAACAAGAACTTCAAATTAAGCAAAAACAAAAGGCAATTAAAGACATATTAACTAGTGCCAAAAACAATCCCAAATTTGCAAAACTTTTATCCTACTCATTTACTTCTTTGGACAAAATGATAACTCCACCCAATAGTGACGCAAGGTTAAATGCCAAATTAATAATAGAAATGGGGGGTATCGATGTCCTCCGTTCTATAGCCTTAAAAAACGAAAAAAATGAAGAAATATGTAAACAAATAGCAGACATAACAGTTAAATTAACTTCCCTATATGATAAAGTCGACCCAGAGTTAGCCCAAAAATTTGTAGAGGCAAAAGGACACGAAGCTGTTATTCAAATATTATTAAAGAAACAAAAGGGACCAAGTTCTGTTCCTTTGATTAAGTGCTTAAATAATTTATGCCAAGTTTCCTCTATTATTAACAAGTTATTAGACGCAGGGATAACAGATACAATTAAATTAGTTAATGATTTATATTCAGATGATATTAATGTGATTAGAATGAATTTAGATACAATGAAAAAAATAAGTAATCAGAAAAATGGAAGAGATATTTTAATCAAAAAGGGAATAATCCCAAGCTTACTTATGACCATTAAAAAGTGCTGTGAGAAAGGTGACGCATATTCTGTTTTCAAAGGACTGACAATTGTAGACAATATATGCAGAAATGACGAAGGAAAAAAGGAAGTAAAAAATGCAAATGCTCCAATAATTTTATGCGATGTTGTTGAAACTTTTTCAGAAAGTGCAAAAATTGTAAACAAATCTGCAAAAATTTTGTCAAAAATTATGACAAAAGAAGACTTGGAAAAAGAACTCGAAAAATTAAAAAAATGTTCAACTAAATTAGACACCGAAGATAGCCAAGAAACTATAAATGAAATAAAGGATAGTGTAGCTCTGGTTTCAAATCTTATGTTAGTTGATGAATTAGGAAAAATTGTATGCTTGAAAGACAATTTCGACATGTTGGTTAAATTGTTTAAAAAATTATACAAAATTAATTTAGAAAATAAAAAGCCGGGGTATGTGAAGGATTATATTCAGACCAAAAAACACTTTTTGACTTTGTTTAAAAGAGCTTATGATATAAAGCCAGAATATCTCGATGAATATCAGGAAGAAGACCCTGATTCATCATTTACTATTTTATTCGATACTATAGATGATTGTGTTAAAAAGAGCTGGAATGCGATGAAGCCAAATATCCAACAATTAGAAAAAGAAGGGGATAAAGAGGGCGATTTGACCCCACTGAAAAATGCTTTTAAAGGTTTTTTCGGCTCTTACTGTGATATAGTCAATCAAAAAAATGATAGGAAAACTGACGAGGAAAAAAAAAATCCCAAATGGATCGAATTATTAAATTATTTAGTGGGAGAAATCATTCCTGAAGGAAAAAAATACTTTGGGGAAGATGAAAAGCCAAATTATTCAGCTTCAAATATATTGAAAATAGCTGATGAAACAGTTCAAAATCATCCTGATAACTGCCTCAACTTGCCATCAAATCTAAAAAAGTGCTTCCCTTATATGAAAGATGTCGTTGGATTCAGTGATTTTTATAGAACTTTAGGAAATGACTTGCAAGTTATTTCAAACACTATCAAAAATGAAAATGACGAAAGTAGTCTAAAACAAGAAACTATACCAGTTGTTACTAAATTTATGGAAAATAAATATAAGTTCAGAAATCCTAATTTAATTTGTTTAAATATTTTAGATGAATATCTTAAGCCTGATTTTGTATCTCAAATTATATCTAAAAAGATTGATGCTAATTCAAATATAAATTTAGCCTTAAATTATGTAAATGCAATAGACTCAGTTATGGCTAAACCATTCTATACAAGCTCAGTTTTAACCAAAAAAAAAGATGAAGGTGGTGATGAAATGGATAAATATGAAGATGATGAACAAAAAGAGCCTAAAGATGAAGAAGTAGAAAGACAAATAATAGTAAAAGGTAGTAGTTTATTGAAAAGATTAATACCATTAGATGAATATAAAGACCAGGTGAAAGATTTAAAAAAAATTGCCAAAAATTTCAATCCCGAAGCGAGCAAGGTCGACGACATATTAAAATTAGAGGATAATTTAATATACCAAATTTGTGCTTTGAACGTTGACGAGTTTTTCAACGAGGGAATGAACGATGTTTTCGCAACGGTAAGAGACTTAATCAGAAAAGAGCTGACCTTTATCGAATCTTTTAAGAGACTTAAATCAAACGAGAATAATCCAAAATATAAAAATATTTGCGAAGCATCAAATAGAAGATTGCAATTGCAGTTGGGTACCCTACGAAAATTAGAAGATCAAGGCATTGATAAATACTCCAAATTAAAAGGAGATCAATATAGGAAACTTTTACAAGATGTAATAGACCTGAATTCCGAGGTCATAAGCAAGTCGACTGATTCCCCCAATCTTATAGCTCATTTGACCCAATTGAGAAATAATATTCCTTTCTTAAGAGAGAACGAAAAAGACCTAAGTGATAACACAGATAAGACTCCTTCTGAAACATACATATCTTCATTAATGAGGTTATTAAACAAATCATCAAATGATGAAGAATTATGCGATTCTATTATTAAGACTTTGATAGCTTTAATTAGTAAAAAAAATAATTTGTGCAATTTACTCGTTAAACAAGGATGTCCGAGGTTGCTTTTGCAAATTATGGACAAAACTCAGAATAGGACTTTGGCCAACGATGCCATGGAACTATTAAAAATGATTACTTTGTCAAGTCAGGAAAATGCAGAAATCATTGGTAATCAAAATATTCTAATGAAATTATTTGAAATTCGTTCTAAATTTGCAACTGTTGATACTCTGACTAAAAATGTGGATCTTATTGCAAATGAATTGATGAAACTCCCAGGACAAGGCAAATATATAGAAGATTTGGTCAGAGAGGCAATTAAGGAATTTCACCAGAACCTACAAAAAGATTTTAAAGATAATGAAAATAAACAAAAAATATTAAATAATGAGGAAATTATAAATTCTTTCACTTCTAATCAAAATGTCATAAAGCTTTTACTCGATGGAGAATTCATAAAAGACTTAAATAAAGCATGTGCTCTAACTACAAAAGATCAAGAAATATCCACAACTATAGATAAACTATTAACTAATGAAATGGGTATCCTAACAAAAATAAAAGATAATTTGTCTTCGAAAGAAGACATAAAGCATGATGATATAATAAAAAATACTTTAAGTATATTATTAGAAAAATCGAACTTTGAGGAGCCTTTATTGCTTTCATGTAAATGTTTGATAGACTATTTGAAAAACGATGTTTTGTATAATAAACATTTATGTGATAAAATAGATGAAAACTTCGTCGATAAATTATTCGAAATTCAAGATGACTACCTTGACAGCCCCGAAGTCATAAAAGAAATAAATAATATTTTATGTTATCTGGCTTTGAGGAACCCCAAACTAGGTGAGTGCATCATTAAGCGAGGGGGTCTTGCTAATATTATAGAAGAATTAAAATCAGTCGCTAACTTAAATGATCCAGCTAGTAAGCTATTAAAATTAAATGGACTTAAAATGTTAAATACTTTATTGAATAACAAGAATAATTTAGATGAATTTTTCAAATCAGGAGGAGCTGATCTGATTGGTAAAATAGTGAAAAATGAAGTTGATATAACTCCTAAGACAAACGAGGATAAATCCCCAGATGATAAATATCTTACTAAAGTTACCATTTTTACCAAAACGCCTGAACAGTTACAAGAAGAAGAAAAATTGGGAATTAACTCTTTTACTAATCTTGGTCTATCAAATGAAGAAGCAGACAAAAAAAGAAAACAAATTTTAAACGACTTAAAAGATGATAAAAGTAAAGATTCAACCTCAGACGAAGAGGACAATTCTGATGACTCAGATAATTATTTTGTTCAGTGCTTAAAAATCATAAATAAAGCTTTGGATAATGATAAAAATGAATTAGTTGATGATAAAATAGTGCAAAATTTGACAAATTTAGCATCGAATAATTTCCCTAATAAATCCCTCTTTAACGAAGTCGCAACTATTTTATCAAATAAAAATGTAAAATTAAATCCAGATGCAGTTGATGATTTAAAAGATTTGATGAAATTAGGATTGTCAAACAGAGCACAGTTTTACGGAGACGGAAAAGTCGGTCAAAAAGTAAAAGCCATCGAAGAAAAAATTGCTAACATGCTTTTAAATAATTTAAATTATAAAACTGGATTCAGAAATGCAATTTTGAGAAAAGGTCTGGGGGATAAAAATATCCCCGGAAAATTAAGTGACGACAGGTGGGGGGATATGCCAAAAAGAAAAGATGACGATGAAAATGTTAAAATACCAGGAAAATTGAAAGATGATAGATGGGGCGATATGCCCAAAAGGAAGGATGATGCAGGGGATAGTCATTTACCTGGAAAACTTAATGATGATAGATGGGATCTTAAAGGGGATAGTGGAAAAAATAATAATAATGATGAAAATCCTTTACCAGGTAAACTAAAGAATCCATTCGATAATAAAAATAAAGAAGAAAATAATAATAATAGGCCCATACCAGGTAAATTAAAAAATCCATTTAATAACAATGATAATAAAAAAGATGGAAAAAATAAACCTAGTGGAAATAAGAAAAATAACAATGAAGATGATAATGATAATCCAGAAGGAGATTTACAAGAAAAAAATAAATTGTTAACTTATATTTCACTTGTCTCAGAGCCAGAATCCTTCAATAAATTACTAGGGGAATTTAGACCTGAAATATGCACTTTCTTTAATAGTTTGTATAATGCATATAAACCTATTGTTGAAAAAATATTAAATGATAAAGAAAATAAAATAAATACTTTACTTAATAAAAATCGAAGAAATAAAAATGATAATAAAGAAAGTTCAAATAATATAGAACCATTTAATTTAAATTCCCTTCCTGATAAAGAGAAATATGATGCTGGTGTTGTTCTTTCTCTGGCTAAATTATATAATAAAATTTTAGATGAAGCCGAAAATAATGAACCAGATCAATCAAATGAAGCTAAGTTTAAATTAGTGGGTGATACTGGAAATCCAAAAGATGCTGTTAATAATCCTTTACCCGGTAAATTAAAGAATCCATTTGACAAAGACAAAAAAGATAATGATAATAATATTATTAGAAGCATAACCAGAAAAGATCCAAATAACAGAAATTATCTAAATAATCTCGAAGTAATGGCCGATCCAATATATACTCCAGAAAATTATATTTTTGTAAATCAATTTAATAAAGAAATGGACAAAATCATGGAAAAACTAGGAAAATATGAGGAGGAGCCCTCCCCTGAGGAAGACAAAATTGAGGTAACAGAGAATTATTTAAATCACTTAAATAATTTATTCACAAAAGTTATCCCATTTTTAGATGATCTCCACCAAGAAATAACTTCGTCCCCCACGGGCACATACCCCGATTTAAAAAAAGAAAAAGAAGATAACTTCGACACTATTCTCACAGCGACTGATCAATATTATAAAACTGATGAAGATAATGATATTAAAGCAAATTATAGTAAAAACATGTGCGATGTATGTCTTAATCTTATAGATGATTTTACTAAAGATGGCGTAATTGATAAAGAAAAAGAAAAAGGGGGAAAGCCCGAAAAATTAAGAGAAAGAACAGATAAATTGTGGGGCATAATAAATCATGCTGTGAAAAGTGATATTAATAATCATATATTAGAACCTAGCAATAATCACAGAGTAAGAGATATGATAAAAAAGATAAATGATTCAATAAATAAAAATAAATGCAATAACTTAAAAAAATTGAGATATATTCCTTATGAGTTGTCGAATAACTTAGAAAATGGAGAAGATAACCTAGGACAGGATTTGCTTGATTTTGTTACTGATGATCTGGAAAAGTATGGAGACGATGAAGAAATAAAAGATATTGATTATAAAACTATAGCAAAGTTATCAAAATTCCCTGGATTAATGAAACAAATTATGAAAAATCCAAAATTATGGGATAATATCAAAAAAGAATACTCTAAGCCAAAATTGATTAAAAAAAAAAGAGGAGTTATATCAACAATTATGCATCATTGTGCCTTGTCAAATTATAATATAGAAAATATGATTAATGAAGACCCTGAAGGAATTAAAGCTATATTACATAAAATGATTCATGAACCAATTGATTCATTTGATGAACAAGGAGATGAAATTGCAGCTATGGAAGTTGCCACTTTATTTGATATACTTAAGGATAAAAAAAATTACAATTTATTAAAGCAAAAAAATATATTAACAGATGATGATATTAATGCATTAGATGGTCTATATATGAAATTAGATCCTAAATTGGCAGAACCTTTAAGAAATATTTTATCACAAATTAAAGAAGATGACAAAACAAGAAAAGAAAGAGAAGAAATTGCTGAGGATGAAAAAAGCCTTTCAGAATTACAAAAAAGGATAGGAAATTGCTTTGAGAGCCACAAAAGAGCTTTACTAAAATATTTAAGTGGAAACCCTGAAAACTTTGCAAGATTTGGTCTTAGGGGAGATGTAGGACCAGATAAAGAAGAAAAAGAGAAGCCATTACCTGGTAAACTAAAGAATCCATTTGAAGGAAATGAAAAGGATGGAAATGTTGGTAAAAATAGACATATACCAGGAAAATTAAAGAATCCATTTGATGGGGCTGATCATAGAGCTTCAAGTAGAGGAAGTGATATATTAAGAGCTAATTCTTCATTAAGAAAAATGTCATTTGTTTCTGGAGCTTTATATTTCAATCAGGCTGATAATGCTAGAATTAAATCATCCTTAAGTAACATAGAAAATCCAAAAATTACTAATGATATAAATAAAATTATAACTTTATTGCGTAAAAATTACAATGATATAAAGACAAGTGATGACCAAGATTTAAACATAAAAAGAATTGATAACGTTCATAAATGTCTAACTTTACTAAAGCAATTATCATTAGCTCCAGATAATCATAAGCCAATTTTAGAAGCTGGTTTCATGAGTTTTATGGAAAAATTAGATGAAGATTATAAACTGTTTAAAGAAGATGGAGAACCTGATTTAAACAACAAAGGTCTAGGTTTTGAAGTTAATAGCAAGAATGTCTTACAAGCTTGTTCAAATAGTCCAAATGCTATCCAAATAATCGCAGATTCTCCAGTATTTGATTCTACTATTAATGAAGTTACTCAGTTATATGAGAAGCCTAAATTATTGGCAACTAATAATGAGATACAAAAGCTATTTTTATATGATAATGTAATTTTTTCAAATTTATGCAAAAATAAAACTGCTTTTGAGCAAATATTCAATAAGATCGGATTAAATAAACTATTATCTTTAGGACAAAAAACTGATAATATTAATTTGTTGGATGCTATTCTAAATATGATTATTAATTATGTCAAAAATACCCCCAATAAAGATGATATTCCTCCAGAAACTTTAGATTCTATTTTTTCAGTTTTAGATAGATGCATTAATTTAAAAGATAGGACTCCTGAATTAATGTGCAAAGTTTTAGATTTATCAAATAATCTATATACCAAAAAAATAAAGCCAAGAGTTGATAATCTTAATTTGTTTAATTCTATGAGTAATGATATTAATAATTTTAAAAATAATCATGGATATTTAAATTCATGTTTGGCCATGCTAAACTTACTAACAAAAGATAACCCAGAAAACACCAAAAAGGCAATTGATTCAGGATTATTACAAAAATTAAATGATGAGCTATCCCAAATAGTAAAAGATGGTCCAGAAAAATATGAGGCAAACAAAGGTAATAATGAAGAAGATGAAAATGGATATCTAAAAACTTGCTATAATTTAGCAAAATTATACAATAATTTGATAAAAAATGATAAAAATAATGCAGAACTATTTAATAAAATGGGAATTACCGATCTCAACATTAATATGCTAAATCACTTTAATGATATTGTGGAACCATTAACAGAAGAAGAAAAAGCTAAAAATCAGAATTTATTATCAACTGCGGCAGATATTGTCAAAGAGGATGAAAATATTAATAACAAAGACCCCAAAGATATGGTCAGAGATATCATGAAATACTGTGGAGGGACCCTAGATCAAATAACTTCTGCCCCTCATACAAACGAATTTTTATCAACAAATACCACTTTTGGTGACACAATTACAAAAACTATAGAAAATGAAAATAATGAATTAGATTATATGATTACTGCTTTGCATGCCTTGGGAAATCATCTTTTCAGTGATGAAATTAAAAATTGGGACAATTTAGATTTGGAAAAAATATATAAATTGCTTCATGATTTACAGTCTAAATATTATTCAAATCCTGAAGTTTTAACAAATGTAAATTACATCGCTGGCGCCTTGGTCAAAAACTTAAAAAATGATGATAAAGGAAAACAATATACCAAAAAATTCTATGATTTGATCCCTGAAAGCACAAAAATTCAAGATTATAATCCTGATTTAGTAAATATGTCATTAAAATTAATGTATGATGGATTAGTTAAAAAACCATATTTAATAGATGAAGTATATGAAGCAACTGTTCCAACTGTTTTGGACTTATTAAAATTATACAAAGACAATCCAGAAATACAAGAAAATGCCTATAAATTAATATCATTATTTGCAAAAAATCATGTATTTGCTTTGGATATGATCAACAAAGGATTAATAGATTCAATCAAAGAAACTTTATCAGGAGCTATATTCAGTGATGGTATAAAAGAAAATAACAAGGGATTAAGAACAGAAATTTATAATTTAATAAAGTTATTATGTGACGACTTGCAAAATTGCCCTGGAATTGCACAGGAACTAATGGATTATTTGATATCGAAATTAGGAGCTGATGAAGAAGGACAGAAGATTATTCAATTATTAAATAAATTATTAAATAATAATAATAGTATTCCTCCATTTATTCAATATGACGGAATTGATGCATGCATAAAACTATTGGATAAAAATGATGATAATATTGAAATAATTACGAATTCATTCCAAATATTTAGACACCTTGCAAATGCAAGCGAAGATTATAAAAAAATTTTAAAAGAAAAAGGATTACCTAATATAATTAATAGAGTCATTAAAAAAGTTGGATCTTATGATAAAAAAATTGAAATGGAGGGTAGGAAGCTTTCTTTCGATGTCAATTTGACAAGAATTGAATTAGAGAATCCTGATTCAATAGTAGTCGAGGAAATAAAAATAGAGGAGCCTATCCCCCCTGAATGCAGAAACTTTTTAACAAGTGGAAGACAAGTCAAAGTTATTAATAATAATGGAGATGTAAAGCAAATGCAACTTATTTTTTCACCAGATTTAATGAAAGTTTCTGCTAAAAAAATAAAAAGTAATTTACCTCCAAAGCCCAAGTATATTATTGATACACTTACTATTAAAAAAGTATTAAAAGGGCATGGAACTGATGCTTTCCAAAAAAGTAAAGGAATGTTTAGAAAAGTTCCTCCACAGGAAATATGCTTTTCTATCATAGGACCTACTAGTATTGAGGGAACTAAGTCTCTTAATATTGAATGTGAATCTGAAAAAGAGGTTGATAAATGGATCAAAAATATACATATTGTTATTAATTACTTTAAAAAGACAAAAGCTATTAAGGGAGCTGTTTTAGTTAAAACTAAAACTTTTGGTTAATTCCTTTGTGATTAAAAATTATAAATTTCTATAATAATATCTTTAAAAATATTCTTGTTTTATATAATTTAATAAAGAGAATAAAATTAAGGTGAATATTAAGTTAGAAATTATATTAAAAATATTATAAATTTTAAACTAATTGAAATGATATTATAAAATAAATTATTTAATTTTATTTTAATTATTTAATCATGATATTTAATTTATGGTGATTGTG
>Ga0247611_10011670_pt1 | contig 10093 bp, 11 predicted proteins | sample 177DNAGHGhighgp2_FD_192422 | JGI IMG/M metagenome (GOLD analysis project Ga0247611, IMG submission 192422) | Sheep rumen microbial communities from Palmerston North, Manawatu-Wanganui, New Zealand - 1770 DNA GHGhigh gp2 | ecosystem: Host-associated > Mammals > Digestive system > Stomach > Rumen... | reverse complement strand
CAACAGAAGAAAAAGAAGACATAAAAACTTTGGTATTTAAAGTTATCTGGGTTAAGAAAAGTATTGTATGAGAAATTCAGATTTGTATTAAAGATAACAATTGAAAAAAGATTGAGATAAAAGATAACGAAGAATAATATATCAATCTGAAATAGAAAAAGCAGAATATTTAGTTTATTCTGCTTTTTTATTGTGAAGAATATTTGTAATATTAATCTACAGAGATTTCTAATCAATCTATTATTTCTGTTTTTTGTTTTACCTCCCTTCAATCTTTTGTTTTCACTCAACTTATGACATCATATTTTTTTGTTCAATTACTGCTTAATTTTGTTCAATTCTTTAAATCTCCTTCATCATGAGATGATGGACTATCATACATAGTATCTATCATTGTATAAAATTCCCCAATTTCTTTTTCTCAATTTGAATAAAACTTTATTCCCTCTTTAAACATTCATCATTCATATATTCATAATCTGACTGCTGAAGCTCCATCGAGAACCTCATATCAAAATCCATCAGTTGAAGATTTTGCATATTCATAACTCTTTCCACAAATCATTATATATTCAGGAGTAGATGAAGCTATAGTTAAATCACTATCATTTTCTGTGAAATAACCCTTGAATGGAGTAATTTTTAGTATTTCTTTCTGAATTTGCGCTATTGTCCCTCATAAATCTTCCTGCACTCTATCTATATATTTTTGACCTTGAGGAACTGATTCTTTTTTTGCTACTTTTTTTTCTAAATCTTCCAAATCTACCTCTATTTCTTTAGGTTTTCGTTGTGGTATTAATTCTTTCCAATTTGGCTTATCAAGTTTTACTGTAGAATTTCCTTGTTCCGATTTTCTCTTATTATCTTTTTTAGGATTTTGCTCTCCTACCTCTATTTTTGGAGGATTCCATCCTGGAACATTTTCTCACCATTTATAGGTAGAGATCTTCTGCTGTTGCTTTTCATCTTTTTTGGGTGCTTCTTTTTTTTGAAGAACTGTTTTCTGTTGCAGAGTGTTTTTTTTCTGTTTGACCTGTTGTTTTTCTCTAGAAACTCTAATAAGATTCGTAAGTGTGGCAACATTCAAATATCCTGGATGGTTTTTACTTCCTCATCCATTTTTATTTTGAAAATCTTTTACAGCACCCCTTGTTATTGGTCACCATTGACCATCAATCAATCCTACTGGGAGATATCATGCTTCATATAAAGCTATCTGCACTGCCATTACAATAGTTTTACGGTCATGGTAAAGAGCATCCAAAATTTTTTTATTACTCACTCATACTTCTTTTAAATAAGCATTGGCTTTATCTAAATTATATCTAATATTCTTTCAATTTCTTTCTATAAAGGTTTTTCTTCTTTGAACTTTTGGATCTGATTCTACTTCTTTCCCAAATTTTCTTATTTTTTCTTTATTTGCTTCTTCTCATCAATTTTCTATTGCTGACTGAATTGCATTTTCAGCATCTATTTCACCGTATACCATACTAATAATTTAAGAGTATAAAATATTCCTTATAATTATACTTTAATTTATCAATTTTGTCAAAATTCTAATAGAATTTATATTAATTGTCTTTTTGAGTTGTAAAACTAATAAAAAATAGTCTTTTACTTATATTCTTTAAATATAAAAAGTGCAGATTATACTGCACTAATACCCAATGAAACAAAATATTTAAAAGAATTGCTATTAAAAATCTTCCATATTTTCCCGTTTCGCTGAATCTTTTTCCATTGCGTTATATAGTTCATCTAACGCCTCATTTTCTTCAGAAGAAAGATTATTACGCTCTAATTTAATCTCCCTTTCGATTTTTCATAATCATAACGGGAAACTAAGAATTACATCTCCATCTTCTTCAATTAACAACTGAAATACCTGATCAGCTGTTTTTAATTGTCTAAATCGTGGTTGATTTGGAGATTCTTTTAAACATTCATATAATTTTCTAGAAGCTTTCAATGTTTCCAAAGAATGTCATCCTCACCTTAAAGTACAAAATTGGACTTCCCTTGAATCATATGGAAAACTACGGGTATTTTCTTTTCAGGTAATCCGCAATTTAAACTCTTTGTCGTTTTTATCCATATGTAACACTACATCGGGTCACATATCATTTGGCCTTGATACTTCTTTCATATTTTAAACACATTGTGCATATAAACTACAACAATGTTGTGATTTTTTCATCTCTTCATTGAACTTGATTATCATTACCTCCTCATCTTATTCATAGTTCTTGAGCTAATGATTTTGCTGAAGTTCAACTTTTTGTAAAGATAATAAAATTTCATGTAGTGGTAGCTAAAAGAACATTTTTTCATTCAAACAAAGGCTTTGCTTGAGATCATAAAGCTTTAAAATTCATATCTCAAGGAACTGTCATAATAACGTCAAAGTTATTATTTGATTTCTTTTGTCAGTTCACCAAAAAGTCATGAATAATCTTCGCTTCATATGATTCAACCTGTGATTTTAATTCTCAATAATCTTTTAAGAGTTTTTGTACTTTTTCTGGAAGTTGAGCATTTGATTTTACATCTAATGCGATTGTAAGTTGGGAAAGTAGAGAATTCTGGTTTTCGATTTTCTCTATAACTCTTGATCCAGTATATGCAGTAATTCTTTTTATTCCTGAAGCAACAGCTTCTTGTGAAATAATAGTAAATGCTCCAATATCTTTAGTATTGCTTACATGAGTTCATCCACAAAGTTCGATTGATAGTTTTTCTCAACGAGAAGAAAAATATTCTTCATTATCATCATTTTTCATTTCTTCTGGAAGAGAGGTATTATATACCTGAACAACACGTACTACATCTCCATATTTTTCTTCAAAAAACATTTTTGCTCAAAGCTTTCATGCATCTTCTATTTTCATCTCTTCGATTTTAACCTCACATGAAAGATATATAATTTGATTAATTCTTTTTTCTATTACTGCAATTTCTTGTTGCGTAAGCAACCTATCAGCATAAAAATCAAACCTTAATAAATCGCTATCTACCAATGATCATGCCTGTTTTGTATCTGGAAAAAATTGAGCCAATTCTGCATGCAACAAATGTGTTGCTGTATGTGCTCTCATTTTAGCATATCTTTGTGCTGGATTTACTGATAATTTCATATTAAATCATTTATGTATAATAAACTGTTTTCGATGGAAAAATATAGGGATTTTATGAGATTTTTCAAGATATTGAGTTCTATTCCTTTAATATTTTTCTACTTCATCATTAACAAATTCTAACTGAATTCCTACTTTTTTAAACATTTCTTCACTTTCCGCTCCTGCATGATATTTTTTTTCGCAAATCACTCTCTTTATTCAGCAATTAATAATCATCATAGCACATGCTCTACATGGAGTCATTTTACAATACAATGTAGCTCATTCTAATGATATTCATAATTTTGCTGCTTGACATATAGCATTTTGTTCTGCATGCACTGTTCTCATACAATGAGTTGATACATGTCCTGTTTCATCTTTAACTTCTTTTAAAAGATGTCATACATCATCACAATGAGGTAATCCTTTTGGAGCTCAAACATATCATGTTACAAGAATTTGATGATCTCTTTCTATTACACATCAACTTTTTCAACGATCACATGTAGCTCTTTTTGCTATGGCTCTACATACTTCCATAAAGTATTCGTCCCATGTTGGGCGTATATTTGCTTCTGTTGGCATAGTATTTTTTTGGAAAGTATAAATTTAAATCTTTTTTATATTTTGTAAAGTCCTTTTCAAGGAAAATAATTAGTTCTTTTGACAAAGAAAAATTTTTCACATATAATTGGATGAGTGAAGATTTTATTAATAAAAATAAAAAAATGGATAACTTCTTTGATAAAAACAAGTATGTTGAACTTGTATTATCTAAAATAAGAGAAAGAGCAGAAAAAACAAAAGGAAAACTCTATATTGATATTAATGGAAAACTATTAAAGGATGATTTTGCTGAAAGAATTTTCCCTTGATATGAATCTGATTTAAAAAAGAAAATTATTATCGCATTAAGACACGAAGTTGAAATTTTGGTATGTGTTAATGCTTCTGTTATTATCGAAAATACTCCTATGACAAAGAAGTGAACTCCTGGTGTTCAACATATTGATTTTACTCTAAAAAGAATAGAAACCGTAACTGGAATAAAACCAAATCTTGTAATAACAAATATTAATCCTGAAGATATGTATGATGTAATTTATAATTTTGAAAAAACATTTCAAAAAAAATGATGTAAGGTTTGGGAAAACTATTTAAAAAGATGATTCCCTTTTAATAAATCATATTTATTAAGTGAAAATGGATTTTGAAATGATGATCATATTCCTATCATGAAAAAAATTGCATTGATTACATGAATCTGAGAAGAAAGCTGAAAGTTTGCAACTGCTGTTTGACAAATTTATCAAGATCATTGAATAGGATTAGAATCTAGTTATTGTATGTTTCAAACACTTCCTTTAAGTGAAGTTGATTCCGAAAATCCAATTAATCAAGCATGGGCAAAAAGAAGAGATAATGAAAGTTTAGCTCTAGATGATTTTTGAGAAACTATAGAAGAAAGTTCACAAGACAATTTAAATACTCTCAATGACTTACTCTGAGATGTTATCGAGAAAGATAACTTAATTAAAAGTTATGAAAAAACTTCTGATATGATTATTTGTCCTACTTTTGAATGTATAAAAAATATAGAAGAAGTAGAAAAATTAGCAAAGAAAGAAATGGAAAAATAATAATTTTTTGATTATGGGAAAGGCTCGTTTATACACGAGCCTTTTAGTTTCAGTTTACCTCAGCAAAAAGCTCAGGTGGGAGGATCAGTTCTGTAATTTCGCTTTTCAAAGCTTCATCAAAGTGTTCGTCATCCAGAACTCGATTCAAAAATTTCACTATATCGGGTTTCTTAGCAAAAAGCTTAGGTGTGCGGACAATTTTTCCGAGGACACGACGCAACCCTTCATGAAAGCGTTCGTCATTCAGAACTCGATTCTGGAATCTCATTATATCGAGTTCCATGAAGAAACCATAGGCAATATGCCCATGACCAACCGCTTTGACCAGCCTCAATAGCTGTCGATTAACGAAGTTCTCGAACTTTTGGTCGGTTTCACATTCGCAAAACTCGGCCAACTCCTTCTTCAGGGCTTCTCCGCATTTGCGGGTACTAACCCATTTCTCTAAGACGACTAATCTTTCCAAGAATGTCGTCTCCGTCTTTAAGAACGATTTTGCCATAATAAATTTTCCCATTTGTTTGTTGTGCGTCAATATTGACAAATTCAAAAATAATTATTCTTTATACAATATCAAGTTTTTTTTTATTTTTTTATTGATTTTTTTTAATTTTTGATTAAAATAGCACTTGTTGTATTTTGGTGCTATTTATTTTTTAACTGATATAAACTATGAACTTTAATAAACTAACCATAAAAGCTAGTGAAGCTATACAAGAAGCAAATAGCATTTGTTCTTCTAGAAATAATTCACAAATTTGAGTTGAGCATCTTTTTTATGCTATGCTAGAACAAGAAGATGGATATCTTCCTGCTATCTTGAGAAAAAACAATAATAATATCGATCAAATTAAAGCTGAAACTCTATTACTCATTGATCAACTTCCTCAGATTCAATGAAGTTCTCAAATAGGAATATGAAGAGATCTTGATGAGGTGCTTAATAAAAGTGAAACTATTATGAAAGAACTCTGAGATTCTTATATTACTACTGAGCATTTTTTGTTAGCTATCTTAAAATGAGATAGTAAAGTTTCTTGAATGCTAAAAAGATTATGAGTAAAATATGAAGATATTAAAGCCGTAATACTTAACATGAGAAATTGAGATAAAGTTGATACTAATGATCCTGAAGTTAGTCTTGAAGTACTTTCTAAATATTGAAAAGATATTACTCTTTTAGCCGAGAAGGGAAAACTTGATCCTGTTATTTGAAGAGATGATGAGCTAAGAAGAGTTTTACAAATTCTTTCTCGTAGAACAAAGAACAATCCTGTACTTGTTTGAGATCCATGAGTATGAAAAACAGCAATCATTGAACTCTTGGCCCAAGAAATTGTAAAATGAGAAGTCCCTGATTTATTAAAAGATAAAAAAATTATTGAACTTGATATGGGATCTTTGATGGCTTGAAGTAAATATAGGTGAGATTTTGAGGAAAGATTAAAAGCTATATTAAAAGAGGTAGAAAAATCTGATGGAAGAATCATTCTTTTTATTGATGAAATCCATACTGTTGTATGAGCGGGTAAAACCGAATGATCTATGGATATGTGAAATATGCTAAAACCTGCTTTAGCGAGATGAACAATTAGAGTTATTTGAGCAACAACTATCAATGAATATCGTTTATATATAGAAAAAGATGCTGCCCTAGAAAGAAGATTCCAACCTGTTATGGTTAATGAACCTTCTAGAGAAGATGCTATTGCTATTCTTCGTTGAATTAAAAAGACTTATGAAACACATCATTGAGTAAAGATAACTGATGATGCTGTTGTATCTGCCGTTGATTTATCTAGTAGATATATTTCTGACCGTAAACTTCCTGATAAAGCTATTGATCTTCTTGATGAAGCTGCTGCTAGCACAAAGATGAAACTAGCAACTATGCCTGAAGATGTACTTCAACTTGAAAAAGAAATTAATAGATTAGAAATCGAGAAACAGGCTTTGTTAAGAGACCAAGAAAAGTAATTATTCTTATTAATATAAAAAATGTCTAAGATAAATTCTTAGACATTTTTGAAATAGAATAATTTTTATTCGATATATTCTCCTGTTAGATTTTTTCACGTTAAACACTCTCATGTTAATAAATCTCATGTAATTATTTCTCAAGTTCAAATTTCTTTTATTTCACTTCATGAAAGTAATATATATTCCTCTGCTAATACTTTTACAGCCTCATCAAAACTTTTTTGTCCTGTTGGCGTTTCTAGTAATCTTTTATAAAAATCTGAAATTCATACCATATCTCATGAAAAATGGTTATTTACCACATCTTCTATAAACTTAATATTTCTCGTTGTGTAAAAAGGAACGTAATATTCAGTAGTATTTATTTTTATAGATGATAATCAAAATAGAGAAAGAAGATTAGAATAATCTGCTATTGCACTTGCATATAAATCTAAGAATCATTGATAATATTTATTTAATTCAAGATTAATAATTGCTCGATCTGCTTCTCAAACAGAAGGATAATCTAATCAATGAGTATAATCTACATTAAAATATACTGCTCCCAAAAAATTGTTTTTTTGTAAGAAATCTCATAATTGACCTAGCCAGATATTTTTTCTCTCATCAGCTCATGTTGATAGGAATTCTTTTTTTGATTTTGTTCTAGAATACGAATCAGAATACCACACAGCAGTAGTTCAAACCTCATCTATTATTAGTGGTTCTCATAGATTTTTTAGTCTTTGAACTGTATTCCAAGATGAATCATTGAGAATCTGTGATGGTGTTTTTCGTTGTCTTCAACTTGTAGCCTTTCACCAGTTATAGAATGTTACTCATACAACGTCAACGTAATCATTTCATGGAAAATAATCTTCAAAACGATAACATTTTTCGAGTTTTTTCAATTCATTTTTTTTCTTCGTAAGCTTTTCCTTTTCTTCTTTTGTTAGTGATTTTTTCTTCTCCAATGCCTTTATTTGTTTTTCAATTGGCTCTTTAGGTTTACACTCTATCAATGTAGCTGATTGAGATGGAGTTCAATTTGTTGGCATATCTCGGTGATTTACAGAAAAATCAAACAAAATATCATTTTGAGTTAATCACAAAGAATGAGCTAATTCTCGAACATGAATCCATGCCTTTTTGAAACTTTCTGGATTTGATCCTCGTGGATACCATCCTCCATTCATTTCATGCATTGTCCTAAAAATAACTTTTAGCTTTAATTCTTTTATTGTTTTAAAAAAGCTCTCATATTCTTTATCAAACGCTCCAGCTGCAACCTGATCTGCGTTATATGAATTTGGAGAAACTGTAATATGATAAATTCTCTTATCTCATAATAATTCTTTCATATTTTTTAGCTCTCATATAACATCTTGTTGATCCCAAGGATCATAAATGAATCCAACTAAGGGCAAATAAAGGTTATATGTTTTTTCTATTTCAACAATATTAGCTACAGTATTATCAGATGATTTTAATCAAAACACAAAAGCATTTGTTGTACATGGGATACTACACAACAAACAAAATAATATCGTTAATAAACTTCTTCTCATTTATTTTTATTTCAGGTAAAAGTGCTTTCTTTTTTCTCAAAAAAGATAGCTTTTTGCTATCTTTTTATTTGTTAATTATTTAAGAGATTATTTGATACTTAATAAGTAAGAAAATTGCAATTCAAATAAACACAATTGAGAAAATCATGATAACAAAATTTTTAACTTTCTCAGCTCTTATTGCTTCTTTTAATTTTGAGATTCTTTCTTCAAGCTTTTGCTTTTCTAGTATAGCCTCTTGTTTTTCTCTATTATAATCAGGAAGCGCTATCATTGTCTGAATTTTAGTCTCAAGCTCTCAAATTCTTTGTTGAAGCATAAAAATAACCTTATTTTTTTCTTCAATCATCTTATCTTTTTCTTTGAAGATAAGAAATAATTTATCAATTTTTTCATCTACAGCTTGATCGATTTCAGATTTTAATGCTATTGAATCTGATGAATGATTTGTTGATGAAGATGTAGTTGCTTCTCATATTAATTCTGATTTTACCTCATTATGAAGTAATGAGAATTCTTCTTTTAAATCATCTATTTCTTCCTTTGCTAGAAGCACTTTATTCGCAACTTTTTTATAAGAAAGTTTCCCACCTTTTACATATCTATCAATTGTTCTTGTAGAAACTCATAATTGAATAGCTGCTTTTTCTCTTGTGATTGAATAAGTTTTCATTTTACCCACTAAGTAATAAAAATATTATGCAGGTTTGTCGAGATCAAACTTTGTAAGTTCTGCTCTCTGCATTCCTGTAAAAAATGATTTTACTGCTTGATATAGCATGACTCCAGCAACCATACTACAAAAGCTTACTAATAAGATTAATTTTGTTAATGTGAGATTCATCCACAATGCTGAGAATTCTGATGATTTTCACCCTAAGTTTTGGACAATAACTGCTATAACTACTGCAAAAAACAAAAAGAATCCGATTGTATAAACTAGTATTGATAATCTCATTTTTATTTTAGTATTTTACTAAGTAAAGCATATGCAAATGATACGACTATAGAGATGATAAATACTCTAATCGGATCATCTGACAAAGTAACATGTGCAATATCTCAATAATTACTATTTATAAAATATTGGAAGAAATATAAAATCCCAACATTTATTAAAATAGAAACTATTCAGAAACTTAACCATTTTAGTGGAGTACTTATAAAATGGATAACACTTTTAAGTCAATAGTTAATAACCCAAAAAAGTGCTCATAAAATAACATATGCCTCAAAAACTGTTGTAGAATCTTTTGCAACTGGTTCTATAATTATTCCGAATTGATAATAATTAAGAGCAAAAAGAATTCCTGCATTTATTAAGATAGAAAGGACAATGTCTTTTATAAATCTCCGCATTAGCTCTAACAATGTAAATAGCTGTCGATTCATTTTACATAACTGTCTACTCTTTTCAATAGAAAGTTTACAAAAAAATAATGAAAATTAGCGTTTCTTATTAGAAAATCTTATATTTTACTACATTCTGATAATAGATTTTATTGAGATTATAACTGTAATCATTATAAAGACCCTTGTTTATAAGTTTAAGATAATAATGTCGGAAGAATCTGAGCTTCTAATTAAAGAATATTCGAAAAATCCACTTTGCAATTATGAGATGAAAGATCCTGATGTTTTTAGACATGAAGGAAATTTTATCTGTTGAGATGACATTACTGTTTATCTTAAAATTAAAGACAATAAAATTACTGAATTTAGTTATGATGGGAATCCTAGTAATATTACTCTTGCTTCATCTAGTTTTTTATCAGAATTCATCATTTGAGCTGATTTA
>Ga0247611_10011669_pt1 | contig 10093 bp, 11 predicted proteins | sample 177DNAGHGhighgp2_FD_192422 | JGI IMG/M metagenome (GOLD analysis project Ga0247611, IMG submission 192422) | Sheep rumen microbial communities from Palmerston North, Manawatu-Wanganui, New Zealand - 1770 DNA GHGhigh gp2 | ecosystem: Host-associated > Mammals > Digestive system > Stomach > Rumen... | reverse complement strand
CTCGGCGGGGTCGAATTCCAGCTTTTCCCTGAGGTGCCGGATATGAACCGCCACCGCGTTTTCGGCCCCGTAGGGAGATTCGCCCCATACCTGCCGATAAATGTCCTTGGGGGAGAAGACCTGGCCCGGATGGCTTATGAGAAGCTTCAGGATGTCGTACTCCCGGGGCGTTAAGCTCACCGGCTCCCCATCCAGGGTGACCGTCTTGGCCAAATCGTCCAAGCTGATGCCACCTATGGTGAGCAGGGAGGGCTTCGGTTCGCCGCCGCCCAGCTGCATGTACCGTCGAAGCTGGGACCGGACCCGGGCCAGCAGCTCCACGGGGTTGAAGGGCTTGGTCACGTAGTCGTCCGCGCCCAAATTGAGGCCCAGCACTTTGTCTGTGTCCTCGGACTTTGCCGTGAGCAGGATCACGGGCACGTTGCTCCTTTCCCGGATGCGGGCCATGGCGGTGATGCCGTCCATCTCCGGCATCATGATGTCCAGGAGGACGAGATGGACCTCCTCCCGTTCCAAGGCCGCCAAAGCCTCCGCCCCCGTATGGGCGGTGACCACCTGATGCCCCTCCGCCTCCAGATAGATCTTCAGGGCGTTCACGATGTCCCGTTCGTCGTCACAGACCAGGATGCGATACATAAGCCTTTCTCCTTCCCTTTTTCCATGGCTATCATACCAGAAAAACATTTTAAGAAACAACAGGGGAAAGCTTAAGAAGTGATTAAGAATGATTCATATTATTGCAAATCTACATGTAAGTATGAGGTAGAATGGATTCTTGCGCTTAGATCAAAGGCGAAAAGGAATCATGGAAACAATAGTTATTTGCTTTGCCCTCCTCATTTCTCAAACCAAAATACAGTAAACGGTGATTATAGAAGGTGATTTTTGACCAATGGGTGAAAGCGGGTATGAAAAAAGCACGCTGTTGCGTGCTTTTTTGATTGGCTCCCCAGGTAGGGCTCGAACCTACAACCCTGACGGGGGCAAAGCATAGTCGAAAACCGCGCTGGGCGCTTTTCTCCTTGTTTTGCCCGTGCTCCGCCTCGCTGCTTCTGCCACAGGCAGCGCTCGGCTTCGCACCAGATAACAGCCGTCGGCTGTTAACCTTCGGGTTGTAGGGCTGAGCCTATGAAAAGAGAATCAAAATAGCCGTCCGGATGGACGGCTTTTTTGATTGGCTCCCCAGGTAAGACTCGAACTTACAACCCTTCGGTTAACAGTTCTCGAAATCCAAAATCCGGAAAAGTCGAGAAACGCTGGGAAAAACCAAAAAAGTCCCTATTTTAGGCACTTTTTGGCTTTACACGATGGTACTGCTTGGACGAATCGGACCGTGGAAAACAAGCAAAAAAATCCAAAATACAGTAAAGAATACAGTAAATTTTTTAGCCGAAAATGCCCTCCGTATCTGGTTTTCCGGATTATGAAAAGTGAAAAAAGATGATGTTATTTGCAATAATAGAGTTTATTAGATGATGAAGATAACGGCCAGTAGTCTCTTCCGACATAGCTGCTCCTTGCGCACCCCTTTCATCGCTATTGGTTAGCGCCTGCTAACCAATAGTATAATACAACTCCTTTCCCGTTTGTCAACATGAACCAGAGGATTATTATAAAGAATCTGCCGTCGCTTTGATCACGCCAAAAATGGACCCAATACAGTAAAACAATCTATGCTTTACTGCTTTAAAACGGACATAGTATTGCAGCGGCATATGGACGAAATCCGGTCATGATATAACGACAAACATATTAAAAGGCGAAGAAGCGGGGAAACATGCTTCTTCGCCCACACCCCGGGGATGTTTCTGGCAAGACCCGGGGCCCATCTGTCGGAAACGGGCAGAGGAAATAACCACCCGTTCCGATCAGCTCTTTGCCCTGCAGAAATCTCCCCACCGGCAGGGCAAAGAGTAAGAATCATTCTTCCGTTTCATCCCAGGGCTGATATACGCAGTATGCAGGAGACATCTCCCCCAGGTACAGCCATACGTTTTCGCCCATGTCGATGTGTTGGCTGAAATAGAGATCGGGGATGAACAGCTTCACGCTGGACCTGCGGCCGCCCTTGAGAATAAGGCCCTCCTTCACCGGCGACTGTCGGAAGCGTTCGATGGTCTCGTCCAAGTTGGGGATCAGCAGGTCTGCAGCCAGCTGGGGCACGATCTCCGCCTCCGGTGCGTATACCACGTTCTCCTCGTCCTTCAAGAAGTTCAGTGTCAGCATAGGCTTCCCTCCCTCACGCCTTCATGGTCTCGGCGCAGTGACCCATAATCATCCAGCGGATGGCTGGACGCTCGCCCAGGCCCCGCAGCACGCAGACCGTGTCGAATCCGGCCCGCTGGAAGATGTTCTTCCAGGAATCCTTGCCGTTCCCGGCCATGTCGTTGGTGGCGTGGTCCCCCGCCACGATCATCAGCGGCAGCAGCACCACGCGATGATAGCTTCCTTGTTGTACCAGGGCCAGCACGTCCTCCACGGTGGGCGTAGCCTCCACGGTGCCGATGAAGACGTTATGGTGGCCGGCGGCGAACAGCTTTTCCTGCAGGTGGGCGTACCCTCGGTTGGCAGCGTGGTCCGTACCGTGACCCATGTAGACCAGGGCCGTATCGGGGGCCACCATGGCGGCGTCGGCGGCGAACACGGTCTCGATCAGGGCGTCGTAGTCATGATCATCGGAGAGCAGCGCCCGAACGATCTTCAAGCTTTGAAATCGGCCCTCATAGGCCCGGACGATCTCGACCATCTTGTCAAATTCCCCGCCGTTCATCACATGGGTTGGCTGGACGACCACCTGCTGTACGCCCTCCCGGACCAGGCGCTCCATGGCCTCGGGGACGCTGTCGATGCAGATGCCGTCCCGTTCCCGAAGCTTTTTGAGGATCATGCCGCTGGTGAATGCCCGACGCACCTCATATTCCGGGAACGATACAGCGAGCGCATCCTCAATGGCGGTGATATTCTTTTCCCGGGCGTCGGCGAAGCTGGTGCCGAAGGAGACCACCAGCAGAACAGGTTTTTTCGTGATGCTCATTTTTTCCTCCCGAAATCATGTATTGTTCGTCTCATTTTCTGTCGTCAGCATATAGCAGCGCTTCCAGCTTCCGATACGCCTCTCCCCAGCGCTTGTTGGGCTTCAAATGATACAGATGCCTATCCATATGATGGACGCGCCCGTTTTTTACAGCGGTGAGCCCCGGCCAGCCGGGAGTGGAGGTAAGCTCCGTTTCCAGCAGCTTCTCCGCGTCCTCCATATGGCTGCCCTGAAGCACGATGAAGATCCGGTCGGGATCGTCCATCAGGATCTTCTCCAGGCTCAAACTGCCCTCCAGGATCGAACCGTCGGCGATGTTGACGCATCCCAGGTCCCTGAGCATGGCCCCCAGGACGGAACCCCCTGTACCTACGGCATGGATGCCGCGGGTGGAGGCGCGCAGGATGAGGACGCGCTGAGGATCGGAGCCTTTGGCGGCGTCAGCCGCGTCCTGCCTGGCTCTCTCCACCTCCTTCTGGACCCGCAGACCGTTCTCTGCATACAGATCGGTCCGGCCGGTGATCCGGGTCAGGACCGAAAGCATGGACAGGTATTCCTCGAAGGACCCCACGCTGAAGTAGAGGACCGGCAGGCCCATCTCCTCAAAGGATCCCATGAGATCCACCTGGGCCTTGGTGTTGGCGCTGGCTATGACCAGATCCGGCTCCACCGCTATCAGCAGTTCCATGCTGACCCCGTTATAGGGCCCCAGGTCGACGGCGCTCTCATTGAGGGCAAGATCGTAATCCTCCCAGGCGTCATGGACGGTGGCGGCGATCTCGCCGCCGGCCAGCAGCCAACCATCGGCGAAGCTGGCCAGCAACACCGCCGCCCGCAGCTTTCCCTGGGGGAGGGCGATGTCTCTGCCGAGATCGTCCGTCACGATCATCCGTTCATTTGCTTCTTCCGGTCCTTGTGAACAGCCGGAAAGGAGCAACAGAGAAACCGCCAACAGGATCGTAATTACTTTAACGCAAGAGACTGTCATGGATCAGTGAGTCCCGCGAACGATCTGCACGCCGTGGGTCTCCAAATAGTTGGCGGCCTCAGTAATGGTTTTGCACTCCTGTCTCGTCTCCGATTTGATCGTACAAACACCAAGATGACAAACTTCGGCTCCCTCCTCGATGATGCGGTCCAGCTTCTCCTGAAAGCCCTCGTCGATGCCGGCACCGCAGCCGTTGCACCGCGCCATGGCCACGAGCTCCAGGGGCTCAGATCCATAGGGCTCGAAATGGCGGCTCCGGCTGTTGAAAGCCTTCAGGCAGGCCGCGCCGGTGCAGACATCGTTGGCCTTCAGGCAGTTGAGTATGGCGATCCTCTTCATGGGGCCTCCTTATATCCTGGAAAAAAAGTCACGTTGAGCTTGCCGCTTATGGGGTTTCGTGCTACCGAACAATTCACCTCGTACACGTCCTCGATAAGCTTCTCCGTGATGACCTCCTCGGTGGGTCCGTGGGCCACGATCTGGCCCTCCTTCAACACATACACGTATGTGCAGTACATGAGGGTCAGATTGAGGTCGTGGAGGGCGGCCAGGACCCCCACACCCAACGACTTTACCACGTCCATGATCTGGATCTGGTACTTGATATCCAGGTGGTTGGTGGGCTCGTCCAGAATGAGCATCTCCACCTGCTGGGCCAGGGCCCGCGCCAGGATGATGCGCTGCTTCTCGCCGCCGGAAAGGGTGAGGAAGCTCCTGTCCCGAAAATCCAACATATCCACCCGGCGCAGGGCGTCCTCAGCGATCCGATAATCCTCCTCCGTGTCCCGATCCAGGGCACGCTTATGGGGGGAGCGGCCCATGAGCACCATCTCCATGGCGGTGAAATCGAAGCTCAGGTTGTTGAACTGGCTGACCACGCCCATGCGCCGGGCGCTCTCCCGGTAGGTCATGGTCTTCATGTCCGTGCCGTCCATGAGGACGATGCCGCTTGACGGCTTCAGGACCCGATAGATGCTCTTCAGCAGCGTGGTCTTCCCGCTGCCGTTTGGCCCCAAAAGCCCCACGAATTCCTTCTCTCGAATCTTCAAGGAGGCGTCCTTGACGATCTGCTTGCGGGAGAGGACGACGGATACGTCCTTGACCTCGATGTTCATCGCTCGCCACCTCCGAAGCCGTAGGACTTGCGGACCATCATATAGACGAAGATGGGCGCGCCGATGGCGGAGGTGATGACGCCCAGGGGGATCTCCGCGTTTTTGAGCACGATCCTCGCCAGCACGTCCGCCCAAATGAGGAAGATGCCGCCCGAGAGGGAGGCGAGGGGCAGCAAAAATCGATGGTCCGACCCGGCGAAGCCCCGCACGATATGGGGGATCATGAGCCCTACGAAGCCCACGATGCCGCAGGTGCACACAGCCACGGCGGAGAGCAGGGATGTGACGATCATATAGATCCGCCGCCACTTGGTCAAATCCACGCCCAGGGTCATGGCCGCCTCCTCGCCCACCAAGAGCGTGTTGAGGGTCCGCATCTGGGTCAGGAAAAAGAGTACGCCCGCCCCCATGCACGCACCGGGCAGAAGAAGCTTCGGCCAACGGGCGGAGACCATGCTGCCCAAGAGCCAATAGGTGACGGACTTCATGTTTTCGGCATCCTTGCCGATATAGATCATCATGTTGGTAAAGGCGGAGCAGAGGCTCCCCACCACGCAGCCGGCCAGCACCAACTTGGCGCTGGTCACCCTGCCGCCGCCCATGTGGGACAGAATCATCACAAGGCTCATGGCTCCAAGGGCTCCAAAGAAAGCCCAAAAAGCCGTGCTCATGGTGGCCAACACCCCGGTGAACACCGAGGCGGCGCCGATCATGATGGAGAATGTCGCGCCCAAGGATGCCCCCGAAGAGATGCCCAGGATATAGGGATCGGCCAGGGGGTTCTGCACCGTAGCCTGCATGACCACCCCGCACATGGCGAGCAGTACCCCGATGATGGCGCCCATCATGACCCGCGGCATACGGAGGTTCCACACGATCTCGTACACGGTGCCGGAGGAAAGGAAAGCTTTGTCGCCCAGTTCGATGCGGGTGACGTTATACAGTACGATCCGGTACACGTCGGCCAGGGAAACCTTGACTGCGCCGATGGTGACGGCGGCCAGGATCGACAGGACCAACGCGCCCAGGAAGATGACTATGGCGGTGCCCAGAAGGGCATGCTTTGGGTTGAGATGCTTTTTCAAAGGCGGACACCTACGGGACGGAACGGGGCAGCCGGAACGAAGAACGGCTGCCCCTGATTGTGGGTTTACTCGTACATGAACTTGAACATGGCTTCCACCGAGGGCACCATGCGGATGCCGCCTCCGTAGACGTCGGTCAGATTGATGGCCATGACCTTACCGTTCTTGACAGCGGGAACCTCGGCCAGGGCCGCTTCATCCATGACGGAGGCGATGGCCTTGGCTTTGGACTCCTCAGGCGTAAGGTCCTCCTCGTCCATGTAGTCCACGATGATGACGTCGGGGTTGATGTTGACGATATCCTCCACGGAGAGGTCGCCTCCGTCAGGCAGCGCATAGGTGGCGCCGGCGGCCACCACCAGGGCGCCGGTCAGGGTCTTCTCGCCCCAGCAGTAGAAGGTGCCGCCGTAGGGCTCGATGATGATGGCTCTGTAGGGGGCCTCCAGAGTGCCCACCTTTTCGGCGATCCTGGCCATAAGGGCACGGGTCTCCTCGATATAGGCGTTTGTCTTCTCCTCGATGTTGAAGATCTTGCCGATGTCCGCGATGTCCGCCAGGACCGCTTCGAGATCCCGGACCGGGGCGGTGTTGTTGGAGCAGCGCAGGATCATGGTGCCCACGCCCATCTTATGCCATTCGGACACATCGCCCAGTTGGTCTTCGGCGAAGGCGCTGCGCCAGCCGAAGATGAAGTCGGGCTCCAGGGCCAGCACCACCTCTTTGGAGGGGTAGCCTTTCACGGTGAGCTCCTTGCCGGCGGCCTTCAGGGCCTCATACTGGGGCTGCAGGTCCTCACGGATGGTGCCGTCCAGGTACGCGGTACCCACGATATACTCGTCCAGGCCGAAGTAAAGCATCAACTCGGTCTGGGTCTGGTTGGTGCAGACAACCCGCTGGGGGCACTTTTCAAAGGTGACCTCTACCTCTTCCTTGGCATAGTTGTAGGTGGAAATGGTGACGGGATAGTGCGCCTCGACCTGTTCCTCTGCCGGGGCAGCCTCTTCCTTGGGCTCTTCGGTAGCGGCAGGCTTCTCCTCAGTCTTGACTGGTTCTGCGGGCTTCTCGGCTGTCTCGGCAGGCTTTTCGGCAGGAGCGGCGGCTTCGGTCTTGGCGGGCGCTGCCGCTTCGGTAGCGGCAGGCTTCGTGCAGGCAACGAGCAGCAGCATCACTTGGAGCGCGACGAGAGCGAGGGCGATCCATTTCAGGGTCTTTTTCATGTTTTTCTTCCTCTCTTCTTTCTTTTTTACAACAAAAAAGCGCGCACCAAAACAGAGCGCGCGTAACCAAATCATTCGACGGTATGGCGTAAGCAACTCCAGTTTCGGCAGAGTACTTCACACACCATGGGGATGTATCTGACTTATCCGCTCAAAGGATGGCTTCCCTCGACGGCTTCACAGTGACCGACTCGCGGAGCATTTCACTCCATTCCAGAGCCCCAGGATGCCTTTGTTGTTATAATAATTGTATACTGTGCACGTTGTTTCTGTCAAGAATAAAGTGGGCGAAAAACCGCGTTTTTCCAAGGTGTTTGCCTCTCCACCACTGCGAAGCCTGCAGCAAAAAGGCGCAAAACGACACGCGGTGCCAAAGTCAAGCGGATATCCCTGTCATTTACCGCAGCCAAAGAAGATACGTATAAGGAATTGGAAAGCCTGTAATGCAGGCTGTCGATACCCTTACACGATCGACCAGGTCTGGCTCTCGGTCTGAAGCCTGACCATCTGGGCGAACTGGCCGTTTTGGGACATGAGCTCCCGGGAAGTGCCCTGCTCGGCTACCCTTCCATCGGCCAAGACAACGATCTTATCCGCCGCCTCCACGGTGCGCATGCGGTGGGCGATGACCAGTACGCTCTTACCCTGAATAAGACGGGACAGGGCCCCTTGGACCTTCGTTTCGTTCTCCACGTACAGGGATGCGGTGGCTTCGTCCAGCAGAATGATAGGTGCGTTCTTCAGGAGCGCTCAGGCGATGGAGACCCGCTGGAGAGCTCGCTGCCGTTTTCGCCGATGACCGCATCGTATCCCTGAGGCAGCTTCAGCGCGAATTCATCGCAGTTAGCCAGCCTTGCGGCCGCCAGGACCTCGTCGTCCGTGGCGTCCTTTTTGCCGACGCGGATGTTCTCCAGGATGCTGTTATTGAACAGCGTCGCGTCCTGAAACACGATGGAGAACGCGCCGAGCAGCGTTTCCGGATCGATTGTTGAGATCTCCCGTCCGCCGACCGTAATCCGACCCCGGCTGACATCCCAGAACCGGGCTGCCAGGCGGGAGACGGTGGCCTTTCCGCCGTCCGAAGGGCCCACAAGGGCCGTGACCTCGCCCTGTTTCGCTGTGAAGGTCACGCCTTCCAACACCGTTTTATCCTGCTCATACGAGAACCCCACGTTTTCAAAGCAGATAGTATGCGCTTTTTTACATAAAAAAGCCTGCAGGGGGGCTGTTAAAAAAGTCCCAATAAAAATAGCAAGACTCTCGGGAAAAGTCACCGGGAGTCTTTGCTATGTGGTATAATATTTGTGTGAAAATAAAAACAAACCATTACAAGAATCATACCGCAAAGCAGGGAAGATTACCAGTGTTTTTTGTAGATTTTTTAGACATCTGCGATCCGGTATTGGCATTTGACGAACTCATGGAGGAAGCCAAAGGAATCTATGACAAACATTTTTCAGACGCATATTGAAAAACGACAACCAATCAGCTATAATAGTTAGCAAGGACTAACCCGTCGCGGGTTTTTCTTTCGGGGCGATGGTTAGCTGCTGCTAACAGGAGGCAAAAGAGTGTTCTGGGATAATGTGGCCGGTGCATATGACATTTTCGTCAATGTCATTAACAGGAAGACGCATCAGAAGCTGAAGAGGATCGTATCTTCGCTGATTGAACCTGATAATACGGTGCTGGAATGCGCCTGTGGGACGGGGCTGTTAAGCGCGGTGATCGCGCCGAAGTGCAGACAGCTGACAGCGACGGATTATTCCGAAAAGATGCTGAACAAGGCAAAGAAAAACTGCGCTGTTTTTCAAAACATCACGTTTTCGAAGGCGGATATTACCGCGCTGTCCTATCCGGACGGAAGCTTCGATAAGGTCGTGGCGGGCAACGTGATCCACCTGCTGGACAATCCGTTCGCGGCGCTTTATGAACTGAACCGTGTATGCAAAGACGGCGGAATGCTGATCATTCCGACTTATATAAATAAAGACGATAAAGGGAAAACAAACGGGTTTTCCGATGCTGTCGGGATGGCCGGCGCGGATTTCAAGAGGGAGTTTACGATGGAAAGCTACAGACAGTTTTTCCTCGACGCAGGGTATCCCGATGTGGAGATCTCCCTGGCCGACGGACGCATTCCCTGTGCTGTGGCGGTCATGAGAAAGGCGATAAGATGAAACTCAGCATGAAAGAATTTGACGCCATGCAAATGGGCTGGCGGAAATGGTACATCGAGAAGATGGAACTCAAGACCTTTAAAAAATTCGGTCTTGTCATAAAAGGGCTGGACATTCTGGAGGTCGGCTGCGGAAGCGGTTTTGCAGCCTCGCTGATCACCGCAGAGCAGCCGCACAGCTATACCGGGCTTGACATCATGCCGGAGCAGCTGGAGATTGCCAGAGGGCGAAACCTGCCCAGCGCATGCTTTGTAGAGGGCAGTGCAGACGATCTGAGCCGTTTTCCCGACGGAAGCTTTGACGCAGTGCTGGATTTCTGCATCCTGCATCACGTGGAGGGCTGGCGGATCTTCTTTGACGAAAGCCGCCGGGTGCTGCGAGATGGCGGGAGCATCTACGTCGCCGATCTGTCGAAGCGTTGCATCCATATTGTGGACGCCTTGCTGCACTGGGGACACGCAGAAGAGGCCCTCT
>Ga0247611_10011668_pt1 | contig 10094 bp, 8 predicted proteins | sample 177DNAGHGhighgp2_FD_192422 | JGI IMG/M metagenome (GOLD analysis project Ga0247611, IMG submission 192422) | Sheep rumen microbial communities from Palmerston North, Manawatu-Wanganui, New Zealand - 1770 DNA GHGhigh gp2 | ecosystem: Host-associated > Mammals > Digestive system > Stomach > Rumen ... | reverse complement strand
CTTCAAAGTAGAGGTTCATGGTGATGAGGTCATTGGCTACCGAGCCATAGAGTTCCATCGTCATGTCACCACCCTCAGCATCATAGTTTTGGTCATCAACAACGGCTACAACATCTTGTCCCGGCTTAGAGAACTTCTGATACCCGAAATAGCCGGCAGCCACCAAGAGCAATCCACCGATGATGCCACCGATGACATACCAAACCATGTGGTTGTTATTGCCCTTGCTCGGTCCTTCAACAACAGGCATATAGGCTGACGGCTGTTCTACACGCTGATTGTTCTGGTTAGGGTATTGTTTGGGCTGTTCAACAGGCACCTCAACGGGTGTTGCTTCTGATTGACCGACCTTGCCACCGCAGACTGTGCAGAAGACGCTATCGTCATCAATCGTTGCGCCACAATGTGGACACTGGAGACCAGCAGGTTGAGCCTTGGTACCACATACCACACAAAACATAGCATCATCATCAAGCGATGCGCCGCAATTCACACACTTTCTCATAATATCATCAATGGTTAGCGAGACTTAACATTGCACCAAAGAATGCAATCACTATAATGATGTCAATCGACGAGATAACCAAGCCAGCGATAGCCAAGCCTTTGGGCTTCCTGAATACACCGATCAACGAGAACAAGAATCCAAGGAACCACATGATCACGTTCGCCACGGGAGCCCAGCACAGGAGGATCGAGAGCAAAGCCAACACAAAGCCTGCCGTGCCCAGACCATTAGAGCGAGGAGCTTGCACGTTGACAATCGTCTGAGGGGGCATCATATTAGACGAGGATTGACCAGTCTGTGCCAGGGGTTGCTGATAACCATAGTTACCCTGCTGCTGATAAACAGGTTGTTGATACTGCTGAGGGGGCTGCTGAGGAACTTTGCCTTGGGGTTTGCCGCAAGCAGGGCAATAGGCTGCTGATCCCGCCTTAATGAAAGTGCCACAGTATTTGCAATAACTTCCGGATTGCTGGGATTGAGCTGAATGACCATTGTCCTGGGGAGCAGGGCCATTCTCATTGTTGTCATAATCACTCATATCGATTTCAGTGCCGCCTGAGTCCCCCTAATTTGGCAATTATCGGTTTAACACAGAATAGCGTAGGGACTTAGTTCGTCTATCATCTATCTGAAGGCTTGGGATAATAACTTGGTTTTTTCTCAGATAAAGTCAAAAACAAAACGCTTTCCGTTTTGAAAAATCATGGGTAATGGCCAGAATAAAACAATCTCGACCGTTGCAAAATTACAAAATATAGATTTTTCTCGCAAGAAAACAACCGAAAATGTTTATAAAAGTGCCAATTAACTATAAAAATGCAACGGTTATTTGAATAACACTTTTTTCATGCTTACCTTTGCAGAATCTTTTACAATACATACTTCACCAAATGATGAACAAAGCTATATTCTTAACCTTATTGACCACTATATTGCTTTCAGTAACGACCCAGGCTCAAATTCAGTTCAACGGTAAGCAAGCCGCTATCGATCAGTTGACAGGGACGTGGCTACTCTCGATTCCTGAATCGGTATTCGGCACCGATTATCATGCTGCGGTAACCCTTGACGATAGCGTGACTCAATGCCGCATCAATGGTGAAGACGTGACCGACGGCTACACCTTTGTCAACGTTCAGCCGGGAGCGACCTATCATCTGCAAGCAAGCGTCGGTGACGAGGCCTTGAATGCTGAGATACAGTTTACCTACTGGCCCATCATCCAGCTCTATGGCACCTACGTCAAGCGACCCTATTATAACGGCACAGTCATCTACACACATCCCGATTCAAGCGTGCAGGAGACCATCAGTAGCAGGGTTCGCTGGGCAGGCAGTTCAACCGCCGAGAACAGCCGCAAGAAACACAACTTCCACCTGAAGTTTTATAATGAGGACGGGAGCAAGAAGGATATGTCCTTCTTCGGGCTTCGCAGCGACTTCCATTGGCGCCTGGATGCGGGGCAAGTGGACTTTTCCCGCGTGCGCAACCGTGTTTCCAAGGACATCTGGGCTTCATTTGCCCATGAGCCCTACTATGCCGCCTATGAGCCCAAGACACCTCGCAACTACGTGCGTGGCGACTTTGTCGAGGTCTTTCTCAACGATGAGTATATGGGCATCTACAGTCTGAACGAGCACATGGACCGCCAGCAACTCAAGCTCAAGCAATATGACTACGAGAAAGGAGAATTCCATGGAGGGCTGTGGAAACCGATGAAATGGTCCTACCCCACCGTGTTCAGCAATCTTCCTGCTGTCGATGCCACCAAGAAGACCTGGGACCAGTTCTATGTGAAATACCCTAACATCGATGATGTGAATCCGACCAGCTACCGGCCACTGTACGATGCGATAAAATTCACGCTAAATTCCAGCAATGAAACTTTTCTCGACAGCGCACGATACTACTTTGACATTCCCGTGATGCGCGACTACTATCTGTTCACGATCCTGCTGCAAGCACCCGACAACGTGGGCAAGAACCTCTACTACGCATGCTATGATGCAGCCACCGACAAGCGACTGACCATGGCGATATGGGATCTGGATTGCACCCAAGGGCAGTTCTACATCAACACGGGCAGCTATTACCATCATGCGATAGTGGGTCCCGAGGTTGATTTCCGCACCGACCAACTGAAGAGCCACTTGATGTTCTACCGCCTGTGGACCAGTGACCCGTCATTCCACGGCCTGGCGACCGAGCGCTACTGGGAACTGCGAGGCAGCACATTCAATCCTGACAGCATCATTGCGCGATACAAGACCTATTTTGACGAGATGAAGCGTTGTGGTGCCGACCAGCGCGAGATCAGGCGCTGGAGCCACGGCAGCGACCTGGCAGGACATGAGCTGAACTTTGATACCGAACTCGTTTACCTGCGTGACTGGTGGACTCGCCACATTAGCTATCTTGACAATCACGTCTTTATCCCCTATCCAGAGGGGGACGTGAACTTTAACCATGAGCTTAACATTGAAGACGTCACCCTTCTTATCAGTCACCTGCTGGGGGAGAAAGAACCCACGATCAACGAGTACAAGGCCGACATGGACAAGAACGGCGACATCAACATCCACGATGTCGTCATGATCATCAACGAACTGCTGAGCAGGCCTTAAGGGGACTTCTATAAATTACCAAAATGTTATGATTAGTGTTGGTTGTATATCGTTGCTTTTTGGCATCTTTTGCCTTATCTTCTTGAACCATAGCTCGCTATGCTTCGGCGAAGCTAAGTCAAAATCTGCTCAAAAATCAATCGAAATCCAACTCAAGCTAATTGATAGAAGTCCCCTTAATCAATCTTCAAGCAAGCGCACATAGCCGTAGATGCCCACCTCACGATTGATGATGCAATAGAAGGCAGGCTCGTCGGTCACTTCACACTTGCCAGGATCAATAGCGTGCATGAGGCTGTCCTGCAACTCAGCGAACTTGTCTCGTGCCGCCTGTTCATCTTTGCAATTATAGACGTCGCTCATCGCGCCGTCCTCGGTCTGATATTCAAAAACTACCCTATACTTCATGAAAACCAATTCTTAAAGCACTATTGCAATTTTCCGTATTGACTTGAGATAATATATACGTCGTTGTTGTTCACACCTCATTGGCTGTTGCGAACACGTCTGACATAGTTTTCCAAGCGTCTTTCAGTTCCCTAAAAGCGCTGGGAGAATTGGAACGGGAGCGTAGCATCTGTTGCAACAACGGGCTCTGTTCTTCTTTAGCCAACTCGTCATTGATTGCTTCAGCATAGAAGGACAAGTGCTTGCTGTCCATCAGTTCGCAGATATCTATTGCCAACATATAAGCCCCTGCTCGAATTTCAGAAAAACTGCCGTCCAAGTCATACACATTGGCGTATTTGTCGTCAGTGCTGTTGGGCAGGTAGTAATGCTCCATCAGGTACATCATGTCGAGAGCATCCTTGTCGGTGCTATCATGACGGTCAATCCATGCATCAAACTTCAACAGGAAGAGTCCACCTGCTGTCGGGATATTAAATTCAAAATTCTTGTCGATGACCCTCACGGTGATGCATTGTTTCAATACAGCATCAAACCCTCTTACCGTCATCATCGGGTCCATGTCAGGAGGCCAGTAGATGTGTGCTTCATCGGGCGATATGCCGCCAAACGGGACTATATCAACTTCATAGTCAATCTTGAGCCTCGTTGTGTAGTGGAACCGCTGCTTGGCATGGTTGTCTTTACTGAACCCGTTTCGTTGCAATTCCTCACTGATTTCATCAAATCGCTCCCAAGTGGGGATGGCTATGCAGATGTCAAGATCCCTCGTTGCACGTTGAGGATCAGACATGTCAAACACTATCGCAAGCAGGTCGCGAGATGTGGCACCGGCCACAAAGAAAGGCTGGCCAATTCCCTCAAAGCATATAGTCAACGCCTGTAACACTTCGACCAGCAAGCCTTGGCTGAACTGTTTACTGGTTATCTCCAAGGGCTTCATTTCTCAATATGTTTGCGGCTTCGAGGCTTCGCCCGTCGCCTTGGTTGATCAGATCGGCATACAACACCAGCGGATTTGCAGCATCCGCATCATCGTTCCAGAATTTTTGATATATCGTAACGCACCCAGTCTCGTCAGGCACAACCAGTCCAGTATTCATGATCTCTTTCATGCTCAGCGAAGTGTAAATTTCATATTGACCTGGTGTCATGTACCCGTTAAGCAGATAGGCACCGCATTCGCCACCCCAGACAGTCATGTCGGGCCACTTGATGCGTTGCCAGTCCACATCCTTGTCGCGCCAACTCATCCTCCACTTGAGCAGCCTGGACCGTGCTGTTTTGTTATACATATCCACCCACAGGTCTATCAGCGCTTGGCGATTTTTGATGAAGTATCCGTTTTCGGTTCTAAGAATATAACCATGATCCATCAACGTGTCCACTACGTGTTTCACTGTAGATGTTGACGCATCGGCTTGCAGAGCCAAAGCATGGAACGGGGCGATCTTCATACCATTATTGACAAGTATCCAGTATAGCACCTTGACTCCAGCCAACCGGAATTGCAGTGACCGTTTACCTGTGGGGCGTTTGCCGGGAATTCCTTCGATATGAATCAATGTGGATGGAATGTCTATGTGGCAGTTCCCTGCTGTGTCAATCGCATTCAATCCAGCCGCTTTGACCAGTTCCAACATCCCTCGCGTGAGCGACATTGTTACCAACAGCACAAACTGTGGCAACTTTCCACTGGCGACCTCTGCTTGAACCCTGGAGATGAATGCAGTCCTCAGGTTCGGACACATCACGGATGTCAGTCTCTGGCCGTCAATGTTAACGACAGTTTCGGACTCTATTGTCATCTTCACGCTCTTGAAGTGGGCATTCAAGGCAATGACAGCGGCATTCAGTATTTGTTCTCCTGTTTCCATAATCCTTATTTGTTCGGTTGTTTTTGCTGTTCTGTTAAACCGAACACATCTATAAACCGAACACAACTGCAAATTTACTGCTTTTTTTAAATAAGGAATGATTTTTTAGGCAAAAAATCTTATGCCAATAACAAATAGAATTCCAGGATAAATAAAAACAGTTGTTTAGCGGTTGCCGTACATCTCGTCGTAGTAGCGCTGGTAGTCACCGCTGGTGACACTGTTGACCCAGGGCTGGTGGTCGAGGTTCCAGCGGATGGTTTTTTCTATACCCTCGGTGAATGGGGTCTCGGGGTACCAGCCGAGCTCGCGGGCGATTTTACTGGGATCGATGGCATAGCGCATGTCGTGGCCGGGGCGGTCGGTGACAAACTCGATGAGGTCGTTGTTGATGACGCTGGGGTCACACTTCAACAGTTGCTGGTACTCGGGCTCCTCGCGCATGATGCGGGCGATGATGGCGATGACCTGCTTGACGATGTTGATGTTGCTCTCCTCGTTGAAACCACCGATGTTATACACCTCGCCGACGGTGCCTTGACGCAGTACCAGGTCGATGCCCTTGCAGTGGTCCTCGACATAGAGCCAGTCACGGACGTTCTCGCCCTTGCCATAGACGGGCAGTTTCTTGCCTTCGAGGATATTCTTGATGATCAACGGAATGAGCTTTTCGGGGAAGTGGTAGGGTCCGTAGTTGTTGCTGCAACGGGTGATATTGACAGGCAGACCGTAGGTCTCGTGATAGGCCATGACGATGAGGTCGGCACTGGTCTTGCTGGCCGAATAAGGTGACCGCGGAGCCAGCGGAGTCTCCTCGGTGAAGAAGTGGCGGCCGTAGGTCTTGAGGTCGGTGCGACCCTCGATGACCTCGCGCACGTCGTCGCTCACCTCCAGCTCGTGGGGCTCGTCATAGTCCTTAGCGAGCGAGCCATAGACCTCGTCGGTTGAGATCTGGAGGTATTTCTTACCTGGAGCATAGGTGTTGTGACCCTCGGCATCCTTACCGGTGAACCAGGCTTCACGGGCGCAGTCGAGCATATTCTGGGTGCCCAGGATGTTGACCTCAAGAAAGAGACGAGGATTGGTGATACTGCGGTCCACATGGCTCTCGGCAGCAAAGTTGACGATGTAGTCCACATCATTTTCACGCATGATTTCCTGCACGAGCTCGCGGTCGCGCACGTCACCGCGGACGAAGGTGACGTTGGGTCGCTCGATCTCGTTCTTGATCGAAGCGAGGTTGCCTGCATAGGTCAACGCGTCGAGGATAATGATCTCGATGTTGTCACCATACTTATTGAGGATATACTTCACAAAGTTTGAGCCGATAAAACCGGCTGCTCCAGTCACGAGATAAGTCTTCATACTGCTATTCGGTTTTGATTTAGTTTACAAAGGTAACAAGAATTCTCTAAAAAGTGTATCTTTGCAAAAAAATAATAGAGATGAAACGATTTATCACCTATATCTTGACCCTAATGCTAACAATCGGCATGGTTGCACAACCCCTTGATGAGTCCAAAAATGAACGCAAGAAAGTGGCCGTCGTCTTGTGTGGCGGCGGTGCGTTAGGCACCATACACATCGGAGCGCTCAAAGTGCTGGAAGAAGCGGGCATACCCATCGACATGGTAACCGGCACATCAATGGGAGCCATTATCGGTGGCCTGTATGCCGTGGGCTACAATGCCAATGACATCGAGACCTTTATCAACGGCATCGACTGGGGCGACATGTTGCGCGACCGATTGTCGATGAGAAACCAGACCCTTGACGAGCGCGAGCGCCAGAACATCTACCTGCTGGATTATCGCATTTTCCTTGACCACAGCAAGGACTCGCTGGCGGGAGGCCTGATACGCGGCACCAACATCGAGAACACCCTGCGGCGATACCTGCGCCAGAGTGACAACATCGACTTCAAGTCGCTGCCGCGCCCCTTCGGCTGCGTCGCCACCGACTTGGTCACCGACAGCGAGGTAGTGCTCGATCACGGCTCACTGGCCTCTTCTATCCGTGCGAGCATGGCGGTGCCGGGTGTGTTCGCCCCGGTGAGGATGGATCCCTATGTGCTGGTTGACGGTGGCACCAAGAACAATTTCCCCGCCGACCTGGCCCGCAAGATGGGCGCCGACATCGTCATCGGTGTCGTGACCGACCTGGGCATCAACAACAATTACTTCTCCTTCTCGGACATCCTGGAACGGTCCATCGGCGCCGACATCCACCAGCGCATCAATGATAACGAGAAACTCTGCGACCTGGTGATCCATGTTCCCACGAGGGGATACTCGGCAGCCGACTTCTATCGCTCGGCCATCCGCAACCTGATCTCCCGCGGCGAGAATGCCGCCCGAGCCCAGATGGAGTCCATCAAGGCACTCAAGCGGAAAGCCGGCGTGCCCGACGACTATCGTCCCGACTACAGCATCATCCAGCTGAGCGAGATCGAGAAGGATGAGGCCAGCCAACTCGCCAATGAGGAGAATGCCCGCAACACCATCAAGGTGAGCCTGGGCGCACGCTATGACAACGAGGAACTGGTGGCTGCCCAGATTGGCGCAACCTTCTACTTCGGCAACCGCTTGGATCATCAACTGGACTTGACGCTCAGGCTGGGCAGGCGCACCATGGGTCGGCTGGAATGGAGCACCAGCCTCAAGCCGCACCGCCGCATTGGCCTCTCCTATGAGATCTGGCACAACGACTTCAACCTGTACCAACGCAATCACCGCAGCGACAACCTGCTATCCTTCTACCAGCGTGCCAACGCTACCCTGCTCTCGCTCGATGCCCTGAACCTGAATCTGGACCTGGGTGTCTCATGGGATTACTACCGCAACTATGATGTGCTGAGCAACGAGTATAGCATTAGCAACTTCAGGAAGAATGAGTACTACTTCAGCTACCATGCCCGAGCCCAATATAACACCGAGGACAATTGGTACTTTACCCAGAAGGGCATGAGAGCTGAGGCATCTTACGCTTACTTGACCGACAACTTTGCCCGATGGAAGGGTCACACTGGATTGAGCGAGGTGACAGCCCACTGGCGCATGACCCTGCCTCTCTCCCGCACGACCCATGTGCAGCCCATGGTCTATGGCCGCTTGATGTTTGGTAAGGACGTTCCGGAATCAGCTGCCAACATGATGGGAGGCAACCGATTCGGCATCTACTATCCTCAACAGCTACCCTTCGCGGGCTTCGGACACTGCCAAGTCATGGACAGCAAACTGCTCGTTGCGGGCTTCAAGTTACAGCAACGCGTGTTCCAGGAGCACTATCTCATTGTTAAGGGCCAAGTGGCTGAGCAAAACGACAAATTGGGCGACATCTTTGACGGCAAACCCATGTGGGGGGCACAACTCGGCTATTGCTACAACAGCATCGTCGGTCCCTTAGGTGCCTCCCTCAGCTGGAGCAACTTCACCCACCAGGTCTATCCCTACATCTCCCTGGGCTTCGATTTCTGATGTGTGTCAACCTGCGGAAAAATAGCTAACAATTAACGTGAGTTCGACGAAAATAAAGCATTGATGTTCAAACCATTCGCTATGTAGAGACGCAAAATCTTGCGTCTCCAAACGTTAAACAATACCAAATGATGCCCAGAGACGCAAGATTTTGCGTCTCTACTGGCTGTGTGGTGGCTAACTCGCTGAGATCGAGAATAGAATTTCATCGAACTCACGCTAACAATTAAAATCGGATTCCTGCCAAGACCGAGAACTCAAGAAGGGAGTTGATCAATCGGCTGTTCTTGGACGCGTAACGGTGATGGTCGGCATAGCCCTGGAAAGCCATAAAGAACTGCCTGTGGTTGTACACGGCACCCAAGCGTGCGCGGCAGTTGAGCGAGATGTTGCTGGCTCGGTCTTGTTCATTTGGGAAATGGTTGTAACGATAGCCGATGTATGGGGTGATGGTAGCGTTCAACAGCCACTTAGAACTCAACACCCAGTTGTGTCCGTAGCCGAAGAGCAGACAATAGTCGTTGTAGAGAATGCGGGGTGCAGACTCTTGTGTCGGGAAATAAGGACGCACATCATCAGACAACTTTTCTACGTCTAGTTTCACGTCGTAGTGTTGCAGGCTGAAGCCTGCCAGCCATGAACCGGCATTGCGTTTCTGGTACTTGGAGAAACAGTAGGCGGCCGCTTGGGCATAGCGCTTGTTGTTGAAGAAGTAGTAGGCCGTCAAGCCCATTGCCTTGCGGCTGACGCCCGATTGCCTGGCTTTGTGCCTAATGTTGTCTAGATTCTTGATTCGATAGGTCGCATTGATATCGTTTTTGTTCTCCCAATAGTAGGCGTCGGCGGCAAAGCGGGCACAGGTGAACGAGAAGTCGACCTTGTTGGAGACGTTTTCGCCGTGTATCAGGTTGCTCACACCTAGCGAGTAGCCCACACTGACGGCCATAAACGAGAGCGTGACACCGATGTTGGACACCAGGTTGCTGTTGATGATCTGGTCCACGTCCTTGACGGGATGGCCGATATAAGAGTCCACCCAGTTGTTGCTCTTCAAGAATAGTTTCCAGTTCTTGCCGGTAGGCTTCACATAAGCAGTGTCGTAGCTGTTGAAGGCCCGGTCGCCCCACACGTAGGTTTTATAGCAGAACATCAAAAACTTTGGGTAACCCATCGTGCTGTCCTTGAAGTTCACTTTCCCGTG
>Ga0247611_10011667_pt1 | contig 10094 bp, 7 predicted proteins | sample 177DNAGHGhighgp2_FD_192422 | JGI IMG/M metagenome (GOLD analysis project Ga0247611, IMG submission 192422) | Sheep rumen microbial communities from Palmerston North, Manawatu-Wanganui, New Zealand - 1770 DNA GHGhigh gp2 | ecosystem: Host-associated > Mammals > Digestive system > Stomach > Rumen ... | reverse complement strand
GTTCACTTTCGGGGAATCCTTTTTTTGTTAGTCATACGGTGGGAGTTATGATGTATTTTTGGTGTTTCTGACGTAATTTCCCAAGTGTTCAACGAGAATATCCAAAAAACTTTGTAACTTTGCACACTGAAAACTTTTAAACGTATAAATATGGCAAAGAAAGCACTTTTGATGATTCTCGACGGATGGGGAATCGGACAGCATGGTAAGGGAGATGTAATTTATAACACTCCAACTCCATATTTGGATTATCTCACAGCAGTATCTGCTCATTCTCAGTTACAGGCAAGTGGTGAGGATGTAGGTCTTCCTGATGGTCAGATGGGTAACTCTGAGGTTGGACACCTCAACATCGGTGCCGGACGTATTGTCTATCAAGACCTCGTGAAGATTAATCGTGCCTGCAAGGATGGTTCTATACTGGAAAATCCCCAGGTAAAGGCTGCCTACGGCTATGCCAAGGAGCAAGGCAAGAAACTGCACCTCATGGGACTGACTTCCGATGGTGGTGTGCATTCTTCTCTCGATCACTTGTTCAAATTGGTGGAAATCGGAAAGGAATATGGACTGAAAGACCAGCTCTTTGTACACTGCTTCATGGATGGTCGTGATACAGACCCGAAGAGCGGTATTGGCTTTATCAGCCAGCTGACGGATGTATGTGCAAAGAACGATGCTGCCATTGCCAGTATTGTCGGACGTTTCTATGCAATGGACCGTGACAAGCGTTGGGAGCGTGTGAAAGAGGCTTACGACCTTATTGTCTGCGGACAGGGAAAGCAGAGCAACGATATGGTACAGGCCATGCAGGAAAGCTATGACGAAGGTGTCACCGACGAGTTCATCAAGCCTATTCATAATGCTTCGGTAAACGGTGTTATTGAAGAGGGTGATGTCGTTATCTTCATCAATTTCCGTAACGATCGTGCGAAGGAACTTACCCAGGTGCTCACTCAGGAGGATATGCCTGATGCCGGCATGAAGACAATTCCTGGTCTGCAGTATTACTGCATGACTCCCTATGATGCAAAGTTTACAGGTGTTCATATCCTGTTCCCGAAAGAGAATGTTGAGAACACTTTGGGTGAATACCTTTCAGGTCTTGGTAAAAAGCAGTTGCATACGGCTGAGACAGAGAAATATGCTCATGTCACCTTCTTTTTCAATGGTGGACGCGAGAAGCCTTATCAAGGTGAGGACCGCATATTGGTTGCCAGTCCGAAGGTTGCCACTTACGACCTGAAACCTGAAATGTCTGCATACGAAGTGAAGGACAAACTGGTCGCTTCCATCAACACGCAGATGTACGATTTCATCGTTGTGAACTTCGCTAACGGTGATATGGTTGGACACACTGGCGTCTACAATGCCATTGCCAAGGCTGTTCATGCTGTTGACAACTGTGTGAAGGAAGTGATTGAGGCTGCCAAGAAGAACGATTACGAGGCCATCATCATTGCCGACCATGGTAATGCCGACAATGCGATTAATCCGGACGGTACGCCTAATACGGCTCACTCCTTGAATCCTGTTCCGTTCATCTATGTTACCGATAACAACTCGGCTACAGTGAAAGACGGACGTCTGGCTGATGTGGCTCCTTCTATTCTTCACATCATGGGACTTGAGCAGCCGAAGGACATGACAGGTGAAAACCTGATTCAAGACTAAACTTTTGTGGTTTTATAATAGAAAAATGAAGAGCAGTGTGATCATTGCTCTTCATTTTTTGTTCTTAGTCTAAGAATGTCGTCTTCTTCACCTACAATCCAGATGGTATCGCCTTTCACGAATTTCCGTTCAGGGTTGATAAGTGTCAGGTTCTGCTGACCTTCTTCCACTCCTACAACCATGCAATTATAGTTGTCTCTGATACCACTGTTGCGTAGTGTCTTTCCGATGAAGATACTGTTCTCTCCCAGGGTCATTTTTCTCAGGTGCATCTCCCGCTTTTCGATTTCCGGGTCTTCAGCCATCAGTTCGTTGCGGATGGCTTCTCCGAACGTGTGAAGCTGAGAGTCATTGCCGATAACCTGTATCTTGTCCCCTGGGAAGATGACGTTGTTGCCATTTGGAATGTTGATGCGCTGGATACCTCTGAGAATGCTGCTCACGTGAACCCCGAAGCGGTTGCCTATGCGCAGCTCGCCCAACTGTTTACCAGCCCATAGCGAGTCGTCGGGAACTTCAAACTCGTAGATGTGAATATCCCTGTCCAGCAGACGGCCTTCGAATAACGGCTTCCGCTTGCCATGCACTTGCGCTTCAATGTCGCGTGAATGAAGATTCTGGATGAAGAGACGCTCCAGTCTGATGCTTCGGCTTTTCAACGACCTCGACATAATCATTAAGATAATGGCTAACAGTGCGATGGTGATAATCAGGGCATTGGTGAACTGGGTAAGATAGCTGCATATATAGAAGACAAAGGCGGCTGCAATACCGATTCTCAGCAGAATCGTAAATAAGATAGGCAGACGGTTCATCCTGTTCTGAGTCCAGAGTGCCTTCACCTCCTTGCTGTGGACTTTCTTCATGATCATTGCTCTGAGGAAGGGTGAGATCAGCAAGATGGTCAGTATTCCCGTTATTCCTTCTACCAACCAGTTCATGTCATCATTGGGTATCAGTCTTTCTATGAAAGGCATGAAGGAGGTCAGCATAAGGGCAATGACGGCAAACGACAGGATGGAGTAGACGATTGTATAGAGAGCCACCTGCTTGAAAAGGGATTTCCACAGGTTTTCTTCTTCAATGGTTCCGCTTTGTGTGTTTTCAAAGCGGTTTATCCGGCGAAGCCATTTCTTTGGCAGTTTCTTTTCCAGATATTCATAACACGGTTTGGAGGCACGAATCATGTAAGGAGTCAGGAAGGTTGTGATGACCGATACAGCCACGACAACAGGATAGAGGAAGTCACTGATGACTCCTAATGAAAGGCCGAGAGAAGCAATGATGAATGCGAACTCACCGATTTGTGCCATGGAGAAACCGCAGCTCATGGCAGTTCTCAATGTCTGGCCACTCAGCAAGAAGCCGAAGGAACCCAGAATAGCCTGACCGAAAAGAATGGTAAGTACCAGCAGGATGATGGGAACTGCATAGTCGACCAGAATATTCAGGTCTACCAGCATGCCGACAGACACGAAGAAGATGGCACCGAACAGGTTCTTTACAGGTTCAACCAGTCGGATAATCTTGTCGGCTTCAATGGTTTCGGCAAGGATGCTTCCCATGACGAACGCTCCGAAGGCACTGCTGAATCCGACAGCTGTACTGACCACAGCCATCAGGCAGCATAGTCCTAATGCCACGATGAGCAGGGTTTCATTGTTCATCAGTCTTCGTGTTGAACGAAGGAAAAGTGGGATGAGGAAGATACCCACGATGAACCACAGGATGAGGAAGAACATAATCATAAATATGCTCTGCACCATCTGCCCGCCATTAGGATTGGAACCGCTGGCAATGGCCGATAGCATCACCATCATCACGATGGCGAGGATGTCCTCAAGGATGAGCACGCTCATCACCAGACTGGCAAAGCGCTGCTGTCGCAGCCCCAGATCGTCGAAGGCTTTATAAATGATTGTCGTAGAAGACATTGCCAACATTCCGCCGAGGAAGATGCTGTCCATGTTCTTCCATCCGAACGCATGTCCTGTACAGATTCCCAGTGTCATCATCGAGAAGATGATGGACAGGGCAGCAATCACGGGCGACATGCCCATCTTGATGATTTTCTTGAAAGAGAAGTCAAGACCAAGAGAGAAAAGCAGGAAGATTACCCCAATGTCAGCCCATGTCTGAATGTCAGACTCGTCAACGACCGACATGGTATAGGGCATGTGGGGAGATACCAGAAAACCGGCTACAATATATCCCAGCACCAACGGCTGTTTGAGCCTTTTGAATAATAAGGTTACTGCACCTGCTACTACCAGAATCAGTGCAAGGTCTTGTACTAATGCAGGTATTTCTGCCATTTTTCCGTTGTTATGCTTGTTCTTTAATCGTTATAGGCTTCTGTGATTTCACAGATCTTCGTGATTACTTCGACGGCTTTTTCCATCACTTGAATGGAAACAAACTCGTAGGGACCGTGGAAGTTGACTCCTCCTGCGAAGATGTTCGGACAGGGCAGGCCGCGGAAAGAGAGCTGTGCACCGTCGGTGCCGCCTCGGATAGGCTCCACTTTCGGGGTAACGCCGCTTTCCTGCATAGCCTTCAGTACGATGTCTATGACGTGCATGTTCGGATCAATCTTCTCTTTCATGTTGTAATACTGATCCTTGATGTCAACCTTGATGATGTCTTCACCGTATTTCTCCTGCATCTTCCTGACACATTCCTCGATGAAGTCCTTGCGGTCTTCAAACCGCTCACGGTCGTGGTCACGGATAATGTACGACAAAGTGGCCTTCTCGATATTGCTGTTGATGCCGAGCAGATGGTAGAATCCCTCATAGCCCTCAGTCTCTTCAGGGGTCTCGTCAGCGGGCAGCATGGCAGCAAACTCAGCAGCCAGTCGGTTGGCATTGATCATCTTGCCCTTGGCATATCCCGGATGTACGCTGACACCCTTGATGTTGATTTTGGCACTGGCAGCGTTGAAGTTCTCAAACTCCAGATCGCCCAGGTCTCCGCCGTCCATGGTGTATGCCCATTCACAGCCGAACTTCTCGACATCGAAGTGGTGGGCACCCATGCCAATCTCTTCATCGGGATTGAATGCCACGTGGATTTCCCCGTGTTTGACTTCGTTATGGTCGCGAAGCCAGCACATGGCTTCCACTATCTCTGCAATGCCTGCCTTGTCGTCTGCTCCCAGCAGTGTTGTGCCGTCGGTCACGATGAGGTCTTCGCCGACGTGAGCCTTCAGCTCAGGGAACTTTGAAGGTGACGAGACGATTCCTTCGCTCAGTTCAATGTCGCCTCCGTCATAGTTGCGCACGATGCGTGCCTTGATGTTTGCACCGCTGCAGTCGGGGCTTGTATCATAGTGGGAGATAAAGCCGATGGTCGGCGTCTTCTTCTTTGTATTTGCTTTCAGGGTGGCGTAGATGTATCCCATCTCATCCATTTCCACATCACTCAGGCCTTCTCTTTCAAGCTCTTCCTTCAGATAATTGGCAAAGATGAGCTGTTTTGACGTACTCGGTACGCTTTCTGATTCTTCACTTGACTGCGTGTCAAACTTGGTGTAATTTAAAAATCGTTCGGTTATATCCATGATTTTTGTTATATGATAATTGTTTTTGTTATTCGTGAATGCAAATATACGAATTTTTCTCCTTCTTATTTACTCTCATTGTGAAAATGTGCTGATAATAAATAAAAAAGTCGGATTTCTCGTTGAAAAAATATAACTTTGCAGACAGAAGCAGAAGAGTAAAACAGAGAAACGATGAATGTACAGATAGAGCAATCGTGGAAGGTGCAGTTGCAGCAGGAATTCGAGAAGCCGTACTTCCAGCGGCTGACCGATGGCGTGCGGCAGGAATATGGGAAGACTACCTGTTATCCCCCGGGCCGTTTCATCTTCAATGCCTTCAATCTATGTCCTTTTGAGAAGGTGAAGGTGGTAATTATCGGCCAGGACCCGTATCATGAGCCGGGGCAGGCTCACGGACTGAGCTTCTCGGTGCAGGACGGGGTGCCTTTCCCGCCTTCCCTGCAGAACATCTTCAAGGAGATACACGATGACCTGGGCAGTCCGATTCCCCAGTCGGGAAACCTTACCCGATGGGCGGAGCAGGGGGTGTTGCTGCTCAATGCCACACTCACGGTGAGGGCACATCTTGCCAACAGCCATGCCACTTTGGGATGGCAGACATTCACCGATGCAGCCATTCATGCGCTTGCCACGCAGCGTGACCATATCGTCTATATGTTGTGGGGAGGCTTTGCAAGGGGAAAGGCTTATATGATTGACAAGTCGCGCAACCTCGTGCTGGAATCGGTGCATCCTTCTCCCTTGTCTGCCAACCGTGGCGGATGGTTCGGCCAGCATCAGTTCTCACGCTGTAATGCGTATCTGCTTCAGAATGGGATAGAACCCATTCAATGGTAAGGAATAAGAAAGTGAAGAGGGACGAAAAATGAGTAATAAATCTGTTCTTCCGATATTACAAGTGGGGGATGTGTTGTTGTCTCCCGATATTCTGACCGAATACTTCTGCTGTGATTACGAGAAGTGCAAGGGCATCTGCTGTATTGAGGGCGATGCCGGTGCGCCCGTCACGACAGATGAAGTGGCACAGATAGAAGAGGCTGTGGATGATGTCTGGCAAGACTTGTCGGCTGCTGCCCAGGCTGTTATCGACCGTCAGGGAGTGGCGTATATCGACCAGGAGGGCGATATGGTGACAAGCATAGTGAATGGCAAGGATTGTGTCTTCACGTGCTATGACGGTGACAACTGCCTTTGTGCGTTAGAAAAGGCTTACCGGGCGGGAAAGACACGCTTCATCAAACCCATCTCATGCGCTTTGTATCCCATTCGCGAGAAGAAGTTCGGGAACGGGATGACAGGACTGAATTACAATAGATGGACGGTGTGCAAGGATGCTGTCGTCAAAGGGAAGGAACTCGGCATGCCGGTCTATCGGTTCCTCGAAGAGCCGCTGGTGCGGCGGTTCGGACGGGCATGGTACGATGAACTGTGTGCCCTTGCCGAAGAGATTGGTCAGCTTTTGCGGTAGTCGCTTGGACTACAGCCCACATGTTCCTTGAAGTATTTCCCCAGAAACGACTGGTTGGGGAAATGCAGTTCCTGAGCTATCTCCTTGATACTTTTTGTTGAGTTCTTCAGCAACACGCGGATTTCCAGTGTTACGTAATTGTCTATCCACTCGTTCGGTGTGCGATGGCTGACCTGTTTGATGGCTTCCGACAGGTATTTGGGCGTGATACAGAGCTGTTGTCCGTACCAGCTCACGCGCCGTTCCTTGCGGAAGTTCTGTTCCACCATGCGGATGAACTCCGTAAAGATATGTTCGGCTCGTGTCTGCTTTTTTTCGTTCGTGGTCTGCTGGGCTTTATAGATGGCATTGCTCAAGTCATAGATCATGGTGGTCAGCAGCAGCCTGACAGTATCTTTCCTGAAATGATGCTCCTTGTCATTCACTTTCGCTTTCAACAGTCTGAAGTACTCCACGATGGTCTTCGTCTCGTTGGGAGTGAGCTTCCAGACAGGATGATTACGGGAGAAGAGAAGGAGGGAAGACAGTTCGTGGACATTCTTGATAATCTCTCTGAAGAACGATGTGGAGATCAGCAGTGCGATGCCGTTGCAGTCACGACTGAGCAGGAAGTCATCGGTCACCTGTCCTTCGTTGATGATGATGATGTGATTCTGTTCCACCTCGTGTTTCTCTGTATTGACACTATACTGAGCCTTGCCTTTCAGACAGAGAGCCAGGAGCAGACAGCCCATGCGTCGCGGACCGTAGGGAAAGGGGACGGAGGCTATGTCGTCGAAGAGAATCAGATCATTGTCAATATGCCCTCCTTTGGACATCTCTTTCAATGATTCAATGGTCACTTCTTCTATGGTTGAGCTTGCTTTCATGGTTTAACGACTTTTACATTGACCGTTTTAATCTTCCCGTTCACTTTCAGTTGTACCTTTTCCTTCTTAGCGCCCGTGATGCTGTAGCTGGTCACGACTCCGTCTTTCCAGCTGAAGCTTACGGTATATCCGCCTCTTGCCTTCAGTCCGCTCACAGACCCCGAACGCCATGCTGCCGGTAGGGCAGGAAGCAGTTCGATGCGTGAGATGGTCTTGGGGAAGAAGACAGCGGTGCTCTGCATCAGCATCTCGCACACACCGGCTGTTCCTCCGAAGTTACCGTCAATCTGGAAAGGCGGGTGGGCATCGAAGAGGTTGGGATAAGTACCCCCGCTGTGACGGCGGTCAGCTCCTTTGTAGTTATCGGGTGAAACGTATGTGAGCAGTTTCTGGTAGAGATGATACGCCTGGTCGGGTCGGTGCAGGCGTGCCCACAGGTTGATGCGCCAGCCTGTGCTCCATCCTGTGGTCTTGTCACCTTTCTGTTCCAGTGTCTTGACACATGCCTCAGCGATATCGGGTGTCTTGTCAACAGAGAGGTGATGACCGGGGTACAGTCCGATGAGGTGCGACTGATGGCGGTGATGGGGATCCCAGTCGTCCCAGTCGTAGTACCATTCGTTCAAGTCGCCCTGATGTCCGATGACGTAGGGATGCAGGCGCGACAGGGTGGCTTTGATCTTCTCCATGAGAGGCAGTTCCTTGCCGATTTCACTTGTTGCTGCCCACACCGTGTTGGCAACGCCGATACGCTGCACACCGATGGAGTAATAGGTGTTGGTCAGCAGTTCACGGATGATGGCGAGGTCGGCAGTACCGCCGTAGCAGGTCGTTCCGTGGTAGCCTCTGTCGGTCTTGTATTCATTCTCTGGAGAAGTACTTGGCGAAGTAATCAGCTCTGTCGGATTCTTCGGGTTTTCAATCAGCCAGTCGAGCATGAACTCCGTGGCGCCCTTCATCAGTGGGAAGGCCGTCTTCCTCAGGAAGTCGCCGTCCTGAGTAAACAGATAGTGGTCCCACAGATTCTGTGTGAGCCAGGCACCGCCCATGTTCCAGTTGCTCCATTCCGGACTCTCTCGTTTCTCGCCCACGGGATTGGTCATCGCCCAGATGTCACTGTTGTGGCTGGAACACCATCCGTGATTGATGCCGTAGTAGTTCCTTGCCGTATATTTTCCGTTTTCTGCCAGTCCCTGCATGAATCCCCATAGCGGTTCGGTCATCTCGCTCAAGTTGCTCACCTCTGCGGGCCAGTAGTTCTCTTCCAGATTGATGTTCACGGTATAGTTACCACGCCAAGGTGAGAACTTATGCGGAGTCCACAGTCCTTGCAGGTTGGCGGGAACGCCCGGGGTGCGTGAGCAGCTGATGAGCAGATAGCGTCCATACTGCATATAGAGTGTTTCCAGATAGGGATTGTTCCCTCCCTTGTCGGTATAGTCCTTCAGCTGCTGTTCCGTCGTGCGGCTCATGTCGGCGACGGCTCCCTCCAGGTCAAGCGTCATCCGGCTATAGAATTTCCGGTAGTCTGCCACATGCCTGTCACGTAGCTGCTGATAGGAATAGTTGACGAGATGCCAGGCGTCGTCCATCGCATTCTCGATGTAGGCAGCCCCTTCCTTCACGGGATGCTTGTCAAAACCGTTGAAGCTGGTCTCGTTGACGAAGTAGAGTGTCAGTTCTGAGGCATCACGGACGACAATCGTACTGTCACTGGCTGTTATCGCTCCGTCATTACTGTTGGCTCTGAGGATTGAACAATAGTGGATGCTCTCTTTCGGGTCGCCGATGGCGTGGCCGGTCAGTGTCAGCTGGTTGTCGGAAACCTTGATGCCATGAGGCACCTGTGAGGTCAGCATCACCTCGCAGTTGATCTTTGCAGGGACAGACGACTTTATGCGGATGGCAATCACCTTATCGGGATTGTTGGCGAAGTATTCACGGGTATAGGTGATGCCGTCCTGTGTGTAACGGTCATGGCAAAGGGCACTGTCAATATCCAGTTCGCGGTAATACCCGGCAATGGCTCCCTCGTTCTTGTTCTTGATGTGGAGCGTAGCCAGAGGCTGATAGAACTGTGAGTTCGGACCTTGCACATGCAGTTGCAGCGAGTCGGCTTTAGCATAGTCTTCTTCGGCTAAAGCTCTTCGGATGTCTGAGATCCAGAAGTGAGCGTCGGCATCCATCGCCCTGTCGTATGGTTTGCCGGTCCACAGCGTGATGTCATTCAGATAGAGGATGTTGTCATCAGGATTGCCGTAGATCAAAGCACCGATTTTCCCGTTGCCGATGGGAAGCGACTCCTCGAAGAATTCAGCAGGACGGTCATACCATAGTTTCATTGGTTGCTGTTGGGCATCCGTTGTCAGGCAGATGCAGATAGTTGCCAGTACGATAATTGTTCTTTTGAAATTCATATCCTCAGCCTTTTACTTTTGTTTTTTATCCGTTAGTAGTCAATAAACATTGGCAAAGTTAACAAATTATCTTTGATAACTTGAAGATTCGTGTTATTTATTTT